>OGEQ01001849.1_pt1 | contig 15780 bp, 17 predicted proteins | sample 1570731 | NCBI WGS metagenome assembly OGEQ01 (sample SAMEA2582132, study PRJEB24529) | metagenome | biome: Human gut stool | place: China | collected 2011
GGTAGTGTGCTAATTATAGCATATCACCCACCTTTTGTGCAGAGGTTCCTTAAGTCTCTAAAGGCCATTGGGAAGAATCAAGCATTTTACAGAGCTTACTTAATCTCAAAATGAAGAAATAGTTATAAGTCAATTGGATAGCAATATTTGAGTTAAGCGCCCGGAGCCCACCAGTCTTTCAAATTCGTGAAAATAGAACCATGGAACAATGCTATATTGCCGTCTCTCTTCATTCAGCCTTTTTCCATCCAATAACTTAGCGTCAATGAGACAGAGGTCCGGCTTGCTGAAATAATGGCAGCGATTAAAGTAGCCGTCAGCCGAACCGGCATCGGATTCCAGCCTGCATAATTGGGTTTGTAATAGGACTTGATCAACGAATGCAGAAATGCGCGCAGACGGCTGTCTATATCCAGCGTGAAACAAGCCAGAAGCGCTTCGATGTGACTTTCTTGTTTAAAGGTGATGTTTTGAGCGACCTTTTCGTAGATGTTGATGTCTTTTCTGATTTCGCTATGCCAAACATCATACGGAAGAACCAATCCTGTGCTGTTCTTGATCGTATAGGCGCTGACGTTTGCCATTGTTCCCGTCAGCCCATCGATATCACCCATCGTTCGATTAGGGAGAATGAGACTTAGTACGTGCTCCTTGTCCTGCGTGTCTCAAAAGCGATAGAGGCAAAGACCGGTCAAAAGAAGTGTAATTTCTCCGTCAGGCGCGCCGTATTTCAGTTCCTCTCCCTTCTTGAAGGTACGCTTTTCGCCTAGGCGATTAAAGATTTCTACAACCTCTGCCGGCGCCTCAGGATGGAACCATTGTTCACCAAAAAGTATCTGTCTCATTTCCGTATTTTTTCTTTTTATCCTTGTGAGTGTAACCCCGTAACTATTTTTGAGATATAGCGATTACCCTGAATATAGCCGAAAACTCCTTCTCATCGGGGATTCTGAGGTTGGTAACTGCAATTTGTTTAGTACTTAACAGGACGAAACTTTCATGAGTCAAACTGTTCAGTACTTAACGGGGTCGTTTTTTGAAAAAGAGTAACTTTGAACGGTAAAAAATCCATCCAAAGGAGAAACTATGCGAACAAAATTAACGCTTACTGCCGCCTTTGTTGCTCTTACATTCGGCCAGGCCGCATTTGCGGCTAACCAGAACCTTTCTACGGATGTTCTGGTCGTCGGCGCAGGCTCAGCAGGTTTAACGGCAGCCGTCCAAGCCGCTGAAAAAGGCAAGAAAGTCATCCTGTTAGAAAAGAACCTTGGCGTCGGAGGCAGTTCTCAATTTGCTGAAGGCTTGTTCGCGGTCGGTTCCGAATGGAACCGCCTGAGAAGCGATCCTCTTACCAAAGAAGAAGCTTTCAAAACCTTAATGGAAAAACACGGCTATGTGATTGATGCCGCTAAAACCAAAGATTATGTCGAAGGCAGCGCTGAAAACATCTCCTGGCTCGCCGGTCACGGCATCAAATTTGAAGTTGTGCGCATGACGCCGTGGGAGGCCGCAACCTGGCACGTCATCAGTGATTACAAAGGCACAAATCACGGTGCAGGCTTAATCAAAGGACTCAAAGATGCTGCCGACAAGGCCGGCGTAGAAACCAAGCTAGGAACACCTGCCACTGAACTAATCCTGAATAAGGAAGGCGCAGTCGTCGGTGCGAAAGCTGCAGATGAAAAAGGCAATACCTACACCATCAGCGCAAAAGCCGTCATTCTTGCGACCGGCGGTTTCGGCGACGATCCTCAAAAAGTCAAAGACTGGGCGCATCGCGATCCTGAAGGCTGGAAGAGTTCTGTTCCTATCGGCAAAACCGGTGACGGCATCATTATGGCAACCAAAGCCGGTGCAGCGATGGGAAATGTTTCGTTCGTTCAGCATCTTGGCACCGAAGGCAAAGGCATCAAATTCTTAGGCAACCTCTATGCCACATCCTGGCAGCCTTCTGCACTTTGGGTCAACTGCGACGGCAACCGCTTCAGCAATGAAGATGTCGCCTTCTCTTTTGCTCAGGCCGCCAACGCGATTTACGCGCAGCCTCATCATTATGGCTGGTCGATCTTTGATGACAGCCAGGTCAAATACATGATGGAAAAAGGCGTGGATTCCGGTATCGGCGTTTTGGTTCCGGTCGGACAGAAACTGCCGAATCTGCAAAGAGAGATCAACGAAGCCGTCGCTGTTAAATCCGACGGCTTTAAGGCCGCAGACTCCGTTGCTCAGCTTGCTAAAGAATTAAGCGTTCCGAAAGCCAACCTGCAGAAAGCCGTTGACCAATACAAAAAGGCTTGCGAAGTCGGCTATGACGGTGAATATTACAAAGAAAAAGCCTATCTCCGTCCACTGAATACGAAGAAACTTTACGCCATCAAACTCAAAGCCTACTTCTTCAGTTCTTACGGCGGTTTAAACACCAACCGCAAGCATCAGGTTCTGGACAAGAACAACAAACCGATTAAAGGTTTGTACGCCACCGGCCTTGAGGTCTCCGATATGGTAGGACCGACCTATTCCACTTGGTCTTCGGGGCATGCTTTCGGATTTGCTTCTTATTCCGGCCGGCATGCAGCTCTAAATGCGATCGAAGAGATGAAGTAATCCAAAGAATTTAGGGAGCCGACATCGACGCCCAAAACGAAAAGGTCCGAGGCTAAAAACCCGGACCTTTTCTCCACCCGTTAATGAAAGCTATTTAGTGACAGCCGCATCCACAGCCGCCGCCATGTTCTTCATGACCATGGCCGCCGCATCCGCAGCCTCCTTCATGTTCTTCATGACCGTGACCGCCGCAACCGCAGCCGCCGGCATGCTCTTCATGATGGTGTCCGCCGCATCCGCAGCCGCAACCGCCATTTCCTTCAGGCTGAAGGGTTCCTGCAATCAGGGCTTCAATGACTTCATCGGGATTGCCGGAAACGCCGGGAAGCACATCAATACCGCTCTGAGCCAAAGAAACCAAAGCTCCTTGGCCAATGCCGCCGCAAATAACAGCCTGAACGCTCTGTGTGGCTAAGAATTCAGCCAGAGCTTCGTGGCCGGAGGCTTCACTGTCAATCACAACACTTTCAACGATGCCCTGAGGCTGAACGTCAAAAATCTTGAACTGAGGAGCTTTGCCGAAATGCTGGCAAACAACGCCGTCTTCGTAAGGAATGGCAATACGCACTTTTAATTCTCCAGAAAATATTGTTCAGGAATTGTATCAAGGTTGCACGTAGGTTTTAGATGGTGACGAGCCGATGAAATTTCAAGCCTCGCAAATGCAAAAAAGTTTTTCTAAGCCGAAAATGGTGCTTAGCAATGAGTCGTTACTTCTAAATAGAACAATAATTCATAGAATTACAGCTCACAAAACTGATCCTTAAATCATGTCCCTCATCGAAAAGCTTTTTAAAGTCAAAGAGCGCGGCTCATCGACTAAGACAGAATTCTTAGGTGCCATCTCGGCATATCTCGCAGTTTGTTATCTTTTCATCGTGGTCCCCGGCATGCTTGCTGACGCAGGGATGCCGATCGGAGACGCCACGGTCGCTACCATTTGGGCGGCAATTCTCGGTACATTGATGATTGCGTTCATTGCCAACTATCCGGTGGTTGTGGCGCCGGGCCTCGGAATTTCCGCGTACTTCGCATATTACGTCTGCGGAGCCATGGGCCTGACCTGGCAAGCCGCCTGCGCCGCAGTTGTGATTTCCGGCTTCGTGTTCTTCATTTTGACGGTCACCCGAATCCGGCAAGCCATCATTAAAGCGATTCCACTGGATCTTAAGCTCGCGATTGTGGCCGGTATCGGCGCTTTCATTACGATTATCGGTCTTAAAAACGCCGGCATCGTTGTCGCCACGCCTTCTACCATGATCGGCTTGGGCAATATGATGCAGCCGCAAGCTTATCTGACCATTCTCGGTGTGGTGCTTGCAGGATGGATGATGGCCAAAGGCATTCGCTTAGCTTTGCTGATTACCATCCTGATCGTTGCCGCCTTAGGCATCGTCACCGGTGTGACCCCGACAGACGGAATTCACAATCTCCTCTCCACCGACTTCAAACTCCTTCCGACCGAAACCATCTTCCAGGTCGATTTCAATAAGATGCTGACTGTCGGTATTGTCGGCGTGCTCTTCTCGATTACGATGGTGGACTTGTTTGACAACATGTCAACTTTAATCGGCTTGTCTTTCCGAGCCGGTTTCATGGATAAGAGCGGTAATATTCCTGGACTTGACCGAGCCCTTATTTCTGACTCTATCGCCACGATGGGCGCCGGTTTCATTGGCACACCGACTTCTACCGCGATTCTGGAAAGTGCCGTCGGTATTGAAGCCGGTGCCAGAACCGGTCTTTGCGCCCTGTTCCTCGCCGGTTTCTTCGCCTTGACTTTGTTCGTCGCTCCGCTGCTCACCTTGGTTCCGGCTTTTGCGACCGCCTGCGTTCTGATCATTGTGGGTTACATGATGCTTCAGGGTACTGCCTCCAGAATTAATTTTTCTGATGTAACGACCGGCCTTCCCTGCTTCTTAACGATCTTCATGATGCCGTTTACCTTCAACATTGCCACAGGTCTGGCTTTCGGCGTCATCAGCTTCGTGCTTCTGAAGCTTCTGGCAGGAAAGAAGGAAGAAATCACGCTCACCATGGCTGTTCTTGCGGTTGTCTTTGTGGGTATTTTGATTTCCCACTAATCTTCAGCTAACCGTTTCGTACAAAAGTTCACAGCAGATCGGACAAGAATGCCTTATCCTTGTCCGATCTTTTTATATGAATTTGAAGAATTAAAGATGACCAGCATGCAGGAAACAAAAGCTGAACTGACTCTCGACCACTTCGGAAATGACCCGATCACCCGTGTTGAAAATGCTCTCTCCGGTTTAAGAGAAGGCAACGGCGTCGTCGTACTTGATGACGAAAGCCGCGAAAACGAAGCCGACTTAATCTACTCTTCCGATCATCTGACAGAAAAGCAAATGGCTCTGATGATCCGTGAATGCTCCGGCATCGTCTGCGTCTGCCTTCGTGACGAAGACTGCAAACGCTTAGAGCTTCCTCAGATGGTTGCTTCCAACTCCAACACTCAGGGCACTGCTTTTACGGTATCCATTGAAGCTGCTCACGGCTGCACCACCGGCGTCAGCGCTAAAGACCGTGTCACAACGATCAAAGCTGCTGCCAATCCCAACGGCAAACCAGAAGACCTTCTTCGCCCCGGCCACGTTTATCCGCTTCGCGCCCGCTCCGGCGGCGTGTTAGAGCGCAGAGGCCACACTGAAACGACCGTTGATTTGATGCGAATCGCCGGCCTGAATCCTTGCGGCGTCCTTTGCGAACTGATGAACGAAGACGGAACGATGGCTCGCCTGCCGGAAGCATTGGCTTTCGCAAAGAAACACGATCTTCCGATCATTACGGTTGAAGACCTGGTTAAATACCGTCAAGAAAAGAACGTCTAATCATTCGTTGCTGGCCGGACAAAGTTCCGGAGCGGCAAAGTAATTGATTTTTGAAGGCTTCCGACATTAATTCGGAGGCCTTTTGTATTTCTAACAGCTGCAAGCTTAGGGCTCAGCCTTCTTTGTAATACTTCAATCTGAAGATCGTAGCGCCTAAGGAAGCGGCAACAATAATCAAAATACCTAAGAACGTGAATGCGTCCGGAATTTCGTCAAAGAACAGATAGCCGAATATCACGGCAAAGATCACAGCACTGAACTGCAGTGAAGCGCAAAGAAGCGTTTTGCCTTTCTTCCAGCCGATGTTTTGTGTCCATTGACCGAGTGCCGTGAAAACGCCCATAAGCAGAACAGGAATCGAGAATACATGCTCTGCCTGCAAGCCTTTCGAAAACATCAAGGTCGCTGCCGCGCCCGACACCGTGCAAGCCAACGCAAACCAAAAGAGCGTTCTGATCGGCGGTTCACCTTTTAGTCCTAATAAACGCAACGAAATACTGGAACCCGAACTCAATGCGCCGGACAAAAGGCCGAGGCCGACATAAAAAGCATTTTGATCGGCCATATCAGGTCGGAGAACAAGCAAGACGCCCGCAAATCCGATCTGCAAAAAGGCAAACAGCATCCAGGGAATCTTTTTGCCTCTGAACAGATACCAGCCGAAAACCCATAACCCAAGAAACAAAGGTCCTGTGTATTGAAGCGTTTGAGCCGTAGAAAGAAGAATATGCCGAGCAACCAGGATTATTGATGCTCAAAGCGCCGACGCTGCATAAAGCGCGCGAGAGCTGAAGCGCCGGTTCATGCGTCTTAAGAGAAGTTTTTGTGGCGGCGACAAGGCAGATGGCTACGGACAAGACAACGATGGAGCGCAGAAGGAAGATTTCGTAGAAAGCCATCGACACCGGCATCGCCTTGATGGAGACGTATGCGCAGCTGATGAAAAATGTAGAGAGAACAATCCAAAAAGAACCCACGGCTGTATTTCTGTTTCTTGCCAGTCGCAGATACAAAAATATACCGTGAGTTACGCTGTCTCCTCAATTTTTAGGACAAAACAAAACCGGCGTCGGCTGAAAAATTTCAGCCGTCACGCCGGTCCTAACCCACTAAGGTAAGGTTACTTGCCCAATGTCAGCAATTCGCCGGAGAACTGACCCAGCCATCCGTCGCCAAATGCATCATGTGCATAGTGACGGAATTCATTGCCGGCCTGCTGAAGTTCGAGTTCGTTTTCAGGCGTCATATCGCCGGTACCGAAGCCGAGCATGTCTGTGACGAATACCAAAGTACGAACTTCCTTGTCATTCTTCATGACAGGAGCAACGAGGAAGAAGTCGTTGGCTTCAACGTTCTTGCGATCAGCGCCGAAGAGCTTGAAGTAGTCATTAGCGCGAAGAATGTTCTGGCAGAGAATGATCTTCGGGCTCTTTTCAGCAACTGCGGCCTGGAAAACCTGACCTCTCTGAGCAACGAGGAAATTCAGGAAATCACGGTAAGAAGGCAGTCCGGTGTACTTCGCCATTGTGACTTCGCCGTCAGCGGTCTTAACAGCAGGCTTTTCCATCCAAGCGTTCGTTGTAATCATTCCGGTGCAGAGCGGAGAAGCACTCAGCATAAGGATCGGCTGTTTATCTTCCTGTCCTTCGGGCTTGAAAACAAGAGAAGTTTCTGCTTCAGGATTGCCTGTAATACTGTTAATCAGACGAGTAACGGATTTGGTGCAAGGGCATGTTGTCGGCAGTGCGCGCTTTAAAGCATCGATATTCGTAACCGGATTGGCAAAGACTTTTTCCGGATCGATCGGCAGCGGGCAGCGAGCGCTGTGATCTACGACCAGCCAGATCGGTGCATTGGGGTTGCCGCCCATGCAGCCGGAAAAAGAGCTGATGAATTGAGTAAATAACTCAGGAACTTGAACCATTTCGATATCCTCCAAATTAAAAATATTCTTTTTGTCGCGCACCCGACTTTGGGCAAGAGAAACACCCGCTCATCCGAGGCTGCTCATGTATAAGCAGCACTCAGAAGGAATCCTTAAAGTCGGCTGACTCGGAATAATTATTTTTTGCTGCGGCCGCAACCGCATCCGCAGTCTGTGGCAGCTTCGACTTCTGCATCCATCAGAGCTTCGGTTTCAGCCTGTTCAGCCTTTTCCTTTTCTTTCTTTTCGACCTTGTGGCTGACGGGACCGCAGTCGGTAGCAGCCTCGACTTCAGCGTCCATCAGGGCTTCAGTCTCGAGTTGTTCTTTCATTACTTCGTCTTTTTTATCTGCTTTGGTCATTGATGCTCCTCAAACATAGTTTTTATTGAGGCCCCTTCGCCCCAACACGTATTTCACGATTCACTTTAACCTCAGAGGGATCGGTTAGGTGTGAAGAGGCCCGAAAACGGGCATGAAAATCCAGTCTCGTGAATGTGCAGTCACGACCAAAATTCCGTTTACCCGTCAATTTCTGGCGTAAATACAGAGGTCCTATTGGAGTTAAGGATGCTGTCATACCAATAGAGGTAATTTTTTCAATAAAGACTGTTAGTAATGCAGATCTTGTGAAATACCTATATAACGCGATTACAAGTCAGCTGTAGCAAAAGTAAAATTCGAAGAAAGGTGAAGTCGTGAGTTGGCAGCACGCTGCCGGCAGATTGATAAATAATTTTTGGCTGGCGAGATGAAAAACGAAGTTTTAGCAGAACACCTGCGCTTCTTCAAAGAAACTGAAGAAGGTCAGGAAGAATTATCCGAGGTCGATGCTCGCTCCGTAGCCCGAGGCGAGATCAGAGGGGAGATTAGAGGGGAGATTAGAGGGGAGATTAGAGGGGAGGCAAAAGGATTCGTGAAAGGCGAACTTTCCATGGTCACTAAACTCATACTCACTAATAAGGTGCCTTTAGAACTTCTTGCCGCAACGTCAGGCCTATCTGTAGATGAGCTAAAGAAAATCAAAAATAGCTTGTTGAATCCTGCTTGATGCAATCAACCTGCAAAAGTTTCTAAAGCGCAGTTGTTTCTGTTCGGATAGTAGTTTGCTATGCCGTCCTCTGCGGCGCTTGGATTCTAAAAAATTAATTGGCTGATTTTCCCAAAGGAAAGTTAATAAGATGAAGGTAGAACTTTCACCTGGACATCTGTACTTCTCCACACAACAGGAAGAAGACGGGGAAGAGTTGTCCGAGGTCGATGCCTGCACTGTAGCTCAAGCAAAGGCCGAGGAAAAGTTATCCATAGTGACAAAGCTCATTCTCATCAACGATATTCCTTTGGAGATCATTGCCAAGGTATCAGATTTACCAATGGAAGAACTGGAAAAAATTAAGAAGGATCTGACTCCTCCAGCCTGAACCCGACTTATTTCGTTCCGCCGAACCTGAGTTTGACATTAGATTTTTTGAAATAGTATGATTATTTCAAAGCTCTCCTTCATATTTTATCGAAAGGCTCGGTCGCTATGGACAAAAAAGTTAAGAAAGAAAACCGCGGGGGCGCTCGCGAAGGTGCAGGCCGCAAAGGTCTCGGCAGTACAAAACGTGTTTCTGTCTGTCTCACGGACGAATTGGTTCCGGTTTTCAAACAGTTAGGCGGCGCGAAATGGCTTCGCTGTGAGCTGGAACGTGTCGCAGAGCCGGCACGTACGCTGGATACAGACCAGATTTTGGTTCCGGCAATGAATCCGACACATCTGAGTATTCCCGTCTATGAATGCGGCGTTCAGGCAGGTTTCCCTTCCCCGGCAGAAAGCTATGTCGACAAGTCGCTGGACTTAAATGAATACTTAGTCGCCAATCCTGCCTCAACATTCTTTGTCTACGTAACCGGCGACTCCATGGACTTGGCCGGCATGGACGAAGGCGACCTCTTAGTCGTCGACCGCTCCCCGGAGCCCAAAAACGGCGACATCGTCATCATGAGCATTAACAACGAATTTACCGTTAAGCGCTATATGAAGGACGACAAAGGGCTGCGCCTGCTCCCCGAGAGCTCAAACCCGATCTACAAGCCAATCCTCCCGAAAGATTTTGATGAATGGCGCTTTATCGGCGTCGTGAAGTACACAATCAAAAGCAACTAACTATGCAGGTATTCGCGCTGGTAGACGGAAACTCTTTTTTCGCCTCCTGCGAAAAAGTCTTTCGTCCGGACTTAACCGACCGCCCCGTCATTGTGCTCAGCAACAACGACGGATGCGTCGTCGCTCGATCCAAAGAAGCGAAAAAGCTCGGCATCAAAATGTGCCAGCCCTACTTCGAGATCGATGAGTTCTGCCTTCGGGAAAACGTCGCCGTTTTCTCGAGCAACTACGAACTCTATGCCAATCTGTCCGGACGCATGATGTCCACCATCGCTTCCCAAGTCGACTGCATCGACCCGTACAGCATCGATGAATGCTTTGCCAATATGAGCGGGTACGAAGGATTAGGCACCGACCTGACCAAACTCGGCTTTCGGATCAAGGATAAAGTGTTTAAGGATGTCGGCATTCCCACCTGCGTCGGCATCGCGCCGACAAAAACCTTAGCCAAGTACTGCAACCATCTGGCAAAACACTACGCCGGACTTAAAGGTGTGTGCAATTGGCTCGACTTAACGCCTCAGCGGCAGGCAAAGGCGCTTGCCTGCGAACCCGTCTCAGAAATCTGGGGCGTCGGCAGACGCTACACCGAGCACCTCGGCAAGATGGGTATTCGTACCGCCTTGGATTTAGCTTGTGCAGATGCGGAAGCCATCCGTGATCGATTCGGTATTACGCTTTCCATGACGGTAAGAGAACTTCAAGGAACGTCCTGCATTCCGCTGGAACTTGTCAAACCTAAAAGACAGCAGATCATGCGAAGCCGCAGTTTCAGTCAATTGGTCTGCGACAAAGACGACCTTTTAGGTGCGATTACTTTCCACGCCCAGGAATGCGGAAGAACCTTGCGCCGCGAAGGTACCGTTGCCCATACCGTGGGAATCGTCTTAAACACAAATCCTTTCCGCCTGCAGGATGTCCAGCAGCACGCGTATCCGTGCGTAGGGCTCCCCTACCCGATCTCGGATACCAACACAATCATTCATTACGCTCGGAGATTACTCAACCAGACGTATCGCAGAGACTGTCTGTACAAACGCGCCGGTGTGTATGTCGGAGAAGTCGTTCCGAAAGACGCCGTCACTAAGGATCTTTTTGAGGAGCCGGAGACCGAGCAGCAGCAGGTCGTCTGCGAACTGATGGACTCCATCAATACGCGCTACGGCAAAAATACGCTCTGTTTTGCGGCCTCTAAATTAGGCAAAAGCACTTGGGAAATGTCCCGCGCTCGTTTAAGTCCCGGTTACACCACCTGCTGGAAAGACCTGCCTCGCATCGGCCCGCTCTTAGTGGAAACGGTGCCGTTCTAATCGGCACAACGCAAAGAAAAATCGGCAGGAAAGCCAAGAAGCTCGCCTGCCGATTTTGTATTTGTTCATCTTCGATTACAGAAGACCGGTCAGAACGACGGTGATAATCAAGAGCGGAGACAAAATACCGATCACAATACGAATCGCCCAAAGCAGCCAGGTTTGCACGGGACCTGCGCTCGTGAGCTGCTTAGCGGTCACCTTCCAGGCAATCCAAGCTGCGGCCACGCTGAAGCCGATTTCGGAAAGCGGCATACCGACGTTGCAGGTAAGAAAGTCGAGCAAATCAAAGACGTTCTTGCCGAAGATCTTAAAGTCGGACAGAGAGCCGAAGCTCAGTGTGCAGAAAAGGCCGATAAAAGCGGCCAGCGCAGTTGTGATCCAAGTCACGGCTGCACGAGAGAGGCGCGTGTAGTCCAAAACAGAAGCCACCACGGCTTCAAGCATGGACATTGAACTCGTAATCGCCGCAACAACCAAGCAGAAATAGAACAGAATCGCAAAGAAAACACCGAACGGCATCTGCGAGAAAATCGCCGGCATCGTCACAAACGTGAGTCCGGGGCCTGCTGTCGGGGACAAATTAAAGGCAAACACGGCAGGCATCACCATTAAGCCGCCGAGCACAGCAGCCATGATCGCCAGGAATGCCACCCAAGCCGTGGAGGTTAGAAGATTCACTTTCTCGGAGAGGTAGCCGGCATAGGTCACCATCACGGCCGCACCTAAAGACAGCGAGAAGAAAGTAAAGCCCATCGCGTTAAAGATCGCAGAGGAAGTAAAGCCGCTCCAATTCGGTTTAAAGAGATATTCCAGACCTTTAACGGCGCCGGGAAGTGTTAATCCTCGAACGATCAAGATGAGCATGAGGATAAAGAGAACCGGCATCAAAAACTTAGCCAGTCTCTCGATACCCTTCTGGACGCCTAAAGAAACAATCACCGCGTTGGCGAGCAAGAAGATGATCTGATAGAAGTACGCTAAGGCGCCGTTGCTCACAAACGAACCGAAGTTTTTATTGAGTTCGTCCGCATTAGAGACAATTCCGGTTCCTGTAAATGCGTCGATCAAATACTTGATACACCAGCCGCCGACGCAGGAGTAAAAGCAAAGAATCGCAAAAGCGGTAACGACACCGACCGTGCCGAACACGCCCCAGTGCTTGCCGACCACTTTCTTTAAGGAACCGATCGCACCCATTCTTCCTTCTCGGCCGATGACATACTCGCTGATGAGCATCGCCACACCAACTGTAAAGGTAAAGAGCAGATAAGAGAGAAGGAAAACGGAACCGCCGTTATTGCCGGCAAGATAAGGGAATTTCCAAATCGCGCCCAAGCCGACGGCAGAGCCTGCACTTGCCAGAATGAATCCGATTCTGGATCCCCATGTGGAATTTGAAGCCATAGTCTTAATCTTGTTGGTTTAGCTGCTGTATATGTTACAGGCTGAAATCATCACGAGAAGGACCCGAAACAACAGAATGATCAGCGGCCGTCTGGTCTTCCGCTTCGACACGTATCTTCAGAGACAAAAACCTTATCGATCAGCTGATTGTTTTTATCGACGTGTTCGATTTCGTAAGCAGGAAATCCTTCTTTGAATCTGTCCCTGAACTGTTGATTGAGGCAAACGCCGTTGAAGCCTCCCGTTACTAAGCGCTGTTTGTCTTCCTGAGAGAAGTTAGCGGCAAGATTCTGAGTATGTTTGATGCGGTAGCGAATCACGCCTTCATCGGAAACACCTAAAGGCGTGACTTCATAGCCGTCCTCACTTTCGATTTCGGGGATTTTGGCGTAAGGCGTTTTAAGCAGCTGCTGAGCCGTCTTGGGCTGATCGCGCAAAAGTGAGCCGATCGCCGGAAGCAGGTCTCTGGAGATATGCGTTGAATTCAGGCTCTTGTCGAAGTTCAGACAAGCTTTCGTTTGAATCTTGGCACTATCAAAACGCGTACCCGCTCCGTCTAAAAATTCGTAATTGACGTTTCCGATGTTGTGGTCGTAGTAGGCCGGCGTCTCAACACAGGTTAAGCCGAGAAGGAAGGTTTTGAAGTATTTCTTTTCTGCTTCCGTAAAAGAAGAGCCTTTGCGACCGACAAAATTCAGGCGAACGTTGATTTGGGACTTTTCGTCTTGGCCCAGGACAGAGGCTTTTGCGCCTTCGAGGGATGCGGACTGAGCGCTTAAGGCGCAAGAGAGTTTTTCATTCAGAGCTTCTACGCTGAGTGCCTTTGAGTTCTGTGCTTCCTGCTTATCAGTTTTGACTTCTTCGGATTTATTTCCGATAAATTCATAGGCCAAAATAAAAACAGCGCTGACTCCGGCAATCACGTAGCGATAATCCACTCCGAACCACTTCACTTTATCTTCTCCGACACTTTAGGACTCAACGGTTAGTATTACGGTTTTTGTTCGCTAACAAAGCGTTTCCATTCTATTTTTGAGCCGTGCGGTGATGTGCCTTAAATGCGCACCAAAAAAAACACGAGCCGAATTGAGTGGTTATCCTGTGGTGAAAATTAATGGAGGTCTGCATGATCACTAAAACTCTTCCTTTTCTTTTAGCTGCCGCTTTAGGCTTATCCACTTCTGTTATGGCTCAAACAACTGCAACTTCGGCAAAAGCAAAACCGGTTTCCCTTACCCAGCAAGTACAAGATCTCAAAGCAACCGTGCTTCAGCTTCAGAAGCGGGTCGATTACCTTGAAATGCTGGTTCCTCCGTCCACAGCCGTGTTAATGCCGGATGCCAGAAAGCTTTCCAGCATTCGTGTTAACGGAGCTACTTTTCTGATGTCGATTGACAAGCCGTCCGGCAACGAAAAAGGCAGCGACTTCATTCTCACGGTCGTTAACCCGCAGAGCATTACTTACACGAACATCGGCTTTGATATCCGTGTTTACGGTAAAGAAGCCAACGGAGACCCGAATGCCTATAAGAGCGCTTTCCTTGTCTCCCGAATCACTCCGGCACTTGCTCCGGGCCAGACAACACAGTTCCGTTTTGCTGTTCCGGGTATGACCCCTGAAGACTTCACAGCCGCTTATGTCGCCTCTATGACTTTCGGCGGTATTGCCTCTCCGACAGCGGAATAATTTCTGCTTTTGATCACCTTGCAATCCGAAGCATTAACCGCTTCGGATTTTTTGTGGCTCTTAGCAAAAAGGACAAATTCTCAACGAAATAATACAAATTGTTTCCGCATACCTCTTTTGAGATACATGTCATAAGAACGTAAAAGTCGTACCGTACAATCACTTTTTCATTGTTTTTGTTAGATAAAACCCTTAACTAACGGGAAATAATCCCATTTCTTAGGAGTAAATGAATGAAAAAACCGTTTTATAAGGTGCTTTACGTTCAAGTTCTTGCTGCCATTGTGATCGGTGTTCTTTTAGGTTTTTTCTTTCCGGATATCGGCGCGTCAATGAAACCGCTCGGCGACGGTTTCATTAAGCTCATCAAAATGCTCATTGCCCCAGTGATTTTCTGTACGGTGGTCATCGGTATTGCCGGAATGGAAGACATGAAGAAAGTCGGCAAGGTCGGCGGCATTGCCCTTCTCTACTTTGAAATCGTCACGACGCTCGCACTTCTTGTCGGACTTTTCCTTGTCAATGTTCTTCAGCCCGGCGCCGGCATGCACGTGGATCCCGCGACCTTGGATGTGAACTCGGTCTCAATGTACGCAACGGCAGAAAAGCCGCAGTCCACACTGGACTTCATTTTCCACATTATTCCTTCGTCCGTGGTAGGCGCTTTTGCACAAGGCGATATTCTTCAAGTCTTGTTCTTTTCAATTATTTTCGGATTTGCACTTCAGTTCTTAGGCGGCTCTCAGCATCCCATCTACGAACTCATTAAGAAGGGATCCGAGATTCTCTTCCTCATGATCAACTGGATCATGAAAGTTGCGCCTATCGGTGCGTTCGGCGCTATGGCCTTCACCATCGGTAAGTACGGCATTCATTCCCTGCTTCCGTTAGGCAAACTCATGCTGGTGTTTTATGCCACCTGTGTGTTCTTTGTTCTGGGCATCCTGGGTGCAATCTGCCGCTTCAACGGTTTCTCGATTTTCCGCTATCTTGCTTACATTAAAGAGGAACTTCTGATCGTTCTCGGTACATCTTCCTCTGAAGCTGTCCTTCCGCAGATGATCACAAAGATGCAGAAAGCCGGCGTGAGCCGTTCTGTGACCGGCCTTGTAATCCCGACCGGATATTCTTTCAACCTTGACGGAACCGCGATTTATCTCACCATGGCAGCGGTATTTATTGCGCAAGCCTGCGATATTCAAATGACCTTTACTCAGCAGGCTACGCTTTTAACCGTTCTTCTTTTAACAAGTAAAGGCGCTGCAGGCGTTTCCGGTTCCGGATTTATTGTGCTCGCAGCCACGCTTTCAGCCGTCGGAGACATTCCGGTTGCCGGATTGGCACTGATTCTCGGTGTTGACCGCTTCATGAGCGAAGCAAGATCGATTACCAACATGATCGGCAACGGTATTGCCTGCGTCGTCGTCGGCCGCTGGGTCGGAGAATTAGATAAGGAGCAATTAAAAGAAACGCTGAGCAAGAAGAAGACCGAGCCAGATCTTTTAGAAGAGATCGAAGAAAAGATTGAGAACGAAATCGAAGAAGTCCTCGCTCCGCAGCCGGCTTTAGTTCCTATCCCTGTCAGCGAATCGGCTTCTGAACCAAGAGAAGTTAGATAACGTCGAAGCAGCTTTTAATTCTCTAGAAGCGGCATGAGGTTAGCCGCTTACAAGCAAAGGTCGGTCAAATTTGCCCGGCCTTTGTTTTATCAACAGGGCCCTTATATCACCGTCATTCATGACGGTGATATAACCCAAACTCCCGTGAAATAGCCCGTGATTTTTTTTAATCGGGCTATTTTTCTTCAACTAATTCCCTGATTTCTTTAAATAAAAGATTTCAAGATCAGCG
>OGEQ01001859.1_pt1 | contig 15730 bp, 12 predicted proteins | sample 1570731 | NCBI WGS metagenome assembly OGEQ01 (sample SAMEA2582132, study PRJEB24529) | metagenome | biome: Human gut stool | place: China | collected 2011
AGCGCCCCGGCGACCTGTGCCGCTACATCGGGGCGGTTGCGGCGGTAGGTGTCGGACATCCAGATCATAAACGGGATTTCGAACTGGTATTTGCAGACCTCGGGGGTGAGCGGCAGGTCGTGCGAGCGGCAGAAGAAATCGCGGTAGTCGTAGACCTCTTCGCCGTGGTCGGAGAGGTAAACAGCGATGGCGTCGCGGTCGGTAAAACGTGCCAGGATCGCATCGACGACCTGGTCGTTGTAGCGGGTAGCGTTGTCGTAGTCCGCGACGACCTGGCGTTCCTGCTGCGTCAAATCCTCGCGGCGAATATCCCCGGGCGTGAAATACGCCTCCTCCTTGGGGTAGCGGTCGGAATAGCTGACGTGCTGTCCCATTAGGTGGAAGACGACCAGTTCGGGGGTGTCGTCACGGGAGGTGAGCCGGTCGTAGTCGTCGAGCAATTCCAGGTCGTAGGGATGGCGGTTCTCATTGTGGACCGTGAACAGGAGCGGTGTGCTGCGGGCATTGAAAAGCGCTTTCAGTCCGAGATCGTGGTAATCATAGTCGTTTCCGGCGGCCTGGTTGTCCAGGTGACAGGTGGTGTATCCGGCTTTTTTGAAGAGGGCCGGGAAAAGGGGGCTGTCTTTCCAGGACTGTCCGGAGCCGAGGCTTGCAGGCGAAAAGAGGTTTGACAGCACGGACGTGGTCAGATTCGCCGGGGAAACGACATCCCGGAAAACGAAGAGTTCGCCCCGCCGAAGCCGCTCTTCGAGCCGGGGGTTGGTCGGCAGCGGATAACCGTAAAGGCTCGAATGGTGCTTGCTGAACGACTCTCCGATAATGATGACGATGCAGGGCGAGCGGAAAGAGCAACTCTCTATTTCGACCGATTCGAGCGTGCGGAGCAGTTGCTCTGCGTTTTCGGCGGAGAACTCATGCCGAAACCAGAAGAGCGATGTGTGAAGCCGTTCGAAGGGGGTGAGGGTTGCGGTTTGGCGCATCATCTCTCCCGGAAAATCGCCGGTCCGGGTGAGCGCATACTGAAAGTGCAGCCGGCTGACATAGAAGGCGCCGCTGCCGGCCAGCAGGAATAGGAGCGATATGCGTACCTTGCGGCTGTGCAGTTCGAACCGAATCTTCCGGTGTTCCGCCAGCAGATACCCTGCGGTCAGCAGGACGCATGCGGCGGCCGGAAGCAGGAATGCCGGAGTCGTACAGTAGGTTTTCAGAAATTCGAGGCTTTCGCGTCCGTCCGTTTCCCAGAGAAGCTGGATGACGGAGAACGAAAAGGGCGTTCCGAAACGGATCAGCAGAAAACTTTCAGCCAGCGAGAGGAGGCCGAGGCACGACAGGACAAACACGCGATAGATCGCTTCGGCGATCCGGACTGCGAGAATCTCCCCCCCCCTGTCGTGCTGTCGCAGGCATAGCGGCAGTACCAGCAGCCAGGCCCGGAAGAGGGACAGCAGGGTTCCGTAGAACAGGTTTCTTCCGGGCACGAACGACATTTCGTTCAGGAAGAAACGAATGATGTCCGGGACCAGCGGCAGGAGTGCCGTGAGGACCAGAAATGCCGGGTACTCGCCGAAAGGCCGCACGAGAAACGCGGCAATATGTTTTGCGAAACAGGAGGTTGCGGAGCGTTGCATGGAACAGTGACGTTTTTCTCCGCAAAGATAGGGGAAATTTCCCGTGTTGGTGCCCGATGAAAATCCGGCGTCTATTTCATCAGGCTCGACACCGGGTATTTAAGTCCCTTGTAGCCCGAAATGTAGGCGTTGATGCTGCCGATTTTGACCGGCGATTCGATGTAGAGGGGGATTTTGTTGTCGTCGTCCGAAATCCAGATCGTGAAGATCGTGCCGTCGGTGAACGAGTAGCCTTCGGTCGTCCCTAACTGGCACTCGAACTTGAGCGTGCGGAAACGCCCCATGTTGCGGATCTTCTTGTTTTCGCGCCCCAGGTAGCGGTAGTGCAGGTGGCGGATGGTGTCTTGCAGGACCATTTGAAGCGTCGCCGGCTCACCGACGCGGAAATTCTCCGCTTGGGCCGACCGCAGGTTGAAGAAGAGCGCGATGGGGTCCATGCTCTCGGCCGTCAGGGCCATCTGCTTCTCGCTGAAGGGGTTTTTGCGGCTCCGCCAGCGGGTGTGGATGGTCGAGGCGGGCCAGATGTAGGGGTAGTAACTCTGGAAGGCCTTCGCGGATGTCGCTCTCGAAGCGCACGGGGCGCAGCGACGCGGTGTCGATCCACACGGTGTAGACATCCTCCAGGTTGAAGAACCAGCGGTAGGTGGGCAGCGTGCGCCCTGCGCCTTCGACCTTGTAGTAGGACTTGCCGTCGGCCGTATCTTCCGAGGTTTTGACCTCCACGGTCCCGACCTCCGTATTGGGGAACATCTTGGCCTTGTAGCTCACGCGGTAGAAGAGCTGTTCGCCCGGATGGTAGAGCTGCGCGGCGAGGGGCGAGAGGGCGCCGAGCAGGAATATGGTGAATAGAAACCGTTTCATCGGACAGGGTTTTAATGGGTTAACGTTTTTTCGGGACGGAATATTACGAAATGCGTGAAAAATCAATCTCTTCGCGGCCCGAGTAGCGTCGCCGCAGAGCTTCGAGCCCCCGGTTCTGCGGGTGCGCCAACGCCGGGTCCGCGGCGAGTATTTCTGCGGCCGCCTCGCGCGAGACGGTGAGTATCTGCACGTCGGCCGTGGGGCTGGCGATCTTCAGATCAAATGCCATGCCGCTCTGCAACGTGCCGTTGATGTCCCCCGCGCCCCGCAGCTTGAGGTCGAGTTCCGCCAGGCGGAACCCGTCGTTGGTCTCGCACATCGCTTCGAGCCGCGCCCGCGACTCGCGCGAGAGTTTTTCGCCCGACATCAGGATGCAGTAGGACTGCTCGCCGCCGCGGCCCACGCGCCCGCGCAGCTGGTGGAGCTGCGAAAGCCCGAAACGCTCGGCCGACTCGATGACCATGACCGTCGCGTTGGGCACGTCGACGCCCACCTCGATCACCGACGTGGCCACGAGAATGTGGGCTTCGCCCTGTTTGAACTGGCGCATCGACTCCTCTTTGTCGGCGGGCTTCATCTTGCCGTGGCAGATCGCCGTGACGTACTGCGGCAGCGGGAAGTCGCGCGAGATGGCTTCGTAGCCGTCGGTGAGGTCCTTGTAGTCCATCGCCTCCGACTCCTTGATGAGCGGATAGACGACGTAGACCTGCCGCCCTTTGGCGATCTCCTGCCGCATGAAGCCGAACAATTTGAGCCGCGCGGCGTCGGTGTAGTGGAATGTCTTGATGGGCCGCCGTCCCGGAGGCAACTCGTCGATCACCGACACGTCGAGATCGCCGTAGAGGGTCATCGCCAGCGTGCGGGGGATCGGCGTGGCGGTCATCACGAGGATATGGGGCGGCTGGAGGTTCTTGGTCCAGAGCCGCGCGCGCTGCTCGACGCCGAAGCGGTGCTGTTCGTCGATCACGACGAAGCCCAGGTTCGAGAACTGCACGCGGTCCTCGATCAGCGCGTGCGTGCCGATGAGTATGTCCACTTCGCCCGAGGCGATGCCTTCGAGCGAAGCCCGGCGTTCCCTGGCCTTCGAGGCGCCGGTCAGGACGGCCACCTTCACGTCCATTCCGTCGAGCATCTTGCAGACGGTGGCGTAGTGCTGGCGGGCGAGGATTTCCGTCGGGGCCATCATGCAGGCCTGGAAGCCGTTGTCCACCGCGAGCAGCATCGACATCAGCGCCACGAGGGTCTTGCCGCTGCCCACGTCGCCCTGAAGCAGGCGGTTCATCTGGAACCCCGTCACGGTGTCCCGGCGGATCTCCCTGATGACCCGTTTCTGCGCCCCGGTGAGCGGGAAGGGGAGTTTTTCGGTGTAGAAGGTGTTGAACACGCCCCCGACCCGGGTGAAGAGGAAGCCGTTGCTTTTCGCGAGGCGTTCGGTGCGCCGCTGCTGGATGTTGAGCTGTACGCCCAGCAGTTCGTCGAACTTCAGCCGGTACTGCGCTTGCCGCAGGGCCTCCTGCGATTGCGGGAAGTGGATATTGTAGATGGCGTCGCGCAGGCCGATCAGTCCGTACCGGGTGCGCACGGCCTCGGGAAGCGGGTCCGCGATGCGGTCCTTCACGAGCGTCCAGGCGTTGCAGATGATCTGGTACATGCCCTTCGCGCCCAGCACATTGCCCAGCTTCTCGGTCGAGGGATAGATGCCCTGCATGCCGCTTTCGGCCTTGCGCGAGAGGGCCTGCTCCATGGTTTCCAGCTCGGGATGGGCGACCGACAGTTCGCCGCGGTAGAACGACGGGCGGCCGAAGACGAGGTATTCGCGTCCGACCTCGATCCGTTTCTCGATCCACTTGACGCCCTGAAACCACACCAGCTCGGCCTGTCCCGTGGGGTCCTGCGCGAAGGCCGTGAAGCGGCGTTTGCGCCCTGTTCCGGCATAGGCGACGCCCGTTATGCGGGCGCGGAACTGGACGTAGGACAGGCCTGCGGCCTCGGTGATCTCCGAGATGCGGTAGATGCGTGTGCGGTCGATATAGCGGAACGGATAGTGGCTGAGCATGTCGCCCAGCGTGCGGATGCCCAGCTCCCGTTCGAGGAGTTTTGCCCGGGCCTCGCCGACGCCCGCTACGAATTTGATGTCGTTATCGAGTGTATCCACCCGGCAAATATAGTGAAAGTAGAGCGCAATGCCAAACTTGTTTGGGCATTGGCGAGGTGCGTTTTTCCGTCCCGGGAGACGTGCTGGTCGGGAGCAGGGGCTACTCCTTCTCCTCGAGGGCGATGTCGACGCCCGATTTGGCGAATGCCCCTTGATCCCAGTCGCCGTCTCCTTTGGCTGTGCGTTCGGCCTCGGTGAATTCGATGTCGACGGTCTTTGCGGCGAAGTCGCCGCCGTTGGCCGGGCCGTCGGTGTCGGTGAGGGTGACTCTTGCCGTGTTGCCGACTCCCTTGCCCGAAAGATCATAGGTCCCGTCGGCTGCGGTCGTCGCCTCCGGTGTCGGCAGGTAGGCGTTGCTCCGGACCTCGATGCCCTTGATCGGCCGTCCGGCCTTGTCGGTCACCTTGCCCTTGATCTTGTAGTTGTTGTACGGGACCCCGTACATAGATACCACCTTCGGTTGATCTTCCTCGTTGTTGCATGCCGTTGCAAATCCGAGCAGCGCGGCGGCTGCCAGCAGTAGTTTCTCTTTCATGGCGTTCGCATTTTAGAGATGTCCCGAAATATAACGATTATTTCGCCGTTCGCCAAATCGTTGCTATCTTTGTACACTGTACCGGCTGTCGAGAGCGTTCATTTTGCCGCTGCTTCCTGAATCTGTTGCGGGGTGATAACGGCTCTCGGTAGTGGGAGGCGGTACGTTGTACTGCTGTCCGATGCGTACGCCATCTCCCTCCCTGGGGGAGGGCTGGGGTGGGGTCGGATTTGTAAACGTCGCCGAAGGCGGCGATAACGCCGCCCGACAGCGGAAAGTGATGTGAGGAAGTGTGTAATTACCTAATTGATAAACCGATGAATCTTTCGAAATTCATGCGTCGGACAGCGTGCGAAGTGCGCATCGGGCGGACGACGATCGGCGGCGGGCATCCCGTCGCCTGCCAGTCGATGACCAATACCGACACCAACGACACCGCCGCGAGCGTGGCCCAGATCGAGCGGATCGACCGCGCCGGGGGAAAGATCGTGCGCCTTACGGCGCAGGGCCGGCGCGAAGGTGAAAATCTGGAAAACATCGTCCGGCAGCTGCGTGCCGACGGTTTCCGGACAGCCGTTGTGGCCGACATCCACTTCGTGCCCGAGGTCGCGGCCATCGCCGCCAGGTATGTGGACAAGGTGCGTGTCAATCCGGGAAATTACCGCCTCGACCGCGGCGATCTTCAGGCGCTGATCGCGCAGTGCCGCGAGCGGGGCGTCGCCCTGCGCGTCGGCGTCAACCACGGGTCGCTGGCGAAGCGCGTCTTCGACGAGTGGGGCGACACGCCCCAGGGCATGGTGGTCTCGGCCATGGAGTTTTTGCGGGTGTGCCGGGAGTGCGATTTCGATCAGGTGGTGGTCTCGATGAAGTCGTCGAACACGCGCGTTATGGTCGCCGCCTACCGTCTGCTGGTCGAGGCGATGGATGCCGAAGATATGCACTATCCGATCCATCTGGGCGTCACCGAGGCCGGGAACGGCATCGAGGGGCGCGTGAAGAGCGCCGTGGGCATCGGGGCGCTGATGGCCGACGGCATCGGCGACACGATCCGCGTCTCGCTGACCGAGGCCCCCGAAAATGAAATCCCCGTGGCGCAGCTGTTGGTCGAACACTTTGCCGACCGTCCCGGCGAGTTCGAGGTGCTCCATCCCGAGCGTTATACCCCGACCGAATACCGCCGTCGTTCGAAGGTGACGGTTCCCGTCGTGCACACCGAGCCGCTGGAGGGTTTCCGGGTGCTCGAAGCCCTTTCGGGCAACCCGACGGCCGAGTTGCGCGCCGCGATCCTGAATCTCGACATCCCCGACGAACCGGTGGTCGTGAAACGCCGCTACGAAGAGCGTTCGCTGGAGACGCTCGCCGTGAAGGCCGCCGCCGACCTGGGGCCGCTGCTGCTCGACGGCCTGGCCGACGGCATCTGGATCGACGCTCCGGGATTTGCCGAAAGCGAAATCCGCGACATCGAGCTGATGATCCTGCAAGCTGCGCGCGTGCGTTTTTCACACACCGAATACATCGCCTGCCCTTCGTGCGGGCGCACGCTCTACGACATCGAGAAGGCCCTCGCCGACATCAAGGCCCGCACGTCGCACCTGAAAAACCTCCGCATCGGCGTGATGGGCTGCATCGTCAACGGCCCCGGCGAGATGGCCGACGCCGACTACGGCTACGTGGGCGCCGGACCGGGCCGCATCACCCTCTACAAGGGCCGCACGGTCGTCGAGCGCAACATTCCGCAGGAGGAGGCACTCGACCGGCTGGTGGAGCTGATCAAAAAGAACGGGGACTGGACGCCCGCCTAAAAGGCGCCGGCGTAAGACGCCGGTTTTAAGAGGCGGCAGGAAGCTTCGTTCTGCTTCCGCTCCTGTTCTGCGCTCACACGCATAAAAACGGTGTTTTGCGTCGGCAGGCCGCAGCTCCGTCCTGCGGAGGTCTGCTATTGCGCGTCGCTCCATAGCAAAGCCCTGTGCGCTGCCGCCCGCCCGAGAGGCGGGGTTCATCCGATTCGACCGCTTCGTTTCAGGTGATTTTTAATTTTGAATTTTTACTTATGTCTACTATACTGCCTCTTGCATACCTTCCTTCGGTGGAGTATTTCACGCACCTCCTGCGCGGCGGCTGCGTCGTGGACCTCGGCGAGCACTTCGTGAAGCGTTCCGAACGCAACCGTGCGCGGATACTGGCCTCGGACGGCGTGATGGAGCTGACCGTGCATGTCCGCAACGCCAACCGTCCCCGGCAGCCCGTGCGCGACGTGCGTCTCGACTATTCCAAACGCTGGCAGCACCAGCATTGGGGCGCGCTGGTGGCCTCCTACCGCTCGTCGCCCTATTTCGATTTCTACGCCGGGCGGTTCGAGCCTTTCTACCGCCGGGAGTGGGAGTTTCTCGCCGATTACAATCTGGGTCTGCTGGAGGTGTTGTGTTCGCTGGCCGGAGTGCCGATGCCCGAACTCTCCCGGACGTATGTCGAGGCGGCCCCCGGAGACCTCGACCTGCGCCCCAAACGCAAAGAAGGCCCGGCGCTGATCGCCGAGCCTTATTTCCAGGTCTTCTCCGAAAGGATGCCTTTCGTCCCTAATTTGTCGTTTGCGGACCTGCTGTTCGCCGAAGGACCTGCGTCCGTTTCGGTTTTAGGACGTTGCCGACAAGGATAGTCACGCTGTCGCGCAGATCCCCCGCCGCCGCTTTCACCTCAATCATCCCGTGTATGGCCACCGAATCGGACCGGTACTGGAAGGGGGCGTATTCGCTCATCGCCAGCGTGTCCCGGCCGACGATGAGCGTCGGCGTCCCGGCCGACGAGTAGACGCGGAACGCCTGCTTCTCATAATCGCGCAGACGCCGCCGTTTGTCGACGATATGCAGCGTCGGCTCTGCGCCGTTCCACATCGCCTTGTACAGATAGTAGGCGTCCTTTTTCTCGCGGCGGTTGAGCGTCACGAGGCCTGCGCCGTTGATCCCGTAGGGACGGCGCGAGGAGCCGTAGTCGAACATGTTGTCGATCCACGCGCCCCAGAACAGCGAGTCGTTTTGCAGGTTTTTGGCATACTCCTCGTGGAAACGCGTCTGCTTCTCCTCGGGCATCCAGTTCGAACGAGGCTCGGACTGCGCCGTGTAGCTCTTGTGTCCGAGGAATCCGCTGCCGCCGTAGCAGACGCCCGAACGCAGGTGGGACCAGTTTTTTTGCAACTGGTCGCGCCATACGATCACGTCGTCGGTCGAGCCGCGCCGCCAGCCGACGTCCTGCTGCCAGACGATCAGGTCGGTGATGAAATTGATGTCGCCGTTCTGGTCGCTGCAAGCGACCGTCGGGCGCGAGGGGTCCATCGTGCGGGCCGTCTCGTTCAGCCGCCGGATGTAGGGCGTCACGTCGTCGCCGCGCATCCAGAGACGCGAGAAGATACCCCACATCACCACCGACGGGTGGTTGATGTTCTGGGCTACGATCTCCTGCAACTGGTCCAGTCCGTTCTGTTCGAAGGCGGGCGTGGCGAAATAGGAGACGTCGCCCAGAAACGACGAGCGGTGCAGCGGGGCGTCGATCCAGACGAGCATTCCCTGTTCGTCGCAACGGTCGTAGAGGTACTGCGCGTGCGGCATTACCGCCGAGCGCAGGGCGTTGGCTCCCATCGTGCGGATGATCCGCAGGTCGGCGTCGTAATCCTCCGGAGTCAGCGTGCCGCCCGAAAGGGCGTTGTCGTGGTAGAGCGTGACGCCGCGGACGGGGGTGCGTTCTCCGTTGATCGTCAGCCCTTCGGCCGTGCTGGCGCCGATCGAGCGGAAGCCCGTGCGGACGGCGACGCGGTCGGTGATGCTGTCCTCGCCGATGGAGGCCGTCACGGTGTAGAGCGCCGGGTCGCGCAGGCTCCACAGCGTCGGATTGTCCACCGAGAAGGCCACGGAGACGGGTTTGCCGTCGAGGCGCGCCTTCTGGCGTTTCGAGAAGACCCGCTCTCCCCGCGGACTGGTGATGTCGACGTTCAGCGTGCAGCTGTTGTCGCCTTTCGAGGTGATGTGCACCTCGATCTCGCCCTCGATCTTTTCGGGACCGACCGTCTGCGGGTGTACGAGCACGCCGTCCGACCCGAGGTAGAGCGGCGAAATGGCCGTGCGCTCGGTGAGGATCAGTTCCGCCTCGCGGTAGATGCCGCCGTAGAGGTTCATGTCGGTCGAGGTGGGCAGCACGTCGTCGCGGCTGCTGTTGCTGACCACCACGAGCATCGAGTTGTCGCTTCCGAAACGGATTTTGTCGGTGATTTCGAACGTGAAGGCCGTGGCGCCGCCGCGGAGCGCATTTATGTGATGGAAGTTGTCGTAGAGGGCGGCGACCGACTGTACGCCGTAGAATTTCACGAAAAGGCGTTTCGAAGCCCATTCGACGGGGATATACATGCCGTTCTGGTAGCTGCCCGTGGTTTCGAGCCAGTAGCCCTGGGCCAGCGGATCGGTGTTCCAGCTGTGGGGCAGGGTTACGTGGCGGGCGTTGTCGGAGGTTTTCTCCGACTTGAAGAAAAAGCGCCACCCTTCGTTGATCGGGAAGACCTCGCGGGCGCTGGCCGTCATTGCGACGACGTTCAGCAGCAGGAGAATCGTTAGGTATCTTTTCATGGCAGAGCTGGTTAAATGCTGTATGATGCAAAGATAGTGCAAGCCGGGTGCAGAACCAAGCGTTGCTTGGGGTTTGCCGTGGCGCCGCCTATCCGTGCGGGGGTTTATCTTTGGCAAAGATAATACAAGCCGGGCTGAAAATCAAACTTATCTGTCTTTGCCGTTGCGTCGTTTGTGTTCCGAAGGGGAAATGCCCGCCGGGCGCAAAGCCGGAACGGGGTCCGGTTTTACGCCCGGCGGGCATCGGGGCGGCAGGTACGAAAAAATGGCGGACCGCGCCTCTTCGGTCCGCCAAAAAGCAGGGGATGGGTGTGAAACTTGTTAACTAAAAAACAACTCCTTGGGGGTCATCCCCTGCCAAGGATCGCTTTTGCGGAGCCGGCACAGCCGGTTGCCGTGCCGGACCGCGAAGCGTGTGAACTTTAGCGTTTGATGGTAATCGTCATCTCCTCGCCCGTGATCTCGCCGTACTGGTAGGTGAAGCTCGGCGTTACCTTGATGATGATGTCCTTCAGCAGCGTGGCGCTGTTGTTCTCGTAGGTCAGCGTATTGTCTGTGATTTTGATATATGCGGAAGCATCCTTGTCGCTGGCAGGGGTATCGGCATACTCGGCCGATTTCATCTTGAATACGATACCGGCGGTATTTTTCGCTGCTTCGGGTTTTGCCTGGAATACGTCGTAGGCCGTCTTGCCGTCGCCTACCGTAACGGCTTCCCAGGCCTTCGTGTCTTTGTTGTATTCGATCCACGACTTACCGTCGGCGTCGATCAACTGGAGGTTTTCGAACATATTGGCCGTAGTCGCCTCGTTGGTCTTGTAAGCGACCTCGATAGCCTTGGTCTGTGCCAGCGTCTTGATCGGGGTCTGGATCTCCACGCGCAGCGGCAGGGAAGCTACCTGGATGTTCGTGTCCTTGATCTTAACGACAGCCTTGATGTCGACATAGTTGCGGTTTGCTGCGCTCCAGTCGAGTTTGTCGCCGTTGACGATGGCGTATTTGTCGCCCTTGTTCGGTTTGCCGTCTTTGGAGGTCACTTCGAACGTAAAGTCGTACTTCTCGGCGTCCACCTCGTTGAAGTAGGTCGGCAGTGTGATGTTGGGCCACTCCCAGAGGTTGGTCGTCTCGTTGACCAGACCTTTGACTTCGGTCGTCTTCACGCCCTCGATGTCGGTTACGTGTCCGACATTGTACCTCAAGTCGAAGTCGGGGATCGTGACATTGTAGTTGAACGTTACGGAAATCTTCTGGCCGTACCAGGTCGTCCATTCGGCTTTCTGCTCGAACTTGTCGCCCGTCGCGGTGATGTCCTTGGCATTCAGCACGCCCTTCAGGGTCGATGCGGTGACGGTCATTGCCGTGCCGTTGGTGTTCTCGATCTCCTTGCCCTTCTCATTTGCTTTGTTGAAGAGTTTCGTTACGCCTGCGGGCGTTGCGGGATCGGTCGTAGCTGCGAAGATAGCCTCGGCGAACTCCGCTTCGCTGGCGAATCCGGCCTTGTTGGCTGTGTAAACGTCCTTCCACGTCTTGCTGACGCTCTTCGTCTCGTAGCCGATGGCGTTGTCGACGATGTAGTTGACGGGCGCCGGGGCGGCTCCGAAGGCGATCTGGCCCTTCAGTTTGTAGTCGACGTTCTGGTATACATAGACATACTCGATGTCATAGGCCTTGCCCCACTCGTATGCATCTGCCTGAACGGAGGCTTTCACGCCCATGGCGATCTGGCTGGCGAATGCGGTGAATCGGATGCCGAGATCGTTGTCGACCTCCTTGCCGGCGACCTTGACCGTCGAACGGTCCGTGTCGAGGTTGCCCAGCGTGATAATATCCTCGATGGTGACCTCCTTCGGCAGGGCGATGTCGTTCACCAAAGCGATTTCGCCGAAGATGTTATCGGAGATTTCCGGAGTGGCGGTCTGCCCGGCGATGCCGTTCTTGACGAACGCATAGCTCCATGCCAGCGGTTTGGGAGTCTCCTTGAAGGTGAAGGTCGCGCCGGCCTGGTTGGTGATGATGTAGGTCTGCGGCGCCTCGATCGTTGCCGTCGTGGCTTTCCCGTCGACGTTGATCACGATTTTGTGTGCGCATACGACGTTCTTGCCTACGTCGCCGGAAACGCCTGCTGCACGGAAGTCCACCGTAGCGAGTTTCGTGTCGTAAACGAGTTTCGAGTTGTCGACGCGCAGGATGAATTTGCCGATCTCGGTTTTGTCCGTAATCTCGGCCGACTGGCTGGGGTCGGCGTAGTATTTGGGCGTTACGGTGTAAGCGCCGATGCTGATTTTCGAGCCAAGCAGTTTGTTGACGTTGTCCAGCGTCATCAGGGTCTTGCCTCCGTCGAGCGAAGCCAGCAGCTGCGTATTCTCCAGCAGCGTCTTCTTGCTGACGGCCTGCTTGTTGAACGGCATTTCGATGGTGGCGTAGTCGTAGGCGACCGGCTCCTCGTCCTTGGTGTAAACGCCGAGTTCGATCTCTTGGGCCTCGTCGGGCATGATGCTGGCGAAGTTCGACAGCACGTTGTTCGTTACCTCCGAGGCGGTTTCGTCCTCGGCGCCGGTTCCGGGATTCACGGTGTTCTCGATCGAAAGGGCCAGCGTGATCCATTTATCCTCTTTCTCATAAAGCTCACCAAGCTCTTCCGCCGACATGGTGGCGGTTACGGCGAACTTACCCTCCTCGATAAACCGAACGTCGGTGATGGCGGCTGCGGGAGTTGCCGTTGCGGCACGGGTTTTTATCTGCTCGGAGACAATAGCGAACGTCGCTTTTCCGTTAGCATAGGCATCTACGAGGTCTTTGGCCAGCGAGGCCGGCGTGACGCGGTAGGTCAGCGTGACCATTCCGTTGCCGATGGGGGTGGCTCCGACCTTGTAGAAATCCATCGTAGTATAGGATCCGCCACTGCCAACATACATGGTTCCGGGAACGTTTACCAGCGACTGGATGCGGTTGATCAGCGCAGTGACATCGGCCTGAAGTTGGGCGATGGCCTGCTTGAAGGCGCCGAGTTCCGCAGTCAGGTCGCTCTTCTTCAGGTAGCCCTGCGTCGAAATGAGGCTGATGATCTGCCTGCTCAATGCGGATTCGGCGTTCTTTACCGCTTCGGCGGCTGCCGAGTTCACGTTCTCGATCCAGGCTTTGTTGTTGACGTCCATGTATTCCTTGACGAATTCGGAGGCCTCCTCGCCGGCAATTTTGCTGATGGCGGTCTTGATGTCCTTCACGGCCGGGTCGTTGGTGATGGCGGCCAGGACGGCTGCGACAGCCTGATTCTTCACGGCAGTGGTCAGCTCGCTGTTTTTGGCCAGCTCTTCGAGGATGCCTTTCTTGACCTCGCCGCCGATTTTGGACCAGAGGTCAGCGGCTTTGAGCTGATTCTCGATCAGGGCCTTCACCTGCGCTTCGTTTTGCAGGCCTTTGATCAGATCCTGCACCTGTGTCACGGTCTGGAACCCGAGGTCTCCGACTTTCTTTTTGAGGTCGGCGTCCTTGACGTAGGCTGCCAGCTCCTGGCTCAATTCGGCATCGGTGACGAATTTCGAGAAATCGACATCCTTCAGTTTGTCTGAAATTGTCTGAAGGGCGGAAGCATCGGCCTTCAGTTCGACTTTCGCATTTAGATCGTCGATCTTTTTGTTGATGTCGTCGATGTCGTCGTCGTAGTCCTTACACCCGACACCGGCCAGCATGGTTCCGGTTAAGAACAATGCCAGGAATTTTCTAAACAAGTTGTTGTTTTTCATAGTAAAAATGGTTGAAATAAAGATGTGTTTGTATTTAGTTTTCAATTTGTTATTCGGACGACCCTCTTTTTGTTGGTATCATATATGATACGCATGGTGCAAATATATATATAAAAATTTGCACAGCAAAATTTTTGTCCAAATTTTTGAAATGGGAATGAACTATCAAGATGAAATCCTTTATATCTCTACGAGGATCAAGGAGTTGAGGAAGGAACGCAAGCTGACTGTACAGGAGCTGGCTTACCGGTGTGACATGGAAAGATCCAACTTGAGCCGCATCGAGGCGGGGCGGACTAATCTTACCGTAAAAACCATTTGCAGCATCTGTAATGCGTTGAGTGTTAATATGCGCGATGTAATACGTTAGGACGATATACCTATATTTATATATATTGCGCCTAATCGTTCGTTGTATGCTTTTTTTGGGCCGTTTCTTTAAAATTCGTATCTTTACGGTGATAATTTAACGGCTTATTGAACACGCTTGATTTAATCGTCTGCCTCGTGCTGGCGCTGGCCGTCTGGAACGGATGGCGCCAAGGCTTCGTCGTGCAGATATGCTCCCTTGCAGGGATTGTGGCGGGCATTTGGATCGCGGCGCGTTTCGGCGCGCAGGTCGGCGGATGGCTGCGGCTCGATGACGAAGTGGCCGCCGCGGGCGGTTTCGTCACGGTGCTCGTCGCCGTGATCCTCGTCGTGGCGATTGCCGGCAGGGTGGTGCGCAAGGTCTTTCACTTTGCGGGACTGGGCGTTGCCGACACGCTGCTGGGCATTGCCGTATCGGTTTTGAAGTACCTGCTCGTGTTGAGCGTGCTCTTCTCGGCCTTCGATGCGCTGAATGAGGATTATTGCCTCGTGGGGCCGCGGACGATCGAGCGGTCGAAAAGCTACAAGCCTGTCCGGTGGCTTTCCGAATCCATTTTCCCTTTTCTGGAGTGGGTCGGCGAGCGGGTTCCCCGGCAGGAGGAAAAAACGGAGACCGATGGATAGAAAGTTTACAGCCACAGTGGTCCGGGCGACGGGCAGTTGGTACGACGTGCTGCACGACGGTGAGACGGTGCGCTGCCGCATCCGGGGCAGACTGCGCCTGAAAGGGGTGCGTTCGACCAATCCCGTGGTGGTGGGCGACGAAGTGGCGTGCGAGGCCGACGAGGGGGGCGACTATGTGATCGCCGACATCTTGCCGCGGCGTAACTACGTGATCCGCCGGGCTTCGAACCTTTCGAAAGAGTCGCATATCATCGCCGCCAACGTCGACCAGGCGCTGCTGATGGCGTCGCTGCGTTCGCCCGAGACGCCCACGGAGTTCGTGGACCGGTTTCTGGTGACCTGCGAGGCCTACAAGGTCCCGGTGACGATCCTCCTGTCGAAGCTCGACCTGCAGGACGCGGAGGCCGTCGCGGAGTTCCGCGCGGTCTACGAGGGGGCCGGCTACCGGGTGCTGGAGGTGTCGGTCCGGGAGGGCCGGGGCGTGGAGGAGGTGCGCGAACTGCTTGCGGGGCGCACGACCCTCGTTTCGGGAAATTCGGGCGTCGGGAAGTCGACGCTGATCCAGGCCATCGACCCCTCGCTGGACATCCGCACGGGCGAAATCTCCGAAAGTCACCACAAGGGCCGCCATACGACGACATTCTCGACGATGTACCCCCTGGCCGGAGGCGGCGCGGTGATCGACACGCCGGGCATCAAGGGGTTCGGACTGATCGACATCGACGAGGCCGAGCTGTGGCACTATTTTCCCGAGATGATGCGCGTTGCGCCCGCCTGCCGCTTTTACAACTGCACCCACACCCACGAGCCGGGCTGTGCGGTGACCGAAGCCGTGAAGGCGGGCGAAATCGCCTGGCCGCGTTACGAAAGCTACCTGAAAATCCGCGATGAAGATGAAAAATACCGCAAATAACGACTCCCCGGGACCGGACTTCGATTTCGGCCCCGATGCCGCACACGCCGCTGAGCGCATCGCCTGCCTCGCCGGGTTTATGACGCCGGAACGGTATGCCGTTTTGCGGAAGACGGTCTCCATGCGCACGCGCTACATGACGGTGCTGGCCGAGAACATGTACCACGGGCAGAATGCCGCGGCGCTGATCCGCCATTGCGAGGCGTTCGGCGTGCAGGAGATGCACCCCGGGGAGACACACCACCCTTGGAAAACCCTACGTTGGAAAATCCAACGCAATTAAATAAAGATA
>OGEQ01001861.1_pt1 | contig 15708 bp, 11 predicted proteins | sample 1570731 | NCBI WGS metagenome assembly OGEQ01 (sample SAMEA2582132, study PRJEB24529) | metagenome | biome: Human gut stool | place: China | collected 2011
ATTTTAGTATTTGTATTAAATTACTTTTTATCTACCTTGTTATATTAGTAGATACATTAGAGGGATTTATGATAGAACTACGCAATGTTGTAGTTGCCTATGAGTCGCGTGTGATTTTAGACTCTATTAATCTCACTATCGATGATGGGGAGACGTTAGTCATATTAGGTGGTAGTGGTAGTGGTAAAAGTACGCTATTACGCTTGATTATAGGTTTACAACGCCCCACATCAGGCCAAATTATTGTTGATGGTGTAGATATTACTACATTATCTGAAGAAGAATTTAATAAGGTACGTCAAAAGATGGGCATGGTATTTCAATACTCCGCATTATTTGACTCTATGTCAGTGGGGGAGAATGTCGCCTTTGGACTAAGGGAACATACCAATCTGAGTGATGATAAAATTCAACATATTGTTGATGAGCGACTCGGTTGGGTTGGGTTGAGTGGATATGAGTCTTACATGCCTAATGAGTTATCTGGGGGGATGAAGAAAAGGGTTAGTCTTGCTCGGGCTATCGCTCTTGATCCGACGCTCATCTTGTACGATGAACCTTCGTCTGGTCTAGACCCCATTACATCGGGAACGATTAGCATGCTCATCCGGGGTATGCAAGAACGGTTGGGCTGTACATCTATCGTAGTAACTCATGATATGCAATCTGCTTTTTATGTGGCTGACAGAATTGCATTACTTGATAAGGGGAAATTTATAGAAGTATCTAAAACAGAGGATTTTAAAAACTCACCTAATCCTAAAGTACAACAATTTATTCATGGTGAGGCGGAGGCTATCGATATCGGAACAAGGAGAGACAGATAATGAAGTGGACGACGGAAGCTAAAGTAGGGGCTTTCACAATTGTAGGTGTTGTGTTGTTCGTGCTGGGCATCATATTTGTGGGGCGTAGAGGCGTATTTGCAAAACCTCAGATGACGATTACCGGTGATTTTGCTCAAGTTAATGGGTTGAAAAATGGTAATCAGGTTAAATTTTCTGGTGTCGCAATTGGTACGGTTTCTGATATTGAAATTACACCATCTGGTGTTTTGGTGAAGATGAAAGTCGATGATAAAACTCAAATACCAAGCGATTCAACATTTTCCTTAGGATCTGATGGATTCTTAGGGGATAAATTTATTCAAATTTCACCTGGTAAATCAACCGTATATTTACATGATGGTGATTCCGTTAAAGGTGAAGGGGTCGATGCGATGGATAAAGCCATGCAAAGTGCTCAAAAATTAATGGCTGGTACAGAACAAATGTTGCAATCCATTAATAATATTATTGGCGACCCTAAAACACAAGACGCATTAAAACATTCATTGCAATCTACGGCTGTCATGGCTGACAATGCGGTAGCGGTTACACAAAATATGGCAGATGTGACGGCTCAGCTAAATCAAGCGGCTCAACAATTTAATGCCGATGGTAATGCTGGTAATGACATGCGTGCTATCTTGACGAATATTAAACAAACCACGGATCGTGTTGATCACATGGCGCGTTCCATGGAAGGAACCGTAACGGATCCAAAAGCACAAGAAAATATTAAAGCAACATTGCATAATACGGAGCAAATTTCTGCTCGTGTCAATAAATTGTTAGGTGGCAAACCATATGCATCTGAAACCGTTAATGGTTCCTCTGAGGCTAATGGTTCTGAAAAAAAGTCATCTATTAAAGTAGAACCTTCTGTGGATTTACTTTATAATACAAATCAAGAAGAGGTCCGTATCAATGGTCGTGCTCGCGTTTACACAGATAAAGGCATGGGTGAATTTGGACTTTCTAATATTGGTGATGATACCGATTTTGATTTGAATGGCGGTAAATTTATCGCAAATAAATGGTTAGTACGCGGTGGTATTTTTGAAAGCAAGCTCGGATTTGGCATTGACTATAATCCACGTGGGTCTTTTGGCGTTTCTGCAGCTATGTATGATTTGAATCATCCTAAATATCGACTACGTTCTGATATACGCTTACATAATAATACGTACGGTGTTGTGCAAATGACACGCCCATTTGGTTCTTCAAATGGAGGCACCTACTTTGGTATTAAACAAGTCTTTTAAAACACATATCGTGTGGAGGTATACGTATGAATAAGAAGGCCTTTTCTTTAGCCATAATATTATCGATGGCTACAACAGGTGCATTCGCAAGTGACGTTGTTTCTACATCTGTCAATAATGGTGACAAACTCACAAAACTTCAAAAAGAAGCTATTCAATTAACTCAACAACAATTAGCTCAAAAAGCTTCTCAAGATGCACAACAATATGAAGTCGCATTGAACCTAAATGAAGATAGCACAGTTTCTCTTGCACTGGCTAATAACCGTACTGCAAAACAATCCTTATGGGATTATCAAGCTGCAAAAGCCACAGTAAGTGCTACAGCAGCAGGAAAAAATCCTAATGTATCCTATACATGGCAAGGCGCTCGTAATCACGCTGCCAATACTATGACGGGGAGAACTGTTACTAGTAAGACTGGTCAACATAGCTTCACTATTAAGGCCCCTGTATTTAGCCCTGAGTTAGATGCTAATATTGATAAGTCTCGCTTTGCTCGTGAAGGTAGTGGTGCTGCTTATGAAGAAGCTTTACAACAAGCTAAATATGATGCTATCAATGGATACTACACATTGATTATGTATCGTAACAAGGTAGACGTAGCAAACCAAGCTGTTAAGGATTACCAAGGTCATGTGGATAATGTAAAGGCTCAATATAATGTAGGTCTTGTAGCTAATTCTGATGTATTGGCTGCGGATACTAATTTGGCTGACTCTCAAACAAACCTTGTAAAAGCACAAAATGCAGCGAATTTAGCGGAAGCAAACTTGAATTTGGTGATTGCATACCCAACACAAACGTCTATTACAACAGCAGAACATGATTTGCAATACAAACCATATGCTGTTACATTAGAACAAGCAAAAGCGTATGCTATGCTTCATCGTTCTGCTCTTGTACAATCTGCGATGGCTGTAAAACAAGCTGAAGAGGGTTTAAAAGCTGAGAAAGCTGGCTATTTACCAACAGTAGGTGTCGAAGCTGGTCGTGGCTATGCTGATTCAGATGGCTACTTTGGTACAAGCAGTAAATCTTGGCATATTGGCGCATCCGCTACATGGAGTTTGTGGGATGGGGGCCAAACACAAAATAAAATTAAGGTTGCTCAAGATACATTAGAAAAGGCTAAGGAAGCTAATTTAGCAGCTGTTGATAAGGTAAATCTTGCAGTGCAACAAGCATACCTTAACTTGCGTTCTGCAGAACAAACAATTCAAAGTACGCAAACGGCAGTAAATCAAGGTCAAGAAAATTTCCGTATTGCAACACTTCGTTACCGCGCTGGTGTAGGTACAAACCTTGATGTACTCGATGCAGAAACTAAATTGACTGAATCTCGCAATAATTATGTAGATGCTTTATATAATTACAATGTAAGTATTTCTGCTCTTGAACAAGCAACAGGCATTCCTTTGGATACTCCTGTAGGTCAAGGGGCAAGTATTATTGCTAATAGTGGTGCTGTAGAACAATTAGCAGCTTTAGCGACAGCTACACCTGCAAAAAAATAATCATAGAGATAATATACACTCTATTTAAAATGACGATTGCTTCGGCGGTCGTCATTTTTTTATCGTTGAATGAACTGTATTACATTTTGATTTCATAAAATTTATACATCATATACTATTGAAATATCATAGAGTATGGTAATATTGATGTATAAATAAGCGTAATTTTTTTAGGTGTGGGGTTTCCTATGACAAGGAAAAAATGGTGCCTAATTGGTGCAGCAGTTTTAGGATTGGGTGTAGCTGGAATAGCTACTACCATCAATCCAATTGCAGAGCGATATGTGGCGCCCATGGTACAGGAACAACTACATAATACAGTTAGAGGTACAATTCAGTATGATTCTATGCACATCGCTTGGAATGGGGATGTAGTACTGCAAAATGTATCATTAAGGGATGAAAATGACCATTTGGTAGCGGCCGTTCCGACTATGAAGGTATCAATGAAATGGACATCTGCTCCATCTATTTTGATGGGGAATTCAAGTGGTGCAGCCATCGTTTCTACCATTACTTTAGAAAAACCGGACGTCCATGTGTGGCAACTAGCTGATGGATCTTGGAATGTAAATTCTTTATTGGAGTCATCCTCAAAAAATGATAAGAAATCATTTGATGGCAATATCGTCATTAATGATGCTACAGGTGCTGTTCGATTTAAAGATGGCAATGTACATAGGCTATCCAATCTAGATGGAAATATAGCCTTAAATGTTGATGGTATGACAAAAGGGGCATTAAATGGACTTTTAGATGACCATTCGATCGCTGTTAATGGCTCTATCGACATGAATAAAATGGATGATTTTGATTTGTTTGTTCGAGCCGAGTCTGTTGATATATCAGGCGTTATGAATATGGTTCCATCCAATAAAAATCTCTCTATAACATCTGGTATATTACATGATGTAAAAGCGCAGATTACGGGGCGTGATGGCAAGTATTCTATGTCTGGTAATTTAGCCTTTGATGGCTTAGGTGGTACCTATAAAAACGGGTCTACTACATACCAAATTGGACAGGGCAATGGTAAGATTTTCTTCCAAAATAATACTGTTTTAATCAGTCATAGTGGCTGGTATGTAAACGATCAAGCCGTTAAGGTGAATGGTTTGGTAACATTAGGGGATGAGGTTGGTTTAAACTTAAATGCGGTTGCTGATTCCGTAGCTTTAGAGGCTTTCACCAACAATCAAATTACTGGTAACGTAGGTGCCCGTGTTCATATCGGCGGTACTAGTGTTAATCCCTATGTATCTGGTTCTATAAAGAGTAATGCAATCTCTTATGATAGCTATCATATCGATAGTGGAGAGGCTAATTTTAGTTATTTCGATGGTACAGTGGATATTCACGATGCTTCGTTATACATTGGTAATGGTAGCGTAAAAGCCAAAGGACAATACGGCATTGATAGTGGTGAATTTTCCGTTGATGGTACGATTCATAATGCAGAAATAGCTCCATTTACACAAAATTTATCTACACCGGCGTCTGGTATTGTGAATGGAGAATTTTCTGTAAAAGGAAAAAATAGTGATATTACCTCCATAGAAGGTAATATAGTGGGAACGAGTCTATCCGTGCGTGGTATATCTATTGATTCTGCTCGCGTTAGCTTTAATAATGTAGGCGCCTTGACAAATATAGCCGTTACGGGGGCGATAGGAAATGGCCAACTTAGTGGATATGGAACGATTGATAATAATCTATTGAATCTATCCTTGTCGGCGGATTCATTAGATGCATCTAATTTTTCAAGTCTTGTTGGTAATAGTATATCTGGCAATATTACAGGCCATGCTTCTATTACAGGAAATTTAGATAATCCATCTGTGACTGGTAGTATTACAAGTCCTGAGATTGTCTATAGTGGGGCTCACTTTAATTCCATTAATGCAGGCTTTACTATTAAAAATCATATATTAGAATTAACGAATACATCTATAGGTGATGGAGATGGCGCCATTACTATAGGGGGTACATTTGATTTAAATTCTAATGCACTTAATATGCGGGCGCGTGCCAAAGCTGTCCGGATAGAGAACTTGATTAGGCCGTTTTCTGATGTTCCGCTTACTGGGTGGTTTGAATCTGAAAATGAAATTCGTGGTACTTTAGATAATCCATATGTTCAGGGCCATGTTCATTTATATGACGGTTCTTATAATGGCAAATTGATTAGTGATGCAAAGGCAGATTATACATTAGAAAATAAGACTCTTACATTACCTAAGTTTACTATTCAAGGATATGGTGCCGTCATTCAAGGTTCTGGTACTATGTCAGAAGATGCCCTAAATATCGATTTAGAAGGTAAAGATATAGATATTGGTAGGTTATTAGTCAATACTGATTATGATGTAAAAGGCTATGTACAAGCTAAGGGGCATATTGGAGGCTCTTTATACAATCCTAATTTTAATGGATCTGTTACATCTAACTTCTTAACTATTAATGGCGAAGGTATCACCAACATTTCTGGTACATTATATGCAGATAAAACCGTTGTTAATTTAGAAAAATTTGAATTTGATGAAGAACAAGGTGGCCATTATATGGCCCGTGCAGGTATGTCTACTGTGGGCGATAAGCGATTATTTGGTACATTACAGGTGACAAATGGTCGTGTAAGCAATCTATTATCCCTACTGGGAAAACCGGTGGATAAATTGGATGGTTCTTTGAGTGGTACAGTTGATTTAGGAGGCACCTATGGCAATCCAAGCCTTAATGTGGTGGGTTCAATTAAGGATGTAACTATTGATACTAAGGTAGTAGGCGATGCAAAGATAGATGCCAGTCTAGAGAATCGTAAGTTTAAAATTCGAACATTAAAATTACCTGTTGATGATGGACTTATTGCTGCTGGTGGTACTGTTGATTTAGATGGTGATGCAGATTTACAAATTGCAGTTCGCGATGTTGATATAGAACCATTCTTACCGCTTATTGGTGATAATATTAATGCAACTGGTTCCATTACCGGTGTTATCAATATGACAGGGGCTACAAAAAATCCTAAGGTTGAATTGTCCGCGAGCCTTGCCAATGGTTCTTATAACGGTATCGATATTGATCAAGGCTTTGTATTGGCCACCATGGAAAATCATGTTATTAACGTTCAACGTATTCAAGGGGTTAAAGAAAACTATAAGCTAAGTGCATATGGCAAGATTCCTCTAGCCGCGTTGTATACGACTGGATATCTCGATGCAAATGATTCTAAAGCGATGGATATGACTATTGACTTTAATGAGGCTGATATGGCTGTTATCCCTTTGATTACTCCTACGGTGAAAGACGCAACTGGGGCGTTAAAAGGTGTTGTTCATGTAACAGGAACTATTGATCAACCAGAAGCATACGGTACAGTATCTGTTCGAAATGGTACCATGAAGATAAAGACTGTAGGGAATGAACTTAAGGATATTGATGGGGATTTAATTTTCTCAGGTCAACAAGCAGATTTTCAATCTCGCATATCTGCGGGCAAAGGGACCGCTGGTTTAGCAGCGAAGGTTAATTGGACAGGGCATACCATGACTAGTTACCGTGCAGCCATTCAATTGGATGGGTTAGATTTATCTAATGAGTATATTTCAGGTCCATTAAAGGGAGAACTCTATATAGCTGAAAAAGAGGGAATCCCTACACTTATGGGTAATCTAAATCTAGAGAATATGAAGTTCAAAATCCCACTTTCCTTAGAAACTAGTGAAAGCACGCGTGACTTGGGGATTGATGTTAACGTACATGCTGGTAAAAATGTACGACTCTACGATAGAACCTTGTATAATATGCGTATTAGTGGAGATGTTCATTTTGGTGGCTCTGTATTTAATCCTACCTCTAGTGGACAGTTTAATGTGGTGAGTGGTACGTTTAAATATCTAAGCCATACCTTTGATATTACAAAGGGGACTGCAACTTTTACATCTGGAACGTATTTGCCTATGCTTCAACTAGATGCGGAAACAAATGTAGGTAATTATAATATTTATCTTGGTGTAAAAGGTACTGTGGATCATATGGACTTAACACTTAAGTCTGAACCAAGTTTATCGCGTAATCAAATTATTTCTATGTTAACATTTGGTCGTGGTGAACCATCGAATAGTAGTACAATTACCAATGAAGACGCAAATGCATTAGCTGTAGCAAGTGCACAAATGTTTGCCTTTGGTTACGTACAAGATGCGGTGCAAAATGCATTGGGTTTAGATCGCGTTAATATTACGACAGGCTCCATAGATCCGCATGAACCTACTAGTAGGGAAACATCGGGAAATTATAATATCGAAATCGGCAAATATGTCTTGCCGAGAACGATGATCACCTATACGCAAGGTATCAATAATAAACAAAATAAATATGGTATTGAATACTCGTTACGGCGAAATGTTAAGTTTAATGCTTGGCATACATCAAAAGGTAGTACCTATATTGGTGGACGTTGGACACGAGAGTTCTAGCAATGATGACTATAATGAAGAATCTGAATAAGGACCTTCATTATAGTCATTTTAATTTCATAAAATTGAATTATAGTAGTACTAATTCCCAGTATTATATGATATAATAATAAAGATTTAATACTCTTTAAAGAGGGATAATTTTAGGAGGATTTTATGTTAACAAGCAAAGCCTATAAACGTATGCTAGCAGCATCTGTGTTGACTGCTGTTATGGGTACTGGCAGTGTTTTTGCTGCAGAAGTACAAACAGGCTATACACCAGATATGAATGCAACTGCTACAGCAGATACTGCAAAGACTGATGATACAACGACTAAAGCTGCTGTATATAATGCGGGCACAGAAAAGGGCGCTAATACGCAAGATAATACTGATGCGGCTATTTAAGCAGCTCGTGGTGATACAACATTATCCACTGATGGTACTGTCGTACAAGGTTCTGATGGTACAGTTACCGTTAATAACGGAGCTTTAAAAACAGATGATAAACAAGTTAAAATGGTTTCTAAAACTACAGCAGGTACAGACTTGGATAAGGTTGCAGAAAACGGTCAAGCACAAGCTGTAACATCTGTTGAGGCGCAATATATTACTGCTGTTACTGCTGATTCTGTTAACCCATTCGTAGGTAAAACAATTACAGGCTTATCTATCTCTGGTATTCCTGCAGATCAAGCGGCGCAATTAATGACATTGTTATCTGAAAAGGTAGGAGATGCTGTTTCCGTTGATGGTGTATTTAAAGATGTACAAAATTTGGGTAACAGTGGCTATTTCTCAGAAGTGAACCCTGTCTTTACATCTGTTCCGGAAGGCGTGAAAATTGACTTTGCTGTTGTGACTAACCCTGTAGTACATGGTGTTGTATTTGAAGGTAACTCTGTATACACATCCGATGTATTAACTAAATATATGGCAATTCCTGAAGGCCAAATCATGAACTCCGTATATGTAGGCCAAAAGGTACAAGGTATCAATGCAGCGTATGCTCGTGATGGTTATATGTTAGCTCATGTAGACGGTATTTCTGTAGATGACAATGGTATGATTCATATCCATATCGTGGAAGGCATTGTAGAAGATATTGTACCAGCTGGTAATAAGAAAACTCGTAACAAAGTTATCACTCGTGAGTTCGTACAAAAAACTGGTAAACCATTCAACAAGTTCCTAGTTCGTCGTTCCGTAGAACGCGTATACAACTTGGGCTTCTTTGATGATGTAAATGTACGTATGTTACCAGGTGAAAAAGATCCTAACAATGTAATTATCGAAATTGACGTATTGGAACATAAAACAGGTACAATCACATTAGGTGCAGGTTATTCTAAATCCGATGGCTTGATGGGTATCGTTGAATTTGGTGAAGATAACCTTCGCGGTACAGGTGATAAATTTAAAGTTCACTGGGAAATCGGTGGTAAGAAAAAATATAAAAACTACCAAATCTCTTACTTGAAACCTTGGATTGATAGCAAAGGTACATCTCTTGGCTTCTCCTTCTTCAATCGTGAAGATGAATACACTGATTACAACGAAGACGGTAATGAAGTAGCTGAATATAACAAGAAATCTCGTGGTTTCAATATTTCCTTCGGTCGTCAAACAGGGGAATATACACGTGATTACTTGACTCTTGAATCCCGTAAAGATTCTTATAAATGGGTTGATGGTGATAGTTCTGGGTATCGATATGATACAGATGCTCTTACTGGACCAGGTTGGAATAATATTAAAGATCCTAATACTAATCAAGGATGGGACTTTGCATCCAATAACTATGTAAAAAATAACTTCGGTCGTATCAATTCCATTACATGGCAAAAGGTATACGATTCCCGTGATAATATTTATGAACCAACACGTGGTCGCCGTATTTCCTATACAGCACAATGGGCTGGTCATGGTTTAGGCGGTGACTTCGACTTCTACAAATTCACAGCTGAAGCACGTATGTATAAAAAACTAGGTGCTAAGAATGTATTGGCATTCCGTGCACGTGGTGGCTTTATTCAAGGTGATGCACCATATAGCCAATTGTTCACATTGGGCGGTGCTGATTCCTTACGTGGTTACGAAGATGATCAATTCCGCGGTAAGTATATGTACAATGCTACATTGGAATTCCGCTTCCCAATCGTTAAAAAGGTTAGTGGTGTATTGTTCACTGATATCGGTGATGCATGGGATGCACCAAATGTTACATGGTACAACAGCAAGAAAACATTTAACTATGGCGTTGGTGCTGGTGTTCGTATTACTACACCAATTGGCCCAGTCAAACTTGATTATGGCGTGGGTAAACATAAAAATAAATTCCACTTCAGCTTCGGCACACAATTCTAATATAGTAAATGTATATGGTGGAGGCCTCTTTTCTAAAGAGGCTTTCACCAATATCTCTATATGGCATCCTTTGATGCAGTAATTTAAAGAAATGAGGGCACTCTATTATGATGCGAATGATGAACAACAAGGCGAATGTGAAAATCTTTTCCATCGTCATTGCTGCTATTTTTATTATTGGTATTGGCGCATTAGCTTATACACAAATGGCTACACCAAGCGGTAATAGTGGTAATAGTACAATTGGTGTTATCGATACATCTCGTATGATGTCTCAAGATAATCCAATTTATATCTCTGCAGCTCAAGAATACATGAGCTATCAAAGCCAATTACAACAAGAAACACAAGCTAAAATTGATGCAGCACAAGATGATGCGACTAAACAAAAGCTCGCTGAAGAAGCTCGTCAAAACCTAGCAAAGAAAGATCAAGAAATTGCTAAATCTGTTCAAGATAAAGCTATGGAAGCTGCAAAAGCAGTAGGCGACGCTAAAGGTCTTAGCGTTGTTATGACTAAAGACACAGTACTATACGGTGGCGTTGATATTACAGATCAAGTATTAAAAAAACTAGCTACTGATGCTAAAAAATAAACTGTAGTTCTATGTAAGGGAGAACGACAATGAACGGGAAAAAACGATATATCGGATTTGCCATATTTCTCGTTGTTGCATTATGTGCTATGGTTTGGGCCTATGGATTTGTGACAAATCGTCAGCAGAGTCCTGATGGGGTATCAATAGGTGTTGTACGTATTGATGATGTATTAGAATTTAATCCTTCCTATGAAGATTATAAACAAGCTAAAAATGAATTGGATCTTTTGCAACGTCAATATGAACTAGAACAACAAGCTTTAAATGCCAAGTCAGAGACACAAGAGGAACAGTTGAAATCTCTTGCATTAGATTCAACCTTGTCTGATGCTCTTACGGTGGAATTGCAAACTCGTATTGCAACAAAAGAAAATGAATTGAATCAGCAATTGAATGCAAAACGAAACGAACTTACTCAAAAATATTTGGCGGAATTAAAGGTTAGTTCCAATGAATATGATCTTGAAATCGTTAATCTCCAATTAGATTTATATGCTTATGATGCTCGTGTATATATTGATGATGCACAAAAGCAAGCAGCTATGGCAGAAAAGGCTAAGAAAGAGGAACGATTAAAGGAATTATTAGCTAAGAGAAAACCATCGAATGTTGATGTAGACTCTATTAAGGCTAAAGTACAGGCAGAACTTGCGCCTATGCAACAAAAAGGTCAAGAAGAACTTAACCAATATGCAGCATCCTTACAAAAGGAATTGGCGGCCAAACGTGATACTATGGTTCAACAACAAGCACAATCGATCATTGCTAATAATAACTTACCTGTAGCACAGGATTGGAATGATTCTTGGGCTAAAAAGCTTTCAGATAAGGAAGCTGAAGTGAGTGCACTTCATGAAGCCATTTTAGAAGATGTTCGTATGCGTGTAGCAATTATTGCAGAGGAACAACATTTGGATTTAGTCATCATCGATGATGGTGGTAATATTAAGGGGCTTGATATTACTGATGCAGTGAAGGCGTCCTATCGAGTTCAATAAGGAGTTATATTATGAATAAACGTATTAAATCTTTAGTATTAGGTGCATCTTTAGTAGCTTCTATGGCTATCTTAGGTGGTTGTGGTTCTAATAATGTTGGTTATGTTGACAGCGTGAAAGTGGCAAACAGTACTGAAAAAGGCATTGAAATTACTAAAGAAATCAATGCTAAAAAAGCGGAATTAGATGCTAAAATTGCTGCTGCCGATGAAGCATCTAAACAAAATGTATTTAATCAAGCGAATCAAGAATTAAATGCCTTTGCGAATGCAAAAGCGCAAGAATATCGTCAATATCAAGAACAAAAAATCAATGAACTTGTGAAAGAAAAAAAACTTGATGTTATTATTGAGAAAGGCGCTGTTGTTGGTGGTGGCTCTGATGTAACTGATGATTTGATTACAAAAATGGGTAAAGCTTCTGACGACCAAATCAAAGAAGTTGAAAATGCAGCTAAAGCCCAAGAGCAACAAGATGCTCAGCAAAATGCACAACAAGCAGATCAAGCTGCAACAAGTACAACTGAAGCTGCACAATAATTGAGGATTACCACGGGGGAGGAGTTTGCCTTGGAAAAAACTTTACAGGAACTCGCAAATTTAGTAGGCGGTCAACTTATAGGGGATGAGTCTATTGTCATTACTGAGACACGTAGCTTTGAGCAAGCAGTAAAACAATCCATAACTTTTGCAATAGGTGAATATGTTGAACATATTGCATTATGCCAAGCGGGTGCTGTTATCGTTGAATCGGAAGTAAAAAATGCACCGATGGCGCAAATCGTAGTTGATAATGCAAAAGCCGCATTCGCCCAAGTGCTAGAAGTATTCCATCCACCTGTTGTAGTTCCCCGTGAAGTGCATAGTACAGCTATTATTGGCAAGAATGTTACACTTGGTAAAAATGTAGCTATTGGTGCCTATTGTGTTATTAATGATAATGCTGTTATCGGTGATAATGTAACAATTCGACCTTATGTATATATTGGTCATAATGTACGAATTGGGGAAGATTCTGATATCTATGCAGGTGCTATCGTACATGAGAACTGTATTTTGGGTAAACGCGTTGTATTGCGTGCTAAAGCAGTTATCGGTGGTGAAGGTTTTGGCTTTGCCACAGAAAATGGTATTCATACGCATATTCCTCAAGTAGGCAATGTTATTCTTGAAGATGATGTAGAAATTGGCTCTTGCACTACTGTTGATAATGCTACAATGGGATCTACCTTGGTACGTCGCGGTACAAAAATTGACAATCTTGTTCACCTTGGCCACAATGTTGAGATTGGAGAAGATTGTTTCTTGATTGCACAGGTTGGGATTGCAGGTAGTACAAAATGTGGTAACCATGTAATCTTTGCAGGACAAACAGGCTGTACTGGTCATATTACAATTGGAGATAATGTACAATTTGCAGGTAAAACAGGAATTACTGGCAATGTGCCTTCTAATTCTGTTATGGCTGGGTATCCAATGAGACCTCATAAAGAGTGGTTGAAATTGGCTGCTTACGAGAATCGTTTGCCAGAAATGGTGAAAACTGTAAAACAATTACAAAAAGAAATTGACGCTTTGAAAGCACAGCTTAAGGAGAGCTAATAATCCATGTATAGGTTTATGAAAATCTTTAGTGCCTTTATTTGCTTATTACCTAAAGGTTTGCAATATGCTATTGGTACATTGCTAGGTGAAATTGCGTGGTTAGTGGTGCCACCTAAACGCAAGCGCCTAGCGATAGGCCAAATTTTATTCTGTAATATTACAGATGATCCTAAAGAAGCTCGACGTATTGCGAAAGCTAGCACTACACGCTTTGGCCGTATGATTATTGATGTATTGCGCTATCCTGAAATTAAAGATGGTGCATACAAAGATATGGTGGAGTTTATTAATCGAGAGTACTTAGATGATGCCTTAGAAAATGGTCGAGGTGCAATCTTAGCCGCTGTTCATAGTGGTAACTGGGAACTCCTAGGTGCCGTTCTTGCTTCTGAAGGGTATCCTTTGATTTCTGTGGCTATGAAACAGAATGGTGATGCCGATAAGTTTATCAATGAATATCGTCGGATTATGCATCAACATGTGACCTATAAAACAGGTGTTCGTGAAATGATTAATGAACTAAAAAAAGGTGCATTTTTAGGCCTTATTATGGATCAGGACCCTGGTGATGATGGCGTTCTTGCACCATTCTTTGGTTATGAAACATTGACGGCTGCGGGACCAGCTGTATTGGCTCGTATGCAAGATGTGCCCATTATTTTTGTAACCATACATTATAGTCCGTTTTCTGAGAAACATGAGATTGAAGCACATCCACCAATTTATGTGGAACGTACAGATGATAAAAAGCGTGATATAGCGGTAACAACAACTCGTCTAAATGAGTTTATTGAAGATTATATTCGGCGATATCCTGAAGATTGGTTTTGGCTTCATAACCGTTGGAAATGGACTCGTCGTTTTTATGGTGAACAAATAGATACACCACCTGATGTTTTTCAATAGTTAATAATTTTAAAGAGATTTTGTTTATGCGATTGTGGAATATCCAAGATGAAACTGATTCCTATTAGCATGGATGAAATCTCTTTTTATTTTATAACATATAATTTAGTGTTTAAAAATAATCTATTAAAATTTTAAAGACTAAGAATAGTCTTTCCAATTAGCGTAATATATGGTAAATTTCTTGTAACACCTATGCAAATAGGGTATAATACATATTGGTGTATAGTAAACGTGAATTCGGATTATGAAAGGACATTCTTATGAGTAAGCCACAACAAACAATAAAAAAGGCTGTTTCATATCAAGGGATTGGCCTTCATAGCGGTGAACCAGTACATATGGTTTTTAAGCCTGCACCTGAAGATACAGGAATTGTGTTTGTCCGCACGGACATTGAAGGGCATCCTTCTGTGCGAGCACACATTGATAATGTGACGAACACTATGCGCGCTACCACGTTGGAAAATGGTGAAGCAAAGGTATTTACTGTTGAACATGTGATGGCAGCGTTCAGTGCTATGAATATTGATAACTGTTATATTGAAATGGATTCTCCAGAACCTCCTGTAGGTGATGGTAGTAGTGCTATTTTTGTCAATCTTATTGAAGAGGCTGGCATTGAAGAACAAATAGCGTCGCGTCATATATACAAAGTGACTCGATCTCATGCTGTTTATGATGGGGATCGTTTTATTGTGATTTTGCCATATGATGGCTATCGCATGACTTTTACATCAATTAACAGCCATCCGTTGCTTGGTACGCAACAATGTGATTTTGATGTAACACCTGAGTATTTTGAAGAACATATTGCCCGAGCTAGAACCATTGGATTTGTAAAAGAATTAGAACAATTGCAAGCCATGGGCTTGGCTAAAGGTGGGAGTACAGATAATGCTCTTGTGTATGATGATACAACATGTTTATCTGTTCCTCGGTTTGAAGATGAATTAGTTCGTCATAAAGCCCTTGATGTGATAGGTGATTTATATTTATTAGGCCCTATTGAGGGACATGTAATTGCGTTAAAATCGAGCCATGAACTCAATTCTCGTTTGGCTCATAGTATAATGGAAGAAATAAGGGAGACACAGCAATGATTCTTAACCACGAAGACATTTTAGAAATTTTACCTCATCGTTACCCAATGCTTTTGGTAGATCGTATT
>OGEQ01001863.1_pt1 | contig 15702 bp, 15 predicted proteins | sample 1570731 | NCBI WGS metagenome assembly OGEQ01 (sample SAMEA2582132, study PRJEB24529) | metagenome | biome: Human gut stool | place: China | collected 2011
ACCTGTGACCCTCTGCTTGTAAGGCAGATGCTCTCCCAGCTGAGCTAAGATCCCGTTCGCTTTGTTAGTGTTTCGTGTCTCACGAACACTGCTTCGCTATTATAATATTAAAATGCACTATTTGTCAACTACTTTTTTCAAAAAAACGCAAAAAAAATACAATTTTTTCTTTTTTTATTATCCGTAGAAAAAATGGCTTGTTTTGCGGCACTTACAGACTTTTATACCAGTGCATTCAATATGAATAATAATGACCGCCACATATTCATATACATTTAATGCAGCAGTCATTATTATAATTATAGTTCTTATTTAACCTGACAATGTTACTTATATATACATTTATCTGATATATACCTCAATCTGATATATACGATTTATACATTAATCTGAGCTGTAAGACCAAGTATATCTGAGTTATCATCAAGTATTGGCTTAATAACATCTGCAAGGTATTCATCAACCTGCTCTCTCGAACGTCCAACATACTTAATTGGGTCAAGCTTAGCCTGAAGCTCTTCAAGAGTAACTCCAAACATTGGATCATCTGCAATAAGCTCAAGAAGATTATTATCAAGACCTTCCTGCTTAACTCTCTTGCCAGCTATCATTGAAAGTTCTCTTATTCTTTCGTGAAGTTCCTGTCTGTCTCCACCAGCCTTAACTGCATCCATCATAATGTTCTCTGTAGCCATAAATGGAAGCTCTGCCATCATATGCTTAATAATAACCTTGTCATATACAACAAGTCCATCAACAACATTAAGGTAAAGATCAAGTATTCCATCAACTGCAAGGAAGCCTTCTGGTACAGAAAGTCTTTTATTAGCTGAGTCGTCAAGTGTTCTTTCAAACCACTGTGTGCTTGATACTATAGCTGGGTTAAGGGCATCACAAAGTACATAATCTGCAAGTGAAGCCATACGTTCACTTCTCATAGGATTTCTCTTATATGCCATAGCTGATGAACCTATCTGTGACTTCTCAAATGGTTCTTCAACTTCCTTAAGGTGCTGTAATAATCTTATATCATTAGAGAACTTATGTGCTGATGCAGCAATGCCTGCAAGAACATTAAGAACTCTTGTATCAACCTTTCTTGAATATGTCTGTCCTGATACTGGAACACACGCCTCAAAGCCCATCTTTGTGGCAATCTTCTTATCTATCTGACGAATCTTATCCTGATCTCCATTGAATAATTCAAGGAATGAAGCCTGTGTACCTGTTGTTCCCTTACAGCCTAAAAGCTTCATTGTTGATAATACATAGTCAAGATCTTCTAAATCCATAACTAATTCATTAAGCCATAATGTCGCTCTCTTTCCAACTGTTGTTGGCTGTGCTGGCTGAAAATGTGTGAAAGCAAGTGTAGGCTGTGCTTTATATTTGTCAGCAAACTTAGAAAGTTCGTTAATAACATTAACAAGCTTCTTACGAACAAGCTTTAAGCCCTCTGTCATAATTATGATATCTGTATTATCACCAACATAACAAGATGTAGCACCAAGATGAATTATTCCCTTAGCCTTAGGACACTGAAGACCATAAGCATATACATGTGACATAACATCGTGACGTACTTCCTTCTCACGCTTCTTCGCATCTTCATAGTTAATGTCATCCTGATGAGCCTTAAGTTCATCAATCTGCTCCTGTGTGATTGGAAGTCCTAATTCTGCCTCTGTTTCAGCTAATGCAATCCATAACTTTCTCCATGTCTTAAACTTCATATCTGGAGAGAAAATGTACTGCATCTCTTTGCTTGCGTATCTTTCTGCAAGTGGTGTCTGATATCTGTCGTTCATTCCTGCAATCCGCCTTTCTTAAATTGTCATAATTCTTATAATTGTAGCCGGCTATTATTAACCATCAATACAGCATATATAGAATATACTGAACACTACTTATTAGATTGTACCATATATATTCTATTCATTCAATATGATGTCAGTCCTCTTTTATTTTTCCCTTTTCAACATTTGGCTTGATAAAATTGTTATACGCATAATCCCACAAAGTCTCTGAACCATCTTTAGTATTCTCATTCCTTTTAAGTATCTGATTTAAATGGACACATTTTTCTTCCCAGCTTCTTCCACCAGAAGCATTATTAAGCATTGCAGGCTGTATATTATCAAGCGTCCTTGCAAACTTTGCCTCAGGTGTCTTTCTTTCCTCGAATTCGTCCCAAAGCCCTCTCATATATCCAGCCTGGTCACTTGGAAGAAGTCCGAATATTCTGTCTGCAGCAGTTAATTCTCTCTGCCTCTGCGTCTTCTTGCCATCCTCATCATATGCATAAGTATCACCAGCATCAATCTCTACTATATCGTGTATAAGAAGCATTGTCATAGTCTTTAACACATCAATCTTTTCATTAGAATACTCGCTTAACAGCACCGCCATAATTGCCATATGCCACGCGTGTTCAGCATCATTTTCTTTCCTTGAAGCATCTGCAAGATATGTCTGTCTTCCTATAAGTTTCTCTTTATCAATCTCCTCTATAAATTTTATCTGTTTAATTAATCTGTCCTGATTATTATTCTCTTGATTATTATTCTGTTTATCGTCTTGATTATTATTAATCTTGTAATTATTATCCTGACCGCTATTCTTCATTAATTATTCTCCCCGGTATTAATATTGAAATTTTAAAAAACGTGCAAAGCATATTCCAATAGCAAGCATAGTCGTTTGTGACAAACCATATCATCGCATGAATGTATATCATCGGCATATAGTGCTTTTTTACGTAACAGTAAATTCTACCGCAATTCCCTATTACACAAAAAGGGAGGGCTTTACCCTCCCAATCCGGTTATTTTAACCCATCTCGCCACGAATATCTATTTCTGGTGGTTCAATTGGATAATTACCTGTAAAGCAGGCATCGCAGAAGCCTGTCTGATTACATATCATTTCACTTAATTTATCTGTTTCAAGATAGCCAAGAGAATCTGCTTCTATGTACTTGCAGATTTCATCAACTGTTCTTCCTGATGCTACAAGCTGATCCTCTGATGGTATATCAGTACCAAAATAGCAAGGATGAAGGAATGCTGGAGAACTTATTCTTACATGTACCTCCTTAGCCCCCGCCTGTCTTAAAAGATTAACAATTCTGCGGCTTGTTGTTCCTCTTACAATAGAATCATCTATCATAACCACTCTCTTGCCTGCGACTTCCTCTTTCAACACGTTAAGTTTAACCTTAACGCTAGACTCTCTCTGCTCCTGCTTTGGCTTAATAAATGTTCTTCCGACATAATTATTCTTTATAAAAGCATTACCATAAGGAATACCTGACTCCATAGAATAACCAAGTGCTGCTGGATTTCCTGATTCTGGAACACCGACAACCAAATCTGCTTCTACTGGATGTGTCTTTGCAAGTATACGACCAGCATTAACTCTTGATTCATATACTCCCATACCATCTATCCTGCTGTCAGGTCTTGCAAAATATATATATTCAAATATACACCTTGCTGTATTCTTCTGACAGAGTGATGTATCTGACTGTATCCCATCTTTAGTTATTGTAACTATCTCTCCTGGCAATACATCTCTTATAAACTCAGCACCTACTGTATCAAGTGCACAGGTCTCTGATGATAAGAAATATGTATTGTCTCTCTTTCCTATACAAAGAGGCTTGAAACCAAATGGATCTCTTGCTCCGATAAGCTTTCTAGGACTCATCACTATAAGCGAGTATGCACCCTTAATCTTCTTCATAGCATTTTTAACAGCTTCTTCTACCGTAGGTGTATTAAGTCTTTCTCTCGCTATTAAATACGCAATAACTTCTGAATCAATTGTAGTCTGGAATATAGCACCTGTATATGAAAGTTCTTCCCTTAATTCAACCGCATTAAGAAGGTTACCATTATGTGCCATTCCAAGTGTACCCTTAACATAATTTAATACAAGTGGCTGTGCATTCTCTCTTGTAGAACTTCCTGCTGTAGAATAACGGACGTGTCCAACACCGATGTTACCCTTTAACTTCTCTAAATTCTCAGAATTAAACACTTCATTCACAAGTCCCATATCCTTGTGGGAAAGAACCTTTCCCTTAGGGCCTTCTGTATCACTCACAGCGATACCACAACTTTCCTGTCCTCTGTGCTGTAATGCAAACAAGCCATAATATATCGTTGACGCAACATCTCCGCAATCAAAGTCATATGCGCCAAACACTCCACATTCTTCGTGAAGCTTTCTGTCATCAATATAACTGTCGTTCATATATACCTCTGTCTTAGTATTCGTATTAGCAATGTAATCAAATTAGAAATCTTCACCTGTAAGAAGCTTATATGCCTCTTTGTACTTTTCTACTGTCTTGTTAATGATATCATCTGGAAGAAGATAATCACTATCAGGGTTAGCAAGAAGCCAGTTTCTAACGAACTGCTTATCGTAAGATGGCTGTCCCTGTCCTTTCTTGTATCCTTCTAATGGCCAGAAACGTGAGCTGTCTGGTGTAAGCATTTCATCACCGATTACAACTTCGCCATTCTCATCAAGACCAAATTCAAACTTAGTATCAGCAATAATAATTCCCTTGCTTAAAGCATATTCTGCACACTTCTTATAAAGTGCTATTGTAGCATCCTTAATCTTAGTTGCATATTCAAGACCCCTACCTGGGAACTTCTTCTCTAATACCTCAATACTCTGCTCAAATGAGATATTCTCATCATGGTCACCAACCTCAGCCTTAGTACTTGGTGTATAGATTGGCTCAGGAAGCTTCTCTGACTCTTCAAGACCTTCCGGAAGCTTAATTCCACAGACTGTACCATTCTTCTGATAGCTTGCCCAGCCACTTCCTGTTATATATCCTCTAACGATGCACTCGATTGGAAGCATAGTTAACTTCTTGCACATCATACTTCTTCTTGCATACTTTTCATTCTGGAAGAATTCCGGCATATCATTAACATCAACAGATATCATATGATTAGGAATAACATCCTTAGTATAATCAAACCAGAATTTAGACATCTGAGTAAGAATTGCACCCTTATCTGTGACCTTATTCTTTAAAATGTGGTCAAATGCTGATATACGATCTGTTGCCGCTATAACAAGCTTATCTCCTATATCATACACTTCTCTTACTTTGCCTTCATAAAGTAACTTAAACTTTTCCATGATCGCATCCATCCTTTTAAATTATAGTAATAGTGAATTTAATTATACACTCAACAACTAAAAATTATATAACAGTACACTACCAAAATCAATAGACAATACTTGCATATTATTCTTAAAAATTGTATTATTATAGAAAATCTTTATACAATATGTTTTATTTATTCAACTTTTTTATGTATTCAGATTATTATTATACGCAATTGTAGATGGAGGATTGTACTATGAATGATGGAATTGAAAAAAGACGCTATAACCGCCACAAGGCGAATTTAACATTAAATGTGTCTAAGCTTTTTAATCAGGATTACATCAATATAAGAAATCTCGACTCACCTATAAATATAACTGATATATCAAAAGGTGGAATCGGCTTTCGCTCAAAAAGCATTTTACCTTTAGATTTCTATTTTGATGCTGTGTTACAGTTAGATGATGAAAAAGACCCAATAAACTGTGTTGTCAAAATCATCCGCTGTCAGCCAGTAGATAACTCAGACCTCTACGCATACGGCTGTGAATTCGTAGGAATGTCACCCGTCATAGGTGACACTGTAGACAACTACAGCTCACACACCGAGCCCCCACAAGCCTAATAACCCAAGTGAAATAATTCACACTAAACAGTGGAATAACCCACACAGAATAACCCCAAACATATAAATCCAAATATATATTTTAGTATATTTTCATCAAAAAAGAGAGGCGGTACCCCCCTCTCTTTCTGTTTATCTGTCTATCTCCAAATACATTTAACAAAATATGTTCACCTCTCCAGCCCCGCAACCATCGCAGTCCGCCAACGCACAGATTGGAGAAACCGGCGGAAGCATAAAAAAAAAGACGATGGGGAACCGCCGGCACTTAAGCGCTGTCCTTTGGCGCTTTAGTACCGCTGCGAGCGACACTCAGTGCAAACGTGTCTTTGTTGCTTCCGCCGATTTCTCCAATCGTCCGTCCGCCGTCCGCCGCACTCTGCACCTTGCCGCTTTCCACATCGTCTTTGTTAAACATATTCCTAAAATCTACAGCATCTCTTTTAAAAGCTTATTAACCATTCCCGGATTAGCCTTACCCTGCATAGCCTTCATAGTCTGGCCTACAAGGAATCCGATAGCCTTCTCCTTACCTGCTCTATAATCAGCTACCGACTGTGGATTATCAGCTATAACCTTCTCAACTGTTGCCTTAAGTGCACCTTCGTCATTAACCTGCTTAAGTCCATTTTCCTCAATATACTTATCCGGATCAATATCCTCGTCAAATATCTTCTCGAATATTTCCTTAGCAACATTACTGTTAATAGAGCCCTCATCTGCAAGTTCAATAATTCTTGCAAGACTCTTAGGTGAGAATGTTATATCCTCAGGATCCATATTCTTTTCCTTTAAAATACGCATAGTCTCTGTAATAAGCCAGTTAGATACTTTCTTTGGCTTATTGCATAAAGCTGTTGTTTCTTCAAATATATCAGCAAGCTTCTTAGAATCAGTAATCATATTGATATCATAATCAGGAATTCCAAATTCTTCCTTATAACGAAGCATTTTCTCATCCTTAAACTCAGGCTGTGCTTCCTTAATAGTATCAAGCCATTCTTCGCTTATGTGGATTGGTACAAGGTCTGGGTCTGGGAAATATCTGTAATCCTGTGCATCCTCTTTAGAACGCATAGCATAAGAATATTCCTTATCATCATTCCATCTTCTTGTTTCCTGAACAACCTGTCCACCAGCTTCAATTATATCTATCTGTCTGGCTGTCTCAGCCTCAATAGCTCTCTGGATAGCTGAAAATGAGTTAAGATTCTTAGTTTCTGTTCTTGTACCGAATTCAGTGCTGCCTTTTTCTCTTACAGAAAGATTGACATCAGCTCTCATAGAACCTTCCTGTAACTTACAGTCAGATGCTCCAAGATACTGGATAGTATTTCTTAACTTAGTAAGATAAGCAATAACCTCTTCTGCATTTCTCATATCTGGCTCAGATACGATTTCTATAAGAGGCACACCTGAACGGTTATAGTCAACATAGGATACATCCTCCCACTCATCGTGTATAAGCTTACCTGCATCCTCTTCCATATGAATCTCGTGAATTCTTATAGACTTCTCTGTTCCATCTTCAAGCTTTACATCTACATGTCCATCACGGCATATAGGCAGATAAAGCTGTGATATCTGATAATTCTGTGGATTATCAGGATAGAAATAATTCTTTCTATCAAACTTGCAGTCTCTTGTTATAGAACAGTTAGTTGCAAGACCAACTGCCATAGCATACTCTACTACCTTCTTGTTAAGAACCGGAAGAGAGCCTGGCATACCTGTACAAACAGGGCATGTGTGTGTATTAGGTGCTCCACCAAATGCTGTTGAACAGCCGCAGAATATCTTAGTCTTTGTAGCAAGCTCGACGTGAACTTCAAGACCAATAACTACTTCATAATCTTTCATTGCCTGACCTCCTCCTTATTCAAATCTTCCTCGTGCCTGCTCATATGAGTATGCAGCACGTATTATATTATTTTCCTTAAAGCAGTCACCTATAAGCTGTACACCTATTGGAAGCCCCTTAGAGTCCTTTCCACAAGGTACACTTATTCCTGGAAGACCTGCAAGGTTAACTGATATTGTATATATATCGCCAAGATACATCTTGATAGGGTCTGCTAAAGATGAGCCTATCTTAGGTGCAGTTGTTGGTGCAACAGGTCCAAGTATTACATCATACTTTGCAAATGCTTCATCAAATGCTTTCTTAATAAGAGCCTTTACTCTTAATGCTTTTAAATAGTAAGCATCATAATAGCCTGAGCTGAGTACGAATGAACCAAGCATTATTCTTCTCTTAACCTCAGGTCCAAAGCCCTCTGAACGTGTCTTCTTGTACATATTGTGAAGACCATCATACTCACTTGTCCTGTAACCATACTTAACACCATCGAATCTCTCAAGGTTAGAGCTTGCCTCAGCGGCAGCTATTGTATAATAAGTAGGTATAGCGTACTCTACAAGGCTTAAGTCGAATTCTTCAACTATGGCACCCTTTTCTTCAAGCACCTTAGCTGCCGACATAACAGCTTCCTTAACCTCAGGATCAAGTCCATCTCCAAAGTAATCTCTTGGAATACCTATCTTAAGTCCCTTAACATCATCTACTAAAGCCTTTGTAAATGCTGTATCTTCTCTCTTTACTGATGTAGAATCCTTATCATCCTTTGCTGCTATTACCTCCATAATAGTAGCACAGTCTGTTACATCCTTACATAATGGTCCTATCTGATCAAGTGATGAACCATAAGCTATAAGTCCATATCTTGAGACAGTACCATAAGTAGGCTTCATACCTACAACACCACAGTAAGAAGCAGGCTGTCTTATAGAACCACCTGTATCTGAACCAAGTGCCGCAAAGCACTCATTTGCTGCAACTGCTGCAGCTGAACCACCTGATGAACCACCAGGAACGTGTTCTGTATTTCTTGGATTCTTAGTTGCTCCGAATGCACTTGTTTCTGTTGTTGAACCCATGGCGAACTCATCCATATTAGTCTTACCGATAATAACTGCGCCTGCCTCCTGAAGTTTTATAACTGCTTCAGAAGAAAATGTTGGAACAAAGTTACCGAGTATTTTAGAAGAACATGTTGTAAGCATGCCTTCTGTACACATATTATCCTTAATAGCAAAAGGTACACCAGCTAAAGGTCCCGTAAGCTTTCCAGCCTTGATATCATCGTCAGCCTTAGCTGCTGCCTGTAATGCTTTTTCCTTGTCAAATGTCACATAGCAGTTAAGCTTGTCTTCAGACTTTTCAATCTGAGCAACAACAGCCTGCATAGCTTCTACCGCTGTCACTTCACCTGCCTTAATCTTTGCAGCAAGTTCAACGGCTGTACAATCTAATAAACTCATAGCATTTCCCTTTCTTATTCAACAGTCTTTGGAACTATAAATCCATATTCGTTAGCTTCTGGTGCATTGGCAAGTGTAGCCTTGCTTCCATCGCCGTTAGTAACAACATCTTCCCTCATAACATTATTAACAGGGAATACGTGTGACATAGGCTCAACGCCTGTTGTATCAAGCTCGCCAAGCTTATCTATATAATCAAGCATACTTGCCATATCCTTCTTGGCATCCTCTTTTTCCGACTCAGAAAGCTCAAGCTTAGCAAGAATACCTACATATTCGATAGTTTCATCACTAATCACATTAGCCATAACATATCATCCTTTCTATTATGTCAGACAGGTTTGCGCCCTCACGCGCAAATCCTGTATGGAAAAATCTTTGTTTTGTTTTTATTAGTGGATTTTTTCCATTAGTCCCTGACCTTAATATGAACCTCTCTTAACTGCTGTTCTGTTACCTCATTAGGTGCTCCACACATAAGATCCTGTGCTGTACCACTCATTGGGAATGGAATAACCTCACGGATATTCTCTTCATTTCTAAGAAGCATAATCATACGGTCAACACCTGGTGCCATACCTGCATGTGGTGGTGCACCGAACTGGAATGCGTTGTAAAGTGCTCCAAACTTAGCCTTAAGTACTTCTTCATCATATCCGGCAATTTCAAATGCCTTAACCATAATCTGCATATCATGGTTACGCACAGCACCTGATGATAATTCAACACCATTACATACGATATCATACTGATAAGCAAGAATATCAAGTGGATCCATAGTATTAAGTGCTTCAAGACCACCCTGTGGCATAGAGAATGGATTGTGTGTGAAACCAATCTTCTTAGTTTCTGGGTCTCTTTCAAACATAGGGAAGTCATTTACATAACAGAATCTGTATGCATTTTTCTCTATTAAATCAAGACGTGTGCCAAGTTCGTTACGAATCTGTCCTGCAAAGAATGCAGCCTTATCTTCCTTATCAGCGATAAAGAAAATAGTATCTCCTGCCTGAAGTCCTGCAAGTTCCCTGATTTCGCCTTTAAGTTCTTCTGGAATGAACTTATCAATTGGTCCCTTATATGAAAGGTCTTCAAGAACCTCAAGGTAACCAAGTCCACCCATACCAATTCCTGTAGCGAACTTAAGAAGCTTCTCGTGCTGGCCCTTTGAAAGCTTAGCGTGAACATTGATAGCTCTTACAGTCTTATTCTGGAATGGCTTGAATGTACATTTATTGAAGAAATCGGACAAATCTATAATTCTAAGTGGGTTTCTAAGGTCTGGCTTATCTGAACCGAATTCAAGCATAGCCTGCTTGTAGCTTATAATTGGATAAGGAGCCTGTGTTACAACTGAACCCTCTGGTGCAAACTTTGCAAATGTCTCTGTAAGCACTTCTTCACCAACTGCAAATACTTCTTCCTGAGTAGCAAAGCTCATCTCGAAGTCAAGCTGATAGAATTCTCCTGGTGAACGGTCAGCTCTTGCATCTTCATCTCTGAAGCAAGGAGCTATCTGGAAATACTTATCAAAACCAGATACCATAAGAAGCTGCTTGTACTGCTGTGGTGCCTGTGGAAGTGCATAGAACTTGCCCTTATATTTTCTTGATGGAACGATATAATCTCTTGCGCCTTCTGGTGATGAAGCACAAAGAATAGGGGTCTGGATTTCAAGGAAGCCCATATCTGTCATCTTCTGACGAAGGAATGAGATAACCTTTGAACGGAATACCATATTATCCTTAACCTTAGGGTTTCTTAAGTCTAAGTATCTGTACTTAAGTCTTACATCTTCTCTTACTTCCTTAGATGTCTGGATTTCAAATGGAACCTGCTGGTAAACCTGTCCTAATACTGTAATCTTCTTAGCTTCAAGTTCAATAGTTCCTGATGGAATTTTAGGATTGTAAGTTTCCTCATCTCTCTGCTCCATAATACCATCGATACTAATACATTCTTCCTTCTTAATACCCTTTAAGAGTTCTGGTTCACGGATAACTACCTGTAATACTCCGTACATATCTCTTAAATCGATGAATGAAACTCCACCGTGATCACGAATGTTCTCAACCCATCCTGATACCTTCATCTGCTTTCCAATGTCGTTCTCACTTACATTCTGTAATGTGACATCTCTGTAAATGTTTGCCATCTTGATAATAGCTCCTTTCTGATTGCTTTATATTGTTAATGTGTGTCTTGTTGCAGCTGATAAATATATTGTTCCTGCTTTCTGCAAAGGCTGTAACGATATAACTTAGTGGCAATCGTTATCTGCACGCAAAAAATCCCGGAATGCCTTACCAGCATTCCGGGACGAATAATACATAATTATCCGCGGTACCACCCGCATTGAACGAAATCCGCTTCTGAATAGCTGTCATCTAGAAACTTGTCTTCAATAACTTAACCACTCAGGCTTCTTATCATTCCTCTTTAAGTACTTAACGCGTACAACGTAATAACCTACATATATCACCTGCCTGTCTATAACAGCTGCATGCATACGCATTTCATAACATATTCCAAGGGCATTGATATAATTCAGATATTCAACTCCAGAGTGTTCCTCTTGACAATTCCCTGTGTATGCTTTCAGTCGGTGGCATCACTTTCCTGTCAGGTTCCATGAAAAGAAGTCTCTTTCCCAGTCTTTAATATATTTATATAGATAAATAATAGCATATCCTTATGAATCATGTCAATCTATAACTTTATTTTTCCATTTTTAAAAATTATTATGATTCAATTTCTGAAGTCTATTCAATAATTAATTCTACACTTCATAATCAAGGCAGGATCTTACTGCCGTATATGGACGTACCTTTCCATCTGCTATGGCAACGTGAAGCGGATTAGTGCTGTATGCCTTAAGAGCATCTGCATCTGTAAATGTTGTATCAAGCATAACATCTACTGTTGATGTTGCTAAACCATTGATATTAACCTTTATATCTACAAGACATCACTGCCTCCTTAATATCTTCCATTTCCTTTATCCATTGATATTAACCTTTATATCTACAAGACCCGGTATATTTCCTGCAAGTCCTTCAAGACCTTCCTTAATACCTACCTTTACATTTTCCTTCTCTTCTGCTGTAAGTTCTTCCTTTAACTTCCACAATATAACGTGTTTAACCATATATCTTAATCTCCTTTTCTATCAGTTTCTTTATTCTTCCATTTCTTTTTCCTGCATTTTTATCTGTTAAATATCAATTTGCAAAACTATTAAATGTATAATTTCATCAAAATATTAAAAACTATGCTCTGTATACCCAGTTATCTTTTCTTGGGTGACACTGAGGTTCTTCTCCATCTACATAACCAAGTATACAATGTCCGATTCCTTCATAATCACCTTCTATGCCGAGTGATTTAAGTATCTCTCTGCCTTCTTCGCTCTCAAATTCTTCCTTAGCTCTATGTATCCAGCAGCTATCCACACCAAGTGCGTGTGCCTCAAGCATAAGATTCCCCATAACCAGAGTACCATCATATATATATGTAGGCATACTCTTATCAGCAAGAACAACAAGCACAACTGGTGCACCATAAAATGGATCAAAATCTTCTGACTTTCCCATTATTCTAGAATTCATCTTAGAAAGCTTATCTCTTAATTCCTTGTCAGTAACTGCAAGTATAATTGGCGACTGTCTGTCCATTCCTGTAGCCGCATATGTTCCCGCTTCAATAATTTTATCTATAATCTCCGCAGGAACCATATCACTTTTATACTTTCTTACGCTTCTTCTTGTCTTAATAACCTCTAATATATCACTCATAGCAGACTTCCTTTCTATAATTATATTTATATGATGTCGGGGTCAAAAGCCCCCGACTTTGATACCTACGAATTGTTCCGTGCTACGCACTTACACAATTCTGGTATCATTTATATATCATTTATCCTGTTATATGAAGCATACCGATAAGCACAACCGCAGCCAGTCCATAATATGTAACAACCGCAACAAGGTCATTAATTGTTGTTATAAGTGGACCAGAAGCTACAGCCGGATCTATCTTTATCTTATGGAAGAACATTGGTGTAAGCACACCAATAAGACTTGATATAAGCATTGCCAGCAATAATGATACACCTACACAGCCCGATATTGCAAATGCGTAATGTACTGGCTTGCCCTTAACAAGGGTAATATATATTCCAAGTAATATAAATGCCATAGAACCAAGCAGCAAGCCATTAGCAAAACCAATTCTCATCTCTTTTAACACGAATTCAAGCTTCTGCTTAGCTGATATATCTTCGTCCATAAGAACTCTGATTGTAACGGCAAGTGACTGTGTTCCAACATTTCCTGCCATATCAAGTATGAGTGACTGGAAGCATACAATAATCGCAAGCTGTGACACTACATTTTCAAATATGCCAACTACAGATGATACTCCCATACCAAGGAACAGTAACAGAATAAGCCATGGAAGCCTTTTCTTCATACTTGCAAAAAGCCCCTCTGTAAGGTCATTCTCCTCTGTCAAACCGGCAAGCTTTGCATAATCATCGCTCATCTCTTCATCTACCGCTTCTATGATATCAGAAGATGTGATAGCACCTATTATTTCTTTGTCTTTATTTAATACTGGAATTGAATCTTCGCTGTAATCCTTTAAATCTTCGATACATTCGCTCATCTTTTCGTGAGCATATACATATGGATATGATGTACTTATTATATCCTCAAGCTTCTGGTAATCTCTTGCTACAATAAGATCTTTTAAATCTATTGCACCATAATATATGTTATTATCATCAACCACATATATTGTATTGACGTTATCATTTTCTTCTGCCTGTGCAACAAGCTCTTTCATAGCTTCCTTTATTGTAAGCTTATTGTTTATGCATATGAAATTAGTAGTCATCTTACTGCCAATCTCATCATCGTCATATGAATAAATCAGACACACATCATCTTTGGCATCCTTTTCCATATGTGATATAAGTGCCTGTCTTTCTTCTTCTGATACATTATCAAGAATATCTACAGCATCATCAGCATCCATTTTTTCAAGGACATCTGCCGCCTCATCTACAGATAATTCTGTCATAAATTCTTCAATGTATTCAGGTGTATCTTCCAGATATGAGAAAATCTCTGCCGTCCAGTCTACACCAAGAATCTTGTAAAGCCTTATTCTTGTATCTTTGTCCAAAAGCTTAATTGCATCTGCTATATCATTCTCGTGATATTTAGATAACTTCCTGCGGATTAATTCATCAGATTTACTACTTCTAAGGACTCTAACAATATCCTTGCTATAATCCTTATGTATAACTACATTTGATAGAATCTTATTCATCATTATTCTCCTTTCATTATGGCAAGAACAATGACTAAGATTAGAAAATACGCGACTTTAACAGACTATTGCACACGTCCCTTAAGAAACGCAGACAATAGCTTTGTCGGCTTATAATCTATGTCATTGTTCCCTATTCGAGGACTATCATGCCCGTCCATTATCGTCACCTCACTTTTAATATATTGTATATTAAGAAAATATATTGAACACACCAATCTAATATACCCAATATATACTCTTAACATTTGTCGAATTAATTGTATAATCTCATTTTCTGACTGTCAACTAAAATCATTGTAAAATATTATCATATACCTCTCATATACTAGTTACAATCAACCAGGACATACTTACATTCTTTGCAAGCATTATTCATTTACAGTTTTTAATTTCACTTGACGTCATATAGGTTCCTGCTAATATTACCAATACCGATATGACTGCAATAATGCCGGAAATGAAACCTCTGATGCCATTTTCTATTATATCTTTTTGCTGAACCCGCTTTATACTTTTCGCCACAGATAAGAAGTACCGGACAACTGATACGATATTGCAGGTCTGCTTTGATTGCCTCAGCAAGCATTCTGTAACCAAAACCATTTTGCAGTTCCATATGGTTTAGGGGCTGGCGCTATTGATGCATCTGTAAACCATTATGTGGCCAATAAACTGATTAATTTTATCTTACATCAGTTTGGAGGTTTACTTTATTAAATTATTGCGAATCAGACAAATATGAATCTACCGATTCCATACCATTATAAATTCCTTTTCGCCTGTGTTATCGTCTACACTTTCGGATTGAATACTAAATTTCTCACGTAAATAAAATTTGATTGCTTTCTCATTTTCCTGATAGACACTTAATTTTAATTTTGATTTGAATTCCTTTGCATGATTTAGAAGTTGTTTTCCGATACCTTTTGATTGCATTGTTTCTTTTACAAAAACACCTTCGATATAGTCATCATTCAATCCAATGAAGCCATCTATCTGCTTTGTACAGTCATCCTCATGTACATATATTTCTGCGTGAGGAAGCATTTCTCTTACCATATTGCAGTTAGTACGCCAGTAATCGGACGGTATGAAATGATGTGCTTGAATATTCGTATCAAGCCATATCTGCATCACTGCGTCTATATCGTTATCGCTGTATTGTCTTACCAATTCTCTATCTCCTAACTACTACTTATTTCTTGTTCCAAAAGTGGAAGTATCTACATACCTTAAAATCGTTTTTATAACTTCATCAATCACAATCGGCTTTGACAAA
>OGEQ01001870.1_pt1 | contig 15670 bp, 5 predicted proteins | sample 1570731 | NCBI WGS metagenome assembly OGEQ01 (sample SAMEA2582132, study PRJEB24529) | metagenome | biome: Human gut stool | place: China | collected 2011
CAGGGCCTCGGCACGCATCAGCAATACATCTGCATAACGGATGACGATATGATTCAGGGAACTTGCCCAATAAGAACCTTTCTTCAGGCAGTCACAGTCCGGGTCTACATTCTCTTTGAGCGAAACATAATATCCGTAAAGTCCCTTGCTACGGCTCCAGTCATCATTCTTCTGAATCAGGTAGCCTTCGTTGTATTTATAAGGGAAGCCCGGCATACCTACCGTGTGGAATAAACGGGGGTCTACATTGTCCGTCGTAACCTCGTAGTTCTCATTATCGTAGGTATTGAACAACGGTTTTCCCTGCGAATCGGTTTTGAAAGCATTCACCAGATTCTGGCTCGGTTTGTGGAAGTCACAGCAGCCTAGTATCTGCGGAGTTGTCAGTCCCATTCCCCAGTTCAGGTTACCGTTGTATGTTCCGTCGTTGATAGAATATTGAATCGCCCATACAGACTCCGCGCCATTTTCGTATTGAGGCAGGAAGTTCATGCTATAATCATTTTCCAATCCGTAACCAGCTTTAGCCATGATGAGAGGATCGGTATATTTCACTACCTGTTTCAAGTCTTCTTCGTTAATACCGGTAAGGTTGTTGTTCACTCCATCCTGACGGTAAGCCTTATATAGGTAAGTCTTTGCCAGGTAAGCAGCAGCCGCAGCCTGTGTAGGACGTCCTTTTTCTATTTGCACTTCCAGCAGGTTGTCGTAGGCAAACAGAAAGTCGTCTGCTATCTTTTGCCATTGTTCGTTATTGGTATAGGTGGTATTCGAAAGCTTGTTGTAAGCATCCGGTTCCATGTTTTCATCGTCTACTATAACGATCTTCTTAAACAGTTGCTTCAACATGAAGTGAGCATGTCCGCGCAGGAACCTCATTTCAGCAATGCGCTGGTTCTTCAACGGATAAGTCTTTTCATCCATCAGATCGAGTGACTGCAAGGCTGTGTTGGCACGGGTGATGCATTGATACAGTCTTTTCCATATATCGTTGATGTTCCAGTCGGTGGTGTTGATACCTTTAGAAATTTCCAGTGCGTTGAACACACCGCCGTCTTCCGTACCGGAACCGCCTTTATAACAATCGTCGGAACGTACGTCATAATTCCAAAGCGAGAAGGAAGAGTTGATGTCGTCACCTGTTGCCCAAATGGCGTAGGCTGAAATCACGAGGTTGTCCACGTATTCGGGAGAAGCGATCTGATCGCCGGTCACAATACCCTGCGGAACCTGACGATCCAGAAAATCGTTGCAACTGCTTGTCAGCAAGGTTAATCCGATGGTTGCTATGTATAGTATCTTTTTCATGATAGTTCGTTTTATAAATGAAGTGAATTAAAATCCGATGTTAAGTCCGAAGGTGATATTCACAGGGATCGGATAAGAGAAGTTCGGGTTTTCGGGGTCTTCTCCTGTAAAGTCTTTACTCTTGATCGTCAGCAGATTTTGTGCGCTGCAATAGAAACGTAAACGTTCCATTCTCAACTTCTTGGAGATTACTGCCGGAACTGTATAGCCTAATTGGATATTACGCAGTTTCAGGAAAGAACCGTTTTCAACAAAGTAAGTGGAGACACGCTGTTCATTGTTTGTATCGCTGCGAGTCAATGCCGGAATAGTAGAGTTCGGATTAGTAGGCGACCAGGCATTGAGCAGGCGGGTTCCTTTGTTCAGGAAGCCGACATTGGCTGCACTCCAGAAATCGCTTTTCTTCTTTACGTCACTAATGATATCCACTCCCTGCACGCCTTGCCAGAACATAGTCAGATCGAAGTTCTTATATTCCAGGTAGATATTTAATCCGTAGCTGAAAGCAGGAGTCGGATCGTAAATCCATTCCTGGTCTTTTTCATCAATCACACCGTTATGGTCGATGTCGCGGTAGCGGATACGGCCTACGGCTGCACCTTCCTGCGTAGCGTGATTGTCCACTTCTTCTTGTGATTTGAAGATACCGTCGGCAATGTAGCCCACTTGTGAGTTGTATGTATGACCGACTACACTTTTTACTCCATTACCACCAAACTTTCCATTGGCAGCCACTGTCTCCGGCAGTTCAAGAATTTCATTCCGGTAAGTGGAGATGTTTCCGTTCAGGTCGTAAGTCAGTCCGAAGGCAGTCTTGTTGCGGTAGCCCAAGTTGAATTCAAAACCCTGGTTTTTCATTGCGCCCGAATTAATCCAACGATTGCCACCTTCTCCCAATACTCCCACACCTGCCATTTCAGTCAGGATATCGGTGGTTTTCTTGTAATAGTATTCCAATGAACCGTACAAGGATTGCTTGAACAGGCTGAAGTCGATGCCGACGTTCGTCTGTGTGGTTGTCTCCCACTTGATATTGTCATTACCAATCTGGTTACGTTTGAATCCGGAAGGCAGAGTACCACCTCCGTTAGAACCTGTAATATCGTATGCCGTACCGTAGCTTTGACCGCCAAATGAATCTGTTGTTCCATAATTAGGAGCGTAGATAGTGTAACGGGCAAGGTTGGAGATTTCCTGATTACCGGTCTGTCCCCATGAAGCACGCAGTTTCAGATCGTCCAACCAAGTCAGTTCCTTCATAAAGCTCTCCTGTGTGATGCGCCATCCCAAAGAAACGGAAGGGAAAGTGGCATAACGATGGTTTTTACCGAAGCGGGAAGAACCGTCACGACGAATAGTCAATGAAAGCAGATATCTGTCAGCATAAGAATAGTTCATTTTACCGAAGAAAGAGACAAGCGAGTAACCCTCACCGGCACCGTAAGCCTGTGCTGTGCCGCTACCTGCATCGGGCCACATATAGTCGGGAGTAAGGATAGAGAAATCTTCTTTATAGCCGGAGAAATGACTGTCGTCTTCCCGGTTCAGCTCCATACCTGCCATAACGTCTCCACGATGTTTGCCTATTTCCAACTGGTAAGTGGCAATGGCATTCCACATCCATTTGGTCCAGTGTTCCTGTTTGGCTTCCACTGCACTCTTGCCGTTGTTGGTCTGTGTTCCTTCCTGATAAGGATAGGTGAAGTAACGGGCTTGTTTGTTTGCGTAGTCCAGACCAAAAGTAGAACGAACATTGAATCCTTTGAAGAGGCTTAGATTCACATAAGCATCACCGAACATACGCCAGTAAGTGTATCGGTTGTCTTTGTTGTATTCGAGTACGGCGCGAGGATTACGACGGTCCGGCCATCCGCCTACCGGTCCTCCCCATGAACCATCCGAAGCATAAACGGGGATAGCGGAAGGAATGTCCAAAGCAGTTTCGATAATTCCGCCGGGAGCTTGTACTTCCGAAGTACGGTTTAAGGTGAAATGCTGGCCGATAGTCAAGATATCATCTATTAATTTATAATCGCTGTTCATGCGGGCGGAGAAACGGTCGAAGTCCGTATCTTTGATTACACCCAGGTTTTTGTAATATCCCAGAGAGAAGAAAGAAGAACCTTTCTCCGAACCGTTGCTGACAGAAAGATTGTATTGCTGGATGACACCTGTACGGGTAATTTCATCAAACCAGTCGGTATCTGCCACAGGCATTGTATTCTTTGAGTCCAGGTATTTGGAAAGACTCATACCGTATAGTACAGGATTTCCATTGGCATCGTAACCCCAATTGTAGTTATATCCCAAGGCATTGCCGTTCGGGTTCTCACCATCGTTCACATAGGCTTGCCACATGGCACGTCCGTACTGTTCCGTATTCAACACGTCCATCTTACTTTGATACATGGAAGCTGAAACCGAAGCATCAAAGTTGATTTTAATCTGGCCTTTCTTTCCTTGTTTGGTAGTAATGACGATAACGCCATTTGCAGCACGCGAACCGTAGATGGATGCTGAAGCAGCATCTTTCAGTACTTGAATGGATTCAATGTCGTTTCCGTTCAATTCGTGCATACCAGCTTTGGTAGGAACTCCATCGATAATATAAAGAGGATCGTTGTTGTTCAGCGTACCGATACCGCGAATACGTACGGTAGCCGATCCGCTCGGATTTCCATCTGCCGTAATATTCATACCGGGTACGCGGCCTTGAAGTGCTTTCACCGGGTTGTTCTCCCCTTGCTTCTGGATTTCGTCTACTTTCACTACGGAAACAGCACCGGTCAGGTCGGCTTTACGTTGAGTGGTATAACCTGTAACGACCACTTCATCTACCATTTGAGTGTCTTCCTCCAATAATACATTAACGATAGTAGCCGATTTTACGGTCACCGGTTTATAACCAATATACGTAATCTTTAAAGTAGAGTTAGCCGGAACCGAAAGGGTGAAATTACCATCTAAATCAGTAATTGTTCCATTAGTAGTAGCTGAAGCTTCAACAACAGAGGCACCGATAACCGGCTGTCCATCCGTTTTAGAAGTAACGTTTCCCTTCACCGTTATGTTTTGTCCCCAAAGGACTGACATGAAAGTAAACAGGAAACAAACGCTGCAAAGAAGTTTTTTGTTCTTCATAATACGATGCATTAGTTTGATGTTATTAAATTAAAAGTACGAATTTTATCTATATCGATAATGCAAATTACGGTTGATTTATATCAAACGACTGAAAAAAATGTTTCAAAGGCTATAACATTTGTTGCATAGAACGCTATTTTATAGGGTTTTATACATGTTTTCTTCTTGCTATGAGAAAAATGAGGTTCATATTCTCTTATGTAGATTGAAAGTGGTATCTTTGTGTAGTGATATGAGCCCCAAAATAGAGAAGACTCTTCATTAAGATAACAACCAATTAAAGATTCTAAAAACAGAATTCATGACTAAACAACAAGCATTAAAGCTCTTTGAGGAAAAAAAAGTACGTACGGTATGGGATGATGAACAAGAGAAGTGGTATTTTTCGATAGTAGATGTGGTTAGCATTTTAACTGAAAGTACCGATGGACGTAAATATTGGAATAAGCTGAAACAGAGACTTAAAGAAGAAGGAAATGAAACGGTGACAAATTGTCACCAGTTGAAAATGCAGGCAGTTGATGGCAAGATGAACTTAAAGATTAACTCTAAAATAATCCAACAAATAAACGATATGAAAACAATTTCCAACAAACAACTCACGATTCAAGTATCTCCCCACGGAGCTGAACTCTGCAGCATCGTCGCCAATGGAAAAGAATATCTGTGGCAAGCCGATCCTGCTTTTTGGAAGCGACACTCTCCTGTCCTATTCCCGATTGTAGGGAGCGTATGGGAAAATGAGTATCGGAATGAAGGGATTCCTTATACGCTTACTCAACATGGTTTTGCCCGTGACATGGAATTTACTCTTATTTCTGAAAAAGAGGATGAAGTACGTTACCGCCTTGTCAGCAATGAAGAAACTTTGCATAAATACCCTTTTCCATTCTGCCTGGAAATAGGCTATCGCATCCAGGGAAAGAAAATTGAGGTTATGTGGGAAGTAAAGAATACTGGCGACAAGGAAATGTATTTTCAGATTGGTGCACATCCTGCTTTCTATTGGCCAGAATTCGATGCAAGCAATTCTGAAAGAGGGTTCTTCAGATTTGACAAGGAAAACGGTTTGAAATATATTCTCATTTCAGAAAAAGGATGCGCTGATCCTTCTACTGAATATTCTTTAGAGTTGACGGACGGATTATTACCACTGGACACGCATACTTTTGATAAAGATGCTTTGATACTGGAGAATGAACAGGTCCGTAAAGTTACCTTATATAATAAAGAGAAACTGGCTTATCTTAGTCTACATTTTAATGCTCCGGTAGTTGGACTCTGGTCTCCACCTGCAAAGAATGCTCCTTTCGTCTGCATCGAACCTTGGTACGGACGTTGCGACCGCGCACATTATACTGGTGAATATAAAGATAAGGACTGGATGCAGCACTTACAACCGGAAGAGATATTCCAAGGAGGATATACAATTGAAATTGATGAATAATTGATGAATAAAAGTAGCTGCCGGATTTCACATCTGACAGCTACCAAACACCTAATTCTAATCTACAAAACCTAACTTATAAATCTAACCTATGAATCCTTAAAAAGCAATCAATACTTGTTGCTTTCACTGAATCTATGTAAACACCTATTGTGTAACTTCTATTTCTATTATAAACCCAACCGATACGCCTTGAATGAATCTACTTGAAATGAACCTCCTTTGCTATAAAAACACATACGGTTGTATGGTTCCGATGGAAAGATAAGATTAGTCATTGCTACCTTTCCTCCATTCAGGAATATTTCTACAGAACATTTATCAACAAAGACATCCAACGTATATTTATTCTCTTTCTTTATCGGTGCCCAGGTAGCTAATGCGAAATCATCTATATAATTGATGGAAGTCGTCTTTCTGCGGTCGTGAACCTCTATTTCATGAGATACACTCTTCTTTCCGAAATCCACGATACCACTTTTCGTCCGGTCCATAACCAATCTCTTTTCCGGAAGATTGAAGTAGATATCCACCTTTTCCCCTTTATCATTAAAGAGGTTGAATCCCATTATCTCCGCTTCTCCGACGGTAATTTCCAATGCCAGTTCATAAGCACCATCATTATCAGCCAATAAAGAATCAATATGATAATCATTGGCAACCGTAAATGCCGGAATCTCTTTCTTTTCTTTTCGCAGAGTCTTTATCTCCGGTACCGGAACTGCTGAAAGATAAATTTCACCGTCTTGTGTATAAAGACTTAACTCACGCGGCAAAGCGTTAGCACTACGGAATTGCTTTGTCGGAACAATATTACAATATTGCCAGTTACTCATCCAAGGAACAGCAATCGTTCGTTCTCCAGTGTTTGAGAAACAAACGGTAGCATAGTGATCTTTGCCCCAATCCAACCATTTCGTGACATTCGGCTGACTGTCACAACTGAATTTCGTTCCATCAAAGTTTCCTGTAAAGTATTGGGTAGCACTTCCTCCGAAATAACATCCCGGATTGACGTTCACTATCAATGCCCATTTCTTACGGTTCAGATCTCCATCCACCGGAAGTTCCACCATGTCCGGACATTCAAATTGACAAGGCTGTACCCCGTATCCTTCTCCAAAACTACTCATATAGTTCCAGTCCTTCAGATTCTTAGAGTCATAGAAACGCATTTCTTTATCGGCGGAGACAATCATCACCCATTTATCTTCCGGTTCATACCGGAACACTTTCGGGTCACGGAAATCTCTCAAACCATCCGCAGGGCACAAGATGGGGTTCTTCTCATATTTAGTAAATGTCCGTCCATTATCCTTGCTAAAAGCAAGACATTGGATCTGCCCGTTTTTGTCACTGGCAGAAGTATAAAAAGCCAGGATATTCCCTGCTCCGTAACCGGCTACATTTTCCTGATCGACAATAGAGCTACCGGAAAAGATATGTCCCAATGTATCACGGGCAATAGCTGGGGCCAAATGTTCCCAATGTACAAGGTCCTTGCTGACAGAATGTCCCCAATGCATATTTCCCCATTTAGAGCCGTAAGGATTATATTGAAAATACAAATGATATTCTCCATCTTTATACACCAATCCGTTGGCATCATTCATCCAGCCATAGAGAGGAGTATGATGGTAAACAGGGCGGAACTTTTCCGTATTGGCTGTATCAAAAGTATCAGATAGTTTGATTTCTTTCCAGCAAAGTGCATCCTTTGATTTATTACGAACACACACGGTGGCAGTCTTCACTCCGGTAGGCAAGGCAAATGGAACGAAATAGTCCACTTGAGTCTGTGCCAAACGAATATCCATATCGGTATCCGTAGCCTCTCCGGTATCAAGCAGAACCTGACTTTCCGCTGCTTCCTCTTCTATAGGAAGCAATATATAATTAGTCGGATTAGTGATGTGGATGACAGTCAGGCTATCGCTTTTCTGTTCCAAGGTCAACTTGCTTTTAGTGGTGTGGCAATAAGTCAGTCCATAAGAGACTGCTAACGCAAGTATTGCACCTTTACATAGTTTCATCCAAGGGTTTGTTTTCATGGCAACAAAGTATTCCTAGTTTATACAAGCTTTTAATCTAAAAGACGAAGGCAAAGATAGGGGGTATCTTTGCCTTCGTCTATAAACTTTGTTTCAGGATGTATCACATTTGATACATCTATCTCAATTCTACCGAAATTCAAATGAATCAAGATTCAACGGATTAACGATATGAATCTTCATTGTATGCTTACCTGGTGTCAAATTCACTTTTGCCCCGATGAATTCCTGATAAGTAGTCCAATCACCAGTAGAAACAGCAACATTACTCAAAGGTTTTCCGTCATCAAACGAGAGAGAGAAAATTCCGTCTCTTTCTGCCGACGCACGTACTCTGATTTCAAATGCTCCTCCTTGAGTAGTAAATGTATATTGTAACCAATCCCCAACAGAAGTATTACTAATATGAACAACCCCATCGCTGGCACTGATAGCTACTCCCTTATCTTTTCGATAAGATTTGAAATTACCAAACTCACCCTGCTTGAAAGAGTATCCTCCATCATCGTAATCTTCCGCCTGAATAATGCCAGGAATCAAACTGGCTCCTTCACCAAATCTTATCCAATCAATATCCAAATCACCGCTCTTTATACGTATATCAATATACTGTTCGCCTTCCTGCAACTCTACAGGATAAACATAAGATTCAATCCATGTATTTACGCCTCCATTAAGAACTATATCATTGGTTTTATATACACCATTGACTGCTACCCGAAATTTTCCACCATTACGTTTCTGACGCACTCTGAATGTAATGCCATAGCGTCCGGCCTCACTTACATTGAATGTATAACGTACCCATTCTCCTCCTTTCATGCTACTCAGAAAACCTATACCGTTTTCTGTTTTCACATCCATTCTCGTTCCTGTTTTAGGATTCTTGTAATAAGCAGTATGCTGACCGCCCATATTATAATTCTCAGCCTGTATAATTGACTGTTTGTTCAATCCTATCTCTACCGCCCTATTACCATAAGGACGCCCCCAATTTTTCACAACTTTCAAATTTCCTTTCAAGTCATACTCGATCGGATCTACACAAACAGAACGCAAGCCACCTCTCCCCGAATGGTTGGATGTATGATAAAAAGAGTACCATTTACCATTATACTCAACAATTGAACCATGAGCAGTTTCTTCACCTTGGGGATACATATATACACCACATGGAGTAAAAGGTCCTAATGGATTATCCGATACAGAATACTGCATTTGATTCCCCCCTTGAGTAGAAGCATGATTGTCTGAGTGGCTCAGATAGTATTTACCTTTATATTTATGCATCCAGGGAGCCTCATGAAAATCAGTGAAACCTTTCAGAGGAGTCATAGTGCCATCCAGTGTTGTCCAGTCATCTTTACGCAACTTCCCTCCCCAACAACCTTGACCGGCACCACTCGTATAAATATAAGGTTGTCCGTCATCATCAACAAACACACAAGGGTCAATTGTTGAAGGAATCCCTTCAATAACACCTTTCACTCTGAATTTTGCAGCCGGTTCCCTACTGGTCGCCACAAAGATTCGCCATGTAGCTTCATCAATCATATGAGGAAAATAAAGATAGTATAACTGTTCTTCTTTATTATATACACAGTCGGGAGCCCACATAAAGCCGTCAATGCCCAAACCTGTCTGCGCCTTTACGGTGGCTGAATTCATAATTTCGCCGTGATCTGTCCAATTCTTCATATCCGTAGTGGAAAACACATGATAACGATCCATGCGGTCACACCCTACCGGTGGCTCCATATCATGTGAAGCATAAACGTATAAACGTCCATCATCCCAAACATGCGCAGAAGGGTCAGCTGTATAAAGCGTTCCTACAAATGGAGTATTATACATTTCCGATTTAAAATCCACAAACAACGGATTATGTTCATAAGTGCCATAACGCGGATAGGTAAACAAAGAATTTCCTATCTGCTCTCCGGTATATTCCCCGGTGCGTGTTATTACAAATTTATCCAGATTGATGCCACCTGTAGTAAACCATTTTAATACGTGTTTCCCTTCACTCAACTGTACATCTGTCACCTTTACCGAATGTGTAAATACATTCCAGTCATCTTCCGGAGCTTCTACAATCTGGCCGGCAGCCCTACCATCGATTTCAAAATAAAAGCTGATTTTCCCATTGGCTGTTACGCAATAAGTATCAATAGAATAAGCTCCCGCCTCAGTCACTTGTAATGTGTAGCAAAGCCAGTCGTCGCTGCTCACGTTGCCGATATTAACGACATCACCGCTTTTACTGACAGCAACTCCTTTTTCTTCACGATAATCATATCCACCATATCCTGCATTTTGAAAATGGAATGACACTCCCTCCCCGCCATCATCAAAATCTTCCGCCTCCACAGTAGCAGGCTCACCGGAAATAATTAACAAACTATTTCCTTCCTGATCTTTTTTAAATGGTATTCCTTGATAATTAGCCAAAAATTCTTCAGCACTCATACCATCTTCATATCTGTCATAATCGTATACATATTCACCTTCCTCTTCTTTGAAACCGGAAACAGGAGAATCATCTTTACACGAGTTTAACACCATCCCTCCAATAAACAACGGAAGGGAACATTTCAGAGCAAATAATAATTTATTCCTCATAGCTTTTCTTTTAATTTAAAGTTATTTTTCAATTTGGTTATCTCAAATATTCTTGGCGGCAATATGTACCAGCCACATATTTTATAGACACAAAGATACCTTGCACCTCTTAATCCAACCGGTTGATTAGAATTAATCGGAAATTAAAAAACGATTAAATCAGAGAAAAAGGATCTTTTTTACAAGTTATCATACCTATTAATCAGTTTTTAATCTCATATTAAGCTCTTTCACTTCCTCTTTTTAATACTTTTCCTTTTACTTTGCCATCCGATAATACAGGGAAAACTTATTAAAACATAAGATATGAAGAAAAATTTCATTTTATTATGCAGTCTGCTAGCCAGTTTTACTCTGCAGCCTACAAAAACAGGTGCACAAACGGCAGCCAACGGTCAGAAAATGACCTACCCTTATACTTTTGCTCCCAGCGAAGGCTTAGTGAATAAAACAGAGAAAGAGCATCGTCAGGAAATTTGCCTGAATGGATATTGGGATTTTCAGCCTGTCGCTTTACCACAGGATTATAAGCAAGGCAAAGGAATAGCTCCCAAACTTCCTTTCCCTAAAGACGAAAACTGGGACAAAACACGAATTAAAATCCCTTCGCCATGGAACATCAATTCTTTCGGCTACCGTAACTTAGAAGGCCCTGATCATCGCAATTACCCTTCTTACCCCAAAGAATGGGAACAAGTGAAAATGGTATGGATGAAAAAAAATATCACTATTCCCGATACTTGGAAAAGCCAACAAATAAAACTCTATTTTGAAGCAGTAGCAGGGTACTCCGAGGTCTACATAAATAAGGAAAAACTAGGTGAAAATTTTGATTTATTCCTGCCTTTCAGTTTCGATATCACTGATAAAGTCACTCCCGGTGAAACTGTCGAGATACTGATAGGTGTACGCAGCCAGTCCCTGTTTGAAAATAATTCGACGATCGGACGACGTATCATCCCGGCAGGTTCCATGTGGGGGTATCATATCAACGGCATCTGGCAGGATGTGTATCTGTTGGCTCTCCCCAAAGTACATATAGAAGACATATATGTAAAACCATTAGTTTCAAAAAACACACTGGAAGTAGAAGTAACCGTACAAAATAAAACGGCCAAGAAAACAGATATACAACTGCAAGGTAATATCCGTGAATGGATAAACTGTGCCGGAACCGATATTAATTCCGCACCAGTTCCTACTTGGTCGCTTGGTACGGAAGCCTTATATGTAACTCCTCATAAAGTATCTATTGACGCCAACGCATCACAGAAAGTAACATTACAAATACCTGTAAATGAAAACACATTAAAATACTGGACGCCCGAATCTCCCAATCTATATGCTCTGTTACTTTCTATACAAAACAAAAAAAAGACTATTGATACAAAATATGAACGTTTTGGCTGGCGTGAATGGACATTACAAGGAACCACACAATGCTTAAATGGTAAACCTTACGCTTTACATGGAGACTCCTGGCATTTCATGGGAATCCCGCAAATGACACGCCGCTATGCATGGGCTTGGTTTACAGCCATAAAAGGAATGAACGGAAATGCGGTACGTCCGCATGCTCAAGTCTATCCTCGCTTTTACTTGGATATGGCTGACGAGATGGGTATCTGTGTACTAAATGAAACAGCCAACTGGGCTAGTGACGGTGGCCCCAAACTCGATTCCGAACACTTTTGGAAAGAATCGAAAGAACATTTAAAGCGCTTTGTTCTACGTGACCGTAACCATGCTTCTGTTTTTGGTTGGAGTATCAGCAACGAAAACAAACCCGTTATCCTACATGTGTACAACCGTCCCGAATTAATACCAGCCCAACAAAAAGCATGGGAGGAATGGCGCGACATTGTACGCCAGTATGACCCTACCCGCCCTTGGATTTCTTCTGACGGAGAAGATGACGGTAATGGCATATTACCAGTAACAGTAGGACATTATGGAGATACCAATTCCATGAAAAACTGGATTAGTATTGGAAAACCTTGGGGTATCGGCGAACACAGTATGGCTTATTACGGCACACCTGAACAAGTATCCAAATATAACGGGGAACGTGCCTATGAATCACAAGAAGGACGCATGGAGGGACTGGCTAACGAATGTTACAACCTCATAGCCAACCAACGCCGATTGGGAGCCTCATACAGTACTGTTTTCAATATGGCATGGTATGCATTGAAACCATTACCACTCGGTAAAAAAGATTGTTCTACAGCCCCGTCTGTCAATGAAGACGGAATTTTCTTCAGCGAATATCGTGAGGGAATTCCGGGCGTACAACCTGAACGTATAGGTCCCTATAGCACTACATTCAATCCTGGCTATGACCCGACTCTGCCACTCTATCAAGAATGGCCGATGTACAGTGCATTACGTGCCGCAAATGCTCCGGGAGAACCTGCTTGGTCGCCTTATGCTGTAATCAACAAAACGCAGTACGAAGCCATTAAATCCGAAAGCATGATTGAGAATTATAAAGAAGTTGTATTCATAGGAAATCCTACCGGCAAAATAAAACAACTTTTGGATGCCCAAGGAGTAGTCTTCACTTCAAAGATTACCACTCCCGCCTCACTGCTTTATATTATAGACGCAAGTCAGGCATTAAGTGCCAATACCCGAAAAGAAATACAAAAACATTTGCTCAAAGGAGCGGATATCTGGCTATGGGGACTTGTACCGGAAACCATAAATGAATATAATGAAATTCTGCCTCTTCCAGTAACCTTAGATAGATTGAAACGCTCATCATTCCTTCCTATACAGAAATCATGGATGCGTGGCCTGAATAATTCAGACTTCTATTTCTGCGAACTTCAAAAAGCAGATGCTTGTGACTACTCACTGAAAGGAACACTTGTAGAAGAAGGCGAAGTCTTGTTAAACGCCTGCAAAACCGACTGGCGTCAATGGAACAAACGTCCGGAGGAAATCAAAACTGCCGGAACAATTCGCAGCGAATACGAATGCACTGCTGCCACTCCTGTGTTTGTTAAATATCAGCACGGTCCTTCTACTTTCTATCTGAACACATTAACCGAATTTGCTAACTCAGAGAAAGGATATAACACTCTAAGCGCTATCTTAAAAAATGCAGGAATTACTTACATTAAACCGGAAATCAACATCAATGAAGTATTTTTCTTACGTGACGAACAAGTGAATTTTCCGGTAACTGCCAATGAGAAGCTAACGAAAGACGGTGATAGTTGGGTGTTAGAATTCCATGTATTCAGTCCACGTCCGCTAGATGACTTGCTAATAGAGCCGAACATGCCAAAACTCTCTTTGATGTTAAAGGCAAAGAAACGCGAGCTATTCATCAACAACAAGCCTTACAACAGTGTGTCTCACAACGGGCAAAACGAAATCATATACAAAGAGTTACCCCTATTACAAGGTTGGAACAAACTAGTTATTAAAATAGGAGCTGAAGACCGGAACGACTTCAGCGGCTTCTTCAAATGTGACAACAAAAAAGATTTTCTTCCATTACTAAAAGCTGCTTTTATCAACCCGGAAACAAAATGATAAAGGAATAGAAAACGATTTAAAACAAAAAACATATCATGAAAATAATACATTTTTTAGCTACGATGGCAATCTCCTCCTTGTTAGGGGCATGCAATGGAGGACAATATATAGTCAACCGGGATCCGGTTGACTATGTTAATCCATACATAGGGAATATCAGTCATCTGCTCGTTCCCACATTCCCTACCATTCAATTGCCTAACAGCATGCTTCGTGTCTATCCCGAACGTGCCGACTACACTACCGAACTACTGAACGGGCTCCCTATTATTGTCACTAATCACAGAGAACGTTCCGCATTCAACCTTAGTCCTTATCAAGGGACTAATTTAAATCCGATCATTGCCTACAATTATGACAACGAACATCTTACCCCATACTCGTACGAAGTGGAGCTGGATGATAACCGTATGAAAGCAGAATATGCCCTTTCGCATCGCTCCGCCCTTTACCGGATAACATTTGAAGCAGATAAACCCGTTTACATCATTATCAATTCCCGCAATGGCTCTATCCATGTAGGCGAAAACTTCATCAGCGGTCATCAACAGTTAAGTGATAATACCAATGTCTATGTATACATCGAGCCACAAGAAAAACCAGTGAGCACCGGCGTTCTAGAAAATGGCGTTATCGAAGCCAGCAAAGATAATGCCAATGGCACCAATGCTTGTGCGGCATGGCGTTTTGCCGACGGAACGACAACAATAAACCTCCGCTATGGCATATCTTTCATCAGTGAAGAACAAGCAGAAAAGAACCTGCGTAGTGAATTAGGGGATTATGACATAAATAAGCTGGCAGAAACAGGACGCCGGATATGGAACGAAGCCTTAGGACGCATCAAAGTAGAAGGAGGTACTGAAAATGACAAGACCGTATTATACTCTTCGTTCTATCGTACTTTCGAACGTCCTATCTGTATGAGTGAAGACGGTGGTCTTTATTTCAGCGCTTTTGATGGAAAAGTACATAACGACAACGGCATCCCCTTTTATACCGACGACTGGATCTGGGACACTTACCGCGCCGCACATCCGCTCCGTACACTAATCGATCGGAAAAAAGAAGAAGATATTATAGCTTCATATTTACGAATGGCCGAACAGATGGGCAACATGTGGATGCCTACTTTCCCCGAAGTAACAGGAGACACACGACGCATGAATTCCAATCATGCCGTAGCTACTATCGCCGATGCTTTGACAAAAGGACTAAAAGTAGATGCTGCAAAAGCTTACGAAGCCTGCCAGAAAGGAATAGAAGAAAAAACTCTTGCTCCCTGGTCAGGAGCAGCAGCTGGTTGGTTGGATAACTTCTACCGGGAAAACGGATATATCCCTGCTCTCCGCCCGGGTGAAAAAGAGAATGATCCGAATGTGCATCCTTTCGAAAAACGCCAGCCTGTGGCTGTCACTTTGGGAACCAGCTATGACCAATGGTGTCTCTCCCGTATCGCTGAAGCTTTAAATAAAAAAGAGGAAGCCGAATATTATTTGAAATGTTCTTATAACTACCGGAATCTCTACAATAAAGAAACCGCTTTCTT
>OGEQ01001890.1_pt1 | contig 15523 bp, 4 predicted proteins | sample 1570731 | NCBI WGS metagenome assembly OGEQ01 (sample SAMEA2582132, study PRJEB24529) | metagenome | biome: Human gut stool | place: China | collected 2011
GGGGCGCAACGATACCCAAGTGAAGGTGAATGGTTACCGTATCGAACTGGGGGAAGTCAAAAGCCACCTTGAACAGCTCGACAGCGTAGGGAGTGCCGCCGTGGTGTGCCACCAGGGACAGCTGTATGCCTTTATCACTGCCGCAGAAAGCCTGCATCCTGACGATACTGACGCCCTGTTAGCGCGCGTTCGTGCTCAGTTAGCCGTGCAGTTGCCGTATTACCTGCTGCCCCAACATTTCTTTCTTCTCAAGGTGCTGCCGATGACAGGCAACGGCAAAATTGATCAGGCGGCAATGGTTCAAGAGGTTATCCAACGTATGTCGCAATCTACATCACAGAAGTCGAGGGCCCTCGCGCACGCCTCGCCCTATGAACAGCAGGTGGCCGCTCTCTGGTGCGAGGTACTACAACGAGAACAGATCGGACTGAATGACAACTTTTTTGAAGCGGGGGGCGGCTCAATCCAGATCGTGCTGTTGCATCGCCGTATTGAGGAGATTTTTAAGGTTACGGTACCTATTGCTGAGCTATTTCGCTTAACCACCGTGAAAAGAATTGCCGGTTATTTGCAGGCTATGCAGGACAATGCACGGGCGGTGAATCAAACACAGCAGCGTGATGCTTCCCGATCCCGCGCCCAGCAACGACTTGTACGTCGTCACCAGCGTCAGCGTTAAGGAAAAACTAATGACTTACAGTGAAAGCGATATTGCCATTGTTGGCATGAACTGCCGGTACCCCGGCGTGCACAGCGTTGCGGCATTCGAAACGGTGCTTCGCACCGGATGCAACATTTTGGACCCCAAAGTGACCCCGAGCAACGGCCACAATCACATTACGCTGAACAACGTCTATGAGCACATGGCGGAGTTCGATGCCAACTTTTTTGGCTACAGCCGTGCAGAAGCAGAAATCATGGATCCACAGCAGCGCGTATTTCTGACCTGTGCTTGGGAGATGTTTGAACAAAGCGGTTACAACCCGAAGCAGCACGATGCGCGCGTCGGCCTATATGCGGGCGTGAGTACCAGCTTCTATTTGCTTACTCACCTGATGAACAACCCAGACAAGCTTGCACAACTCGGTGGTCTCCAAATCATGGTCGGCAATGACAAAGATCATTTGACGTCCCAACTGGCTTACCGCCTGAATATTACCGGCCCTTGCGTGACGGTTCAGGCCAGTTGTGCCACCTCGCTGGTGGCAGTGCATCTGGCCTGCGAAGGGCTGCTGAGCGGTCAGTGCGATATGGCGCTAGCGGGTGGCGTCACGTTTCGCATGGAGGAGCAGCGCAGCTATGAATCGCACGGTGATGGGCTGCAAGCAGAGGATGGCCTGATTCATACTTTTGACGCGCAGGCGAGCGGTACGGTCTACAGCAGTGGTTTGGGCATGGTGCTGCTCAAACGGGCTACAGACGCGCAGGTGCAAGGGGATAACATCCTTGCCGTCATCAAGGGAAGCGCCATCAACAATGACGGCGGTGCGCGCAGTGGTTATACCGTGCCGGGTGTTGATGGTCAGGAAGCTGTGATGATTGAGGCGCATAGCTTGGCGGAGGTGACGCCGCAGCAAATTCAGTATCTAGAACTGCATGGCAGCGGCACGCCGTTGGGTGACGCTATCGAATTCGCGGCCATCAAACGTGTGTTTGGGACGCCAGCGCCGAATGCGACACCGTGGCGTCTGGGGGCTGTGAAACCTAACGTGGGTCACGTAGAAATGGCATCTGGCATCACCAGTCTCATAAAAACGGTGCTGAGTCTTACTAACCGGGTGTTTTACCCTACGCTGAATTTTCAACGGGCTAATCCGCAACTGGGGTTGGAGGACAGCCCGTTTGAAGTGGTTTCCCGTTTAACGCCTTGGCCGGAGGGCACCACGCCACGCACCGCTGGTGTGAGTGCGTTCGGATTGGGCGGCACCAACGCACATCTGGTGGTACAAGCGCCGTTATCGACGCCGCAGGCGAGGGCGCAGCAGATGGGGCCTTGTGTCGTTGTACTCTCGGCAAAAAACCACAATGCCCTGGAACAGATGCAAAACGCCCTGCTGGCGAAACTGGCCGCACATCCAGAGATACGCTTACAGGACGTGGCTTACACCCTGCGTCACGGGCGTTTCTCCGCCCCGGTACGTAAGTGTGTCATCGCAGAGAATTGCACCCAGCTAGCCCGACAACTCCGCGACGCACCGATGGTGGAGGCAACCACGGGTTGCACGATCTACTGGAGATTGGGGCACCGTTTCGTTGTTGCACTCGAGACGCTTAGTGACTGGCTGGCGTGCTCTGAGGTGTTGTCACAGGCGGTGGGACAACTGCTCGAGCATTTTCCGCTCGAACCAGCCTGTCTGCAAGATCTCTCCCCTGCGCAACGGACGTTTATCAGCCAGTATGCGCTGATCGCGTTGATTGACGAACGGGAAACGTTGAATGTGGTGCTATGCGGCGACGGTGATGGTGGCTATGCTGCCGCCGTACTACGAGGAGACTGCACACTAGAGCAAGCATGGCACAGGTTGAATGCGGGCCAACCGTTTGATGATGTGCCGACGAATCCCCTCTTGCAGCCCGATGTCTGCTCTTTGATGCTGGACGACGCGGCGAGTGATGCCAATCGCACCGTGCTAGAGGCGTTAGGGCAGTTATGGTTGGCTGGCGTCAGCCTAGATTGGCGCTGGGTGGATGCGGCGGAGCGTATGTTGGGCAGTCAACGCATCGCCCTGCCGGGGACCGTTTTTACACCGCAGCGCTATTGGGTCGAGGCCGTACGGCCTGCCACGTTCTCCCACGAATCGTCGAATAATCTCTTATCCCGCGCAACAAAATCCGATATTATCGCAGTGGTGACGGAGATATGGGAATGCACGCTTGGTGTCAGCATTGATGATCACCACGCCAGCTTCTTCGAACTGGGTGGGCATTCGCTGTTAGCGTCAACCATTTTATATGATATTCAGCAACGTTACGGCATCACCTGTACGCTAAGCGCATTCTTTGCCGATCCCACCATCGAGGGATTAAGTTGCTATCTGCTCGAACAAGGCGGCAGTGAGACAGCGGTTTCAGCATTGCCTGATACGGTCTTTGCCCCTGACCAGCAGCACCTACCTTTTCCGCTGACTGACGTGCAACAGGCCTATTGGGTTGGGCGGCGAAAATCCTTGGGATTGGGCAATATTTCCACCCATATCTATGTGGAATATGAACTACAGGGGCTAGATGAAACAGCGTTCAATCGCGCGCTCAATGCGGTGATTGCGCGGCACAGCATGTTGCGTGCAATTGTCAACGATGACGGTATGCAGCAGATATTGCCAAACGTGCCGGAATACCACGTTGCCTTCTATACCACCCAGTGCGAGGATGCGTTTCAACAGCGTTGCCGTGAGCTGCGTGACACCCTCTCACATCAGATGATTGATTGTAGTCGCTGGCCTCTGTTTCAGATGGAGGTCGTGGTTGATCCGCAGCAAAAAGCCCGGCTACATGTATCTATCGACCTGCTGATAGCCGATGCATGGAGTCTGGAGTTGTTCATTCGGGAACTAGCTTATCACTACCGCCATCCGCAGGCGGCATTGCCTACATTGACGTACAGTTTCCGCGACTATGTGCTGACCTTAAAATCCTACGAGAAAACGCCGCAGTTTGAACGGGCACGTGACTACTGGCGCGCCCGCATCGAAACTCTGCCGCCGGGGCCACGATTGCCGCTGCGTACCGACCCCACGAAGCTGGAAAACCCCACATTCGTGCGCCGTAGCTATTGTCTATCTCGTGCTATCTGGCAGCGCTTGAAAACGCAGGCGGGTCAGATGAGTATCACGCCTACTACACTGCTGCTCACGGGGTTTGCTCAGGTGTTGGCGCGCTTTAGTTCCTCGCCGCACTTTAGCCTTAACCTGACGCTGTTTAATCGTCTGCCGTTGCACGCAGATATCAATCACTTAATTGGCGATTTTACTGCACTGACGTTGCTGGAGATTGATATGTCGCAGGGAGAAACCTTGCAGGCGCGGGCAAACGTGATCCACTCTCAACTGTGGCGCGATTTGGATAACCGCTTGTTTGGCGGTATCCAGGTCTCTCGACTGCTGGTACAAACTCACCGCGATCCGGCGAAATCGGTGATTCCTATCGTGTTCACCAGCTTGCTCAATCAATATGATGCGAGCTGGGAAACGGATGATACGCTGTTCAACCAACCGCAGGATGATCTGTACAGTATTTCACAGACACCGCAGGTGTGGCTCGATCATCAGGTGATGGAGCGTAACGGGGAATTGCACTTTAATTGGGACGTGGTGGAACAATTGTTTGAACCGGCGCTAATGGATCAGATGTTCCAGTGTTATTGCCAACTCCTGCACGCCCTAGCCCAACGACCACAGCTCTGGCATGAGACTCAAGATGTGCTGGCGCTGCCCACCGTTAGTGCACCGGTCACGCAGGCTCCTGCACCTACGGCCTTGTTGCACCATGGGTTACTGCGTCAGGCAGCACTGACGCCACAGGAAACTGCGCTGATCAGTCCTATCCGTGAATTGACCTATCGCCAACTGTCGACGGCGGCGGATCATGTGGCCCGCGCCCTGTTAGCGCTGGGCGTGCAGCATGGCGATCGCGTGGCGGTGGTGATGGAAAAAGGCTGGCAGCAGATTGCCGCCGTACACGGCATTTTACGACTGGGTGCGGTCTATCTGCCAGTGGATCCGGTGCTACCGCCACAGCGTCGCCAGCTTTTGCTGACGGTGGGCGAGGTGCGGGTACAAGTTACGCAGCCGGGTCTCACGCAATTGGAGCCGTCGCTGCCTGTGCTGATCATCGACGACGGAATGCTGGACACGCCTGCTGCGCCGTTGCCTGAAGTGGCTGAGGATGTCACGGATCTGGCCTATATCATTTTCACTTCCGGCTCCACCGGTACCCCGAAAGGAGTGATGATCGACCACCGTGCGGCCATGAACACGCTGGAAGACATCAACGAACGCTTTGGCCTCAATGCGCAGGATAGGGTGTTCGGGCTGTCATCATTGAGCTTTGACCTGTCGGTTTACGATGCCTTTGCGCCTTTTATGGTGGGTGCAGCGCTGGTACTGCCGGAAGCAGGACGGGAAAAAGATCCGCGTCATTGGCAGACAGTTATGGCACACGGTCATGTAAGCGTCTGGAATGCAGTGCCCGCACTGATGCAGATGCTGTGCGAATACCACAGCGGCGATCGGATGAGTTATCCGATGTTGCGTCTGGCACTGTTGAGCGGCGACTGGATCCCGCTAACGTTACCGGAGCAGATGCGCGAGCGGCTCAATGAAACGATGGACATCATCAGTCTGGGTGGAGCGACCGAGTGCGCCATCTGGTCGGTCTACTACCCGATAGGTGAGGTGGAATCGACGTGGACCAGTATTCCCTACGGTCGGGGTCTGCGCAACCAGCCAGTATACGTGCTAAATGCGCAACTGGAGGAATGTCCGGTCGGGGTGGAAGGAGAGATTTGCATTGGCGGGATGGGGCTGGCACAAGGCTACCTGAACGATGCAGAGAAAACGGCGGCGAGCTTTGTCTGGCGCGAAGCGAGTGGTGAGCGAATTTACCGCACTGGGGATCGCGGGCGCTACTTTGCTGACGGGCAAGTCGCCTTTTTGGGGCGCAACGATACCCAAGTGAAGGTGAATGGTTACCGTATCGAACTGGGGGAAATCGAGCGCTGCATTGCGCGACATCCCGATGTGGAGCAGTCAGTGGTGGTGGCAGTGGGTAATTCTCAACATCGTCGGTTGGTCGCTTTTGCCAAACTGCACGATCGCCACCAGGCGCAGGCATTGCAAGCTAAGGAAGCGGAGGCGGCGGCACTGGCGCAGGGTATTATTGTGAATCCGGCACAGCGTCTAGCGTTCAAACTCAAGGAGCCACATATTCGCGCGCTGGATGGTCTGGGCATTGCACTGACGGTACCGGCGGATAGCACACGTTACATCAAACGCCGCAGCTATCGTCATTTCAGCGCGCAAAAAACCACGCTGGCACAGTTGGGGCAATTGCTGTCGGGCTTGGGGCAGATGCGTCTGCCCGGTCTACCTTTTGCCAAGTATGCCTATGCGTCTGCCGGGGGGCTATACCCGGTGCAAACATACGTGTACCTGCATCCAGACAAGATCGAAGAGGGAGTATCCGGTATTTACTACTTCGACCCGCGACAGAGCTGTCTTATGCCGGTAGCACCAGAAGTCGAGCTGAACAGTGGTTTTCATGCCGGACCTAATCAGTCTATTGCCGATCGGGCGGCATTCACGCTGTTTATGGTGGCTGATATGGCGGTGATCTCGCCATTCTATGGGCAAGAGGCAGCTTGGCACTTCTCGGTGATGGAAGCAGGTACTCTCTGCCATTTACTGGAAGAAGATGCGCCGCGCTACGGATTGGGGCTGTGCCAACTTGGGATGGCAGACTTTTCCGCTGTGGCATCGCATTTTCAATTGTCGCCACATCATCGCTATGTCCATTGCACCGTGGGGGGCGCGATAGGGCAAGAGGCGGCAAGTGCTGCAGCATTGCTGCGCGATTTCTCCACCTATGAGAAACCGAAGGAAACCGCTGCGTCGCTGGACATGCAGAGCTACAAAGATGCCATGCTGCGCGGCCTGCGTCAGCAACTGCCTGACTATATGGTGCCGAGCGATCTGATGTTAGCGACCGATTTTCCGTTAACCGCTAACGGCAAGCTAGATCGGCAAAAATTACAGCTGCAGGGCGAACAAATTGCCCACCAGCGTGACGGCGTGGGTCCAATCCAGGTGGACAGTGCGTTACAACAGCGGCTGGTGGCGCTCTGGCAAGAGGTACTCGGCGTGAGCCACGTGTCGGTCGAAGACGATTTCTTCTCGCTGGGGGGCAGTTCTATAGAATTGGTGCGTATTCAGCAGGCTCTTGAGGCGATTATCGGGCAGGAGATTCCCATTGTCGATCTGTTCCGTCTGCCAACCATCGCGGATGTGGCGCGTTACCTTGATGAGCAACTGCACAATCTACCCGCCGCCCACGATATCGTATTAGCGCAGGCTGAGGTTTCGCAGGTCAGCGCTGCGCGCGAGAATCTGGCGTTGCGGCGAAAACGTGCCCAACAGGGAGAAAAGGGCGATGAGTGAGCAGAGCTATCGTAGCGCAGGGACACTGTTGGCACAGTTGGCGTCCGGAGAAACCACCTCAGTGGCGTTGGTGAATCACTATTTTTCACGTATGGCGCAGTTTAACAAGTCGTTGAATGCGGTGGTGCAGCAGCACTATGCGTTGGCGTTGGAGGCCGCCGCGCGCGCCGATCGTGAGCGACTGGAGGGGCGCGCAAGGGGCGTGTTGCACGGATTACCTTGTACTGTTAAGGAGTCGTTTGACGTGCAAGGGTGGTTAACCACGTCCGGTGCCAATTATCTGAAAGATAACCGGGCGACGCAGGATGCTCCTTCCATCGCACGCTTACGCGCTGCCGGGGCGATCCTGATGGGAAAAACCAATGTGCCGATGATGACTGCCGATTGGCAAACCTATAACGATCTGTATGGCACCACCCATAACCTGTGGGATAGGCAACGTTCACCCGGCGGATCGTCCGGGGGAGCGGCGGTGGCGGTGGCGGCGGATTTCACCCCCGTGGAATTTGGCAGCGATTTGTTTGGCTCACTGCGCATTCCCGCACACTACACAGGTGTCTATGCCCATCGTTGTAGCTTGGGGTTGATGTCGGTCAGAGGACATGTGCCCGGTGGTGGTCCGCAAGCGACTGATGAGCCGGATCTCTCGACGGCGGGCCCCATGGCGCGCAGCGCGGCGGATCTGCGTCTGATGATGCGCGCATTGAGCACATTCTGGGTGGAACCGCCGCGTATTCCCGATTTTAGCCGTTATCAGGCCAAAGCAAACTACCGCGTGTGCACGTGGTTTAGTGCGCCCCACCATGAGATAGATCAACAGATCGCACAGCGTTTTCAATCGTTTATCGACAAGTTACGCGCACAGCCTGGCGTGGAGGTTGATGATGCTATGCCCGCCGATATCGATCCCGACGCACTGTTTGATATAGCAGTCAAACTCAGTGGTCGACTGGTAAGTACGGCGCTCAATGGACGCCAGCGTCTTACAGCCGGGCTGGCTGCGCTGGGCTTCAGGCTTGTGGGCAAGCTGGCGGATGTGCCTGAGGGGATAACGAGCTATTACCAGGGCATGCTGAAAGACAGTGGCGAACAGCGGAACACAGACAAACTCCGCCACGAATACAGCCGGGTGATAGAAAACCTTTTCGCGCGTTATGACGTGTTGTTGACACCCGTCAGCCCGGTGCTGGCGTTTGCGCACATGCAGCAGCCGGTGCGTAAGCGCAAGCTTATCGTCAATGGCGAACCGCAAGATTACAACGAACATTTGTTCTGGAACATGTTAGCAACGGTTTTTGGTTTGCCTGCCACCGTTTACCCATTGGCGAAAACGATGGATGAGCTTCCGTGCGGCATACAGATCATTTCCGGGCATTTTCACGATGATGTGACGATTAACTTTGCTGAGTTCTGCGAAAGCATCAGTGGCGGATTCACGGTACCGGAAGGGTACTAGAGGCGGATATCGGTGACAGCGCCAATAAAGGTGCGGCGCATTTAATGAATAAGGAGCAGGTATGACGGTGAATAAGCTTGAGCCAGACAACGGCACGCTGAACGATGAGCTGTTCACGGTGGCGGGTATGTTTGACGGCTCGCTGTATAAATTACTCCTGCGCATGGCGTTGCCGATGTTTGTCGGTATGTTAACGCAGGTGACCTATGCCATCGCCGATATTTTTTGGCTGAGCCACATTGATGTCACCAACAGCGGCATCATTGCCGGTGTGGGGCTGGTTTTCCCCGTTGGAATGGGGTTATTTGCCATCGCCAACGGCATTCAAATCGGTATGGGATCTTTGCTGTCCCGCGCCATCGGCATGCAGCGGTTGGATCGTGCACAGCGGATTTTGTCGGTCGGTATCATCATCGCGCTATTCTTTGCGATCGTGATCACCGTACTTGGCTATGTTTATGCCCAGCCGCTATTGCGCTCACTGGGGGCCACGAAGAGCATCATCGGCTACGCAACGGAGTTCTATTATTATTCGCTGCTGACCGTGTTCAGCATCATGTTGATTGGCGTCATGATGGGGTTGTTTCAGGGCGCGGGTAAGATCATGGTCATCATGAAGGCCTCATTGTTGGGGGCGTTGGTAAATATTATGCTCGATCCAATCATGATCTTTGTATTCGATTTTGGTGTGAAAGGGGTGGCATTGGCGTCGTTTCTGGCGCAACTGAGTGTGGTCGCCTATTTCATCTACACATTGATGGGATTACATATCGGGTTGAGTATACGCATCGCGTTACGCCCATTCTCCTGGAAAATCTACCGAGAGTTTCTCTCCGTCGGCATGGCGCAGATGCTGATGCAACTGATCATTGCGGTCGGCATAGTGATTTATAATTTTTTTATCGTCAGGCTGGACGTAAACGCGATGGCAGCGTTTACGCTCACTGGTCGCATCGACTATTTCATCATCACGCCGATGCTGGCTATCGCGACCGCGTTGCTGACTGTGGTGGGGCAAAACTGGGGACACGGAAATGTCACCCGCACGCTGAATGCCTATTGGGCCGCCGTCGCGCTGGCCTTCTCTATTGTGCTGGTGTTAGCCGTTACGCATATTGTACTGGCACCCTGGATGTATCCCCTGTTTACTCGTGTTGTTGCCGTGAGTGACTATGCGGTACTGCAAACCCGTATCATGGCACTGGCACTACCCTTTGTCGCTATCAGCCTGTTAGCAAGTGAATATTATCAGGCCATTGGTAAGCCTTGGTATTCGGTGTTGTTGACGCTGATGCGTCACGTGTTTATATCTGTCCCTGTCGTATACCTGCTGGCGATTGTGTTAGAGATGCGTATTACCGGCGTCTATTTTGGGGCGATGAGCGGCACTTTTGTGGCTGCGTTGTTGGCGTGGCGTCTGCTGCGTCTTTCACCTCGTCTGCTGCGATGGAATCAGGAGGCGGTGCGCTCCCAACACTTGGATATGGAGGTGGCACCATGATGTCGGGCAATCCGTTGTCGTGGCCACAGGAACAGTGCCACATCATTGATCAACTGTATCCTTACAGTGCCGTAAACATCATTGGTGGTGTGGTCACCATTGAGGGAATTGTCGATCTGCCCCGACTACACGCGGCCATCCAGTCCGCCATTCGGCAATTTGATGCGTTGCGTATGTGGTTTGTGATGGGAGAGGAGAGTGAAGTGGTCAGCCAAGTGCAGCCTTATCACTGGCGCGATATCCGCCATTTGACTTTTTCCCCAGATTATGACAAGGAGAACCTACGCCCAGCGGCGATCGAAACATTTGTTGATGAGTGGTTCCGGCAGCCCTTTACCCTGCTGGCGCACGATTTGTTCGAGTTTGTCACCTTTACGTGCGGTGAACAATACAGCGGTTATTTATTTAAAGCCCATCACGGCATTGCTGATGGTTGGTCAATGGCGTTGTTGTCAAACCATGTCAAGCGAGCATACGAACAGCAGGACGTACCAGATGATGCGTCACCAGCCTATAGCGCATTTCTGGCGCAGCAGCAATCTTATCAGGCGTCAACGCGCTTTGCCGTTGATCGTGGCTGGTGGCGTGACTATATCGACGAATACCGCGACTGCTTTCCAGACAGTTCCCCCATCGTTACTACTGAGGGCATCAGTTGTTCCACTTGGGTTGAGCCAGCCATAATTAACCGTCTCTACAGGTTGTGTAATCGTTATGGCTGTACGCTTAATACGCTGTTTATTGCACTCTTCGCTCTCTATCGCGCCAGAGTATGGGGGGAGGAAAAAGGCGTAATAGGCGTGCCGTTAGCCAATCGGCATACTCGCGAGGCGCGGCGTTGCTTTGGCATGTTTACTAATCAATTGCCGCTGGCCTATCGACTGGTGCGCACGGAACGATTCTGTGAACTGGTGGCCTTTTTCCAGCGCGAACTGAAACGCGGTTTTAAACACAGCAAATATCCCATTACCTTATTCAATCAGGATTTGGCGGAACAGGGGGGAGGGAAGTTGCGGGCGTTCGATTATTGCGTTAATTATTATAACTTTACCTATGAACGCCACATTGCAGGTGCCGCGCAACGCGTGGAGAGTTACTACAGCGGCGAGCAGTCCTATAAGCTACAGATTGTTTTGCAAACTGTTAATAATCATAAAGAAAGCCTTAGGTTGAGTCTGGAGGCGCTGCGTAGCGCTTTCACTCCGCACCAACTGACAGCGATGAAAAATGGGCTGTTGGATTTAGTCACTGCATTGGATCGGCAACCTGACGCTCGTCTAGGCGATCTCGAAGTCTATCCTGCGCCGCATGTCGCATTGGCATGTGGCTCACTCAAACCCTCATTTACTTCCCGATTTGCAGCGCAAGTTGTGGAGCATGGTGATCGCACAGCACTAATTGATAATGAACAGTCTTTGACTTATCGGCAGTTGGATGACGCTGTTGAGCGGGTTGCGCGTTATCTGCGCCAACAGGGGATCGGACGCGGTCAAGTGGTGGGGATTATCGCTGAGCATAGCGCTCAAACGGTGATGGTTATTTATGGTATTTTGCGCTGCGGCGCGGCATTTCTGCCGCTAAATCCCGCGTTGCCAACGACCCGCCTTTACGCCATGTGTCGTAAAGCGCAGGTAGCGCATATCCTTTACGATCCGGCGATGCATGAATTGACGCAGGCGCTGGCGTTTCCCGCGTCCAGCTTGCTCCAGGCCTTAGCGACTTCGGCGCTTGCTAGAGAACCTTGGCCAGCTATTGAACCGCAGGATCTGGCATATGTGCTGTTTACCTCCGGATCGACCGGCGAGCCTAAGGGCGTGCAAGTCTCTCATGGCAATCTGGCTAACTATCTCCATTTCGCCGCCGAACGTTACTTTACAGTGCAGGACAGGGCTGCGCTCTACTCTTCGCTGTCCTTCGATTTGACCATCACTACGCTGTTCGCCCCCTTATGTGTGGGCGCGAGCATCAGCGTTTGTCGGCACGCCGAGAGCGAAACATTGCTGCGCATGGCCGTGGTTGATCAGCCCAACACAGTGATCAAACTGACGCCTGCACACCTGCGGTTGTTGTGTGCGGCTGGCATAAGCAGTGAGCAGATTCGTACCTTGGTGGTTGGCGGGGAGGATTTCAAGCGGGATCTGGCGCGTAAGGCGGCTGCTCTCTTTCCTCAGGCCGTGATCTATAACGAATATGGGCCGACAGAGGCCACCGTTGGTTGCATGATCTATCGCTACACCGGGCAAGAAACGCTGCCTTCATTGCCCATCGGTATGGCAATCGACGGTTGCCAGGTAGCAATTTGCTCCCCTTGGGGCTGTCCGGTACCGGAAGGCGAAACTGGTGAATTGGTGATTTATGGTGCGTCAGTGACGCAGGGCTATATCGATGCGCCGCAACAAACGGCCGCCGCCTACTTTAAAGATACCAATGGGGTGATGATTGGCTATCGCAGCGGTGATATTGGCTACGCCATCGCTCCTAATACGCTGGTTTATCAGGGACGTAAAGACGATCAGGTCAAAATTAATGGCTATCGTATTGAGCTGTGCGAAATCGAACAAGCGTTGTTGAGCGCACCTCAGGTAGAAAGTGCGGCGGTGGCGGTGATTGATGATGTGCAGGGGCAGCACAGCGGGTTGCTAGCCTGCGTGACACCGTCATCTGTTGATGTAGCTACCGTAATGCAACATCTGCGTCAGCAATTACCCACCTACATGCAACCCAAGCAGTGCTGTGCTATCGCCCAACTGCCGCTGTCGCACAATGGCAAGGTGGACGTGCGTCAGATGGTCGCAACGGTCCGAAACACCGCGCCTGCATCGGGTAGCGAGCGGCTGGGAGATGCGGCGATAAGCCAGTCATGTCGGGTATGTGTGGAAGGGGCGCTGGAGCAAACTGAGTTTGATGATAACGAAAATCTTTATGTCTTGGGGTTGGACTCCATCAAGAGTATCCAGATTGCAGCGCAGCTCAGGCACCACGGCTGGACGATGTCAGCGGTGCAGGTGATGGAGTGTGGAACAGTGAACGCCATCTGTGAGTTTCTCGCTAGTCATACAACGGTGTCACAGCTCGCGCAGTATGCTCATAACACCCGTATCGATCTACCCGCATTGCGTTGGTTTACGCAGTTGGCGTTGCCAGTGCCCAATGTTTATAACCATGTCATTGTGCTGAAAGTGTTGCCGGGCTGCCCGCTCGAGCAGTTACACAACAGGCTGCATACGTTAATCCAGCAGCAGCCAGCTTTGCACAGTGCGCTGGACGCTGAGGGGCGGTTGCTAGTATGCGACCCTAATGTGTGTTATCCCAACGAGGTGCTCACGGAATATTCGACGGCGCAGTGGACGTTGGCAGAGGTGATCGCTCAGTGCAATAGCATGCTTGACGTGACAAATGGTCGAGTCTTTACGGCAGCCCTGTTACACGCCCCGCAGCCTGCGTCTAGCACGCTGGTACTCTGTGCCCATCACTTGTGCGTCGATATGCACTCTTGGTATTTAATCCTCAGCACGCTGGACGCCGTCAGCACTGTCAATGGCACCAGCAACAGCGGACTGCATCGCTGGAATGACTATCTGGCGAGCAAAACGGTAGATTCCGCCACACACGAAAGCTGGCGCACAGTATGTCAAACGCTACCGCTGCATTTCCCACCCGTGTCATTGCCAGATGACTCATTACCTCGTACGCGCGCTTGGCGTGAAGACTTTCGCCATCCTTGCGTCAGGAGGTTGTTTGAATCCAGTGGTAATACCGCGTACAGCGCCGAAACCTATGTGCTAACGGCATTGGCGCTGGTGCTGCGTTACTACAGCGAAGAGCCTTGGTGTCGCATCGAGATGGAAGGCATGGGACGCGGCTGCTGGCCCGATGAGCCTGACGTTGCGGATACGGTCGGGTGGTTTACTCTATTTTATCCTTGGGCGATCCCTCTGCATGGCGATATGGCGACACTGTTATCTGCGATCGCTTCCGATTTGGCAAAACGCACGCATGGTGGGGGAGATTACGGTCTGCTGCAAATGCGGCATGCACCGGAAGACTCTCTTGCGCAAGGGATCCGAATGAATTACATCGGCGTGCAGGCGCAACCTCCACTCCGCTATTTTCATATTGATCACTTTAATAGTGATATCTATACCGCGCCTGAAAACGCGCTCGGCTGCGTGCTGGAGTTTAATATTGCGCGCTCGGCAGCTGATGGTCTCTCCTTCCACTGCCGTTTCGATCCCACGCGCATTGCGCTGAATGATGTGCAACTCCTGCTGGCGCGCTACAAGAACAGCCTCACTGATCTGGATGCCTGGCTGTGCCAACACAGCGCCACGCTGACGGGCGCGCCGACTTTGTGGACACTATAAACACGATGCCAACCCTTAAGGAATACAACAATGGCAAAGGATGATTTTACCTGTGGCTCACTGGATATTGCCATTATTGGCATGAGCGGGCGTTTTTCCGGTGCGGAATCGGTGCCCGAGTGGTGGGATAAGTTGCTGGCGGGTGAGGAGTTCACTCAACCGACATGCACAGAAGACGATAATGGGAACCCTTGGATTAGGCTGCGCAATATAATCACCGCTCCCTATGACTTCGATGCTGCATTTTTCAATATTCCGCCTGGCGAAGCCCTGTTGATGGATCCGCAACAACGAATATTTCTTGAATGCTGCTACAACGCTCTTGAGCATGCGGGCTATATTCCCACGCAACTTAAGCGAGTCGGCGTCTATGGGGCGACCTACGCCAATAACTATTTTATCGATCGCGTCTATCCATACCTGAAGATGAGCGGCGATCACCATTATCTTCAGGCGCAGATTGGTAACGAAAAGGATTACTTGTGTGCTCAGGTTGCCTACAAGTTGGGGTTTACCGGACCCGCTGTGAGTGTACAGACCGCCTGTTCCAGTTCGTTGGTGGCAGCATATTTAGCATGCGAGGGGTTATTGACTTTTCAAGCCGATGTTGCGTTGGCAGGTGGGGTCACCTTGGGTTTTTTACAGGCGCACGGCTACAGTCCGCAAGGTGATAAGCTGGTATCGCAAGACGGACACTGCGCCCCGTTTAGCGCTGAGGCGACCGGCACGGTATACAGCAGCGGTGCGGGAGTTGTGGTGCTAAAACGTCTTGAGGATGCACTACGCGACCAAGACAGAGTGTATGCGGTGATTAAAGGAGGTGCGGTAAATAACGACGGCGGGCGTCGGCTGGGGTTTGTCGCCCCCAGCGTAGAAGGACAGGTAGAAGCGATCAATACGGCGCTTGCCGCCGCAGAAGTCGTACCGACTGATATCGCACTGATCGAAACGCACGGTACCGGTACCCCGTTGGGTGATGAGATTGAGCTTGAAGCTCTGCACCGGGTTTTCGCACCGGCATGTGCGCCGCACAGCATTCAATTGGGTG
>OGEQ01001901.1_pt1 | contig 15464 bp, 9 predicted proteins | sample 1570731 | NCBI WGS metagenome assembly OGEQ01 (sample SAMEA2582132, study PRJEB24529) | metagenome | biome: Human gut stool | place: China | collected 2011
AGCTGGTTTAGAGCATCTGCCTTACAAGCAGAGGGTCGGCGGTTCGAATCCGTCAACGCCCACAATGGTGAAGGTCTTTCAACAAATGTTGAGAGACCTTTTTTTATGCTTTTAAATTATTTTATCACTATTTTCTCTGTTTTCTCACGATAATTCATTAATTTTGCACCCTATATATAATACGTATTGTTATGAATTTAGATTTATTGACTGCCATATCACCAATTGATGGTCGTTATAGGGGAAAAACAGAGCAACTCGCTAACTACTTTTCAGAGTATGCTCTCATTCGTTATCGTGTACGCGTAGAGATTGAATACTTCATCACTCTATGCGAGTTACCTTTGCCACAGCTTGCTTCTTTCGACAAGTCGCTGTTCGAACGTCTGCGTGACATTTATCGTAATTTTGACGAAAATGAAGCACAGCGCGTAAAAGACATCGAGAAGATTACCAATCACGATGTAAAGGCTGTAGAGTATTTTATCAAGGAAGAATTTGATAAAATCGGTGGCCTGGATGCTTACAAGGAGTTTATCCATTTTGGTTTGACATCTCAGGATATCAACAACACAAGTGTGCCTCTCTCTGTAAAGGAGGCTTTGGAAGAGTGCTTCAATCCACAGGTAGAAGAGCTGATTGCACAGCTCCAGACTTATGCTGATGAGTGGAAGGATGTGCCTATGCTGGCTAAGACTCACGGACAGCCTGCTTCACCTACCCGCCTGGGCAAGGAAATCATGGTTTATGTTTACCGTCTTACCGAGCAGCTTAATTCGCTCAAGGCTTGCAAGATTACAGCTAAGTTCGGTGGCGCTACAGGTAACTACAATGCTCATCATGTAGCTTATCCACAGTATGACTGGAAGGCATTCGGCAACAAGTTTGTCAGCGAAAAACTCGGTTTGGAGCGCGAGCAGTATACCACACAGATCAGTAACTATGACTACCTTGGCGCTATCTTTGACGCCATCCGTCGTATCAACACTATTATCATCGACTTAGACCGTGACTTCTGGATGTATATCTCTATGGATTACTTCAAGCAGAAGATCAAGGCAGGTGAGGTAGGCTCAAGTGCGATGCCTCACAAGGTGAACCCTATCGATTATGAGAACAGTGAAGGTAACCTGGGCATAGCCAATGCCATTCTTCAGTTCCTGGCACAGAAACTTCCGGTTAGCCGCTTGCAGCGCGACCTTACTGACAGTACCGTACTCCGTAACATCGGTGTGCCTCTCGGTCATAGCGTCATTGCTATCCAGAGTACATTGAAGGGCTTGCGTAAACTGATTCTTCACGAGGAGAAACTGCAGGAAGATTTGAATAATACATGGGCAGTTGTAGCTGAGGCTATCCAGACTATCCTTCGCCGTGAGGCATATCCACATCCTTACGAGGCATTGAAGGCGTTGACACGTACCAACCAGCACATGACTGAGGAAACTATTCATGAGTTTATCCAGGGATTGAATGTGAGTGATAGTGTTAAGGCAGAACTGATGGCAATCACACCAAGCAATTATACAGGTATCTAATATACACAAAGGAATTTTGTAGTTTTAGTACATATATATAAACGTAAAAATTAGATTTATTAACCCAGCCGTGAGGCTATTAAGTATTTTAAGAAAATGGATTCAGAATTTGAAAACAAACCTCAAGATCAGTCTTCTGAGAATGAGAGAACCCGTGAGGGCTACAACCCAGCAGGTGGTTATCAGAAGAGTTATCGACCAGTAGGTCGCACACAGCGTCCTCGTATCAATTCACATCGCGCATACAGCAGCGACAGAAGTAGCAGTAACAGCGAAGGCGGTTTCCGTCCTGAAGGTTTCGGTGCTGGCTTGCAGAGTACAGGCAGCGAGCGTCCACAGCGCAGCAACTATCAGAGCCGTGGTGGTTATGGTAACAGCAACCGTGGTGGCTACCAGCCACGTCAGCAGGGAGGCTATCAGTCTCGTCCTCAGCAGGGTGGCTATCGTCCTCGTTACAACAATAATGATGAGCAGGGTGGTTATCAGCCTCGTCAGCAGGGTGGCTACCAGCCACGCCAGCAGGGCGGCTACCAGTCTCGTTCTCAGCAGGGTGGTTATGGCAACAACCGTGGTGGTTATGGTCGTCCACAGGGTGGCGGCTATGGCAACAACCGTGGTGGTGGCTATGGTCGTCCTCAGCAGGGTGGTTATGGCAACAACCGTGGCGGTTATGGCCGTCCACAGGGTGGTGGCTATGGCAACAACCGTGGTGGCGGTTTCCGTCAGCACACTCCTGGTTACGATCCAAATGCTAAGTATAGCATGAAGAAGCGTATCGAATATAAGGAGGAGAACATCGACCCAACAGAGCCATTGCGCTTGAACAAGTTCCTCGCCAATGCTGGTGTTTGCTCTCGCCGTGAGGCTGATGAGTTCATCCAGGCAGGTCTGGTAACTGTCAATGGTGAGGTAGTTACCGAGTTGGGTACCAAGATCCTTCGTACCGATGAGGTGAAGTTCCACGACGCTCCTGTAACTTTGGAGAAGAAGGTATACGTATTGCTCAACAAGCCAAAGGATTATGTTACAACCAGCGATGATCCTCAGCAGCGCAAGACTGTGATGGACCTCGTAAAGGATGTTTGTCCTGAGCGTATCTATCCTGTAGGCCGTCTCGACCGTAATACAACAGGTGTACTTCTCTTGACCAACGATGGTGACCTGGCTTCTAAGCTTACTCACCCTAAGTTCCTGAAGAAGAAGGTTTATCACGTTCACCTCGATAAGAACCTGACAGCTCACGATATGGATCAGATCCGTGAGGGTATCACCTTGGAAGATGGTGAAATCAAGGCAGATGCTGTAGAGTATGCTGATGATCGCGACAAGGCACAGGTTGGCATCGAGATTCATAGTGGCAAGAACCGTATCGTGCGCCGTATCTTCGAGAGCCTCGGCTATCGTGTTACCAAACTCGACCGTGTACAGTTCGCAGGTTTGACTAAGAAAAATCTCCGTCGCGGTGACTGGCGCTTCCTTACTGAGAAGGAGGTAGACATGCTCCGCATGGGTGCTTTTGAATAAAACAGAGTAATAAACAATGGAAAAAGTAAAAAGAACTAAAGTTGTAGACTTGCTCAAGAGTACAGCCTACGGCTCAATCGTGAATGTCAAGGGATGGGTTCGTACCCATCGTAGTAGCAAAGCAGTCGATTTTATCGCTCTTAACGATGGTTCTACTATTAATAATATTCAGATAGTAGTCGACCCATCAAAGGTCGATGAAAATCAGCTCCGTCAGATTACTACTGGTGCTTGTATCAGCGCCGTAGGTACGCTGGTAGAAAGCCAGGGTGCCGGACAGAGTGTTGAGATCCAGTGCGAGAGCATCGAAATTTACGGTCTCTGCGGCAGCGACTATCCTATGCAGAAGAAGGGACAGAGCTTCGAATACATGCGTCAGTATGCTCACCTCCGTCTCCGTACCAATACCTTTGGTGCCGTAATGCGTATCCGCCATAACATGGCAATGGCTATCCACACCTACTTCCATGAGCATGGATATTTCTATTTCAATACTCCGCTCATCACAGCCAGCGACTGCGAGGGTGCAGGTCAGATGTTCCAGGTAACAACCAAGAACCTCTACAATCTGAAGAAGACCGAGGATGGCAAAATCGACTATTCTGATGATTTCTTCGGCAAGCAGACTTCATTGACCGTTTCCGGTCAGTTGGAGGGTGAGCTCGGTGCTACAGCACTCGGCGCCATCTATACCTTCGGTCCAACCTTCCGTGCAGAGAACAGTAATACTCCTCGCCACCTGGCTGAGTTCTGGATGGTAGAGCCAGAGGTTGCTTTCCTGGATATGGACGGTTTGATGGAGTTGGAGGAAGACTTCATCAAGTATTGTATCCGTTGGGCACTGGAGCATTGCAAGGATGATCTTGCTTTCTTGAACAAGATGATAGACAAGGGTCTGATTGCCCGTCTGGAAGGCGTATTGAATTCCGACTTCGTTCATCTTCCATATACCGAGGGTATCCGCATCCTTCAGGAGGCTATTGCCAACGGTAAGAAGTTTGAGTTCCCATGCGAGTGGGGTGATGACCTGGCTTCAGAGCATGAGCGTTTTCTCGTAGAGGAGCACTTCAAGCGCCCGGTTATCATGACCAACTATCCTAAGGCTATCAAGGCATTCTATATGAAGATAGACGAGGAGGAGAGTGGTTTCGGTGGCAAGAGCGGTCAGACCGTTCAGGGTACCGACGTACTGTTCCCACAGATTGGTGAGATTATCGGTGGTTCTGTCCGTGAGGAGAGCTATGACAAGCTGATGGGTGAGATTGAGGCTCGCAACATCCCTATGAAGGATATGAACTGGTATCTTGATACCCGTAAGTATGGTTCATGCCCACACGCAGGTTTCGGTCTCGGTTTCGAGCGTCTGATTCTCTTCGTAACCGGTATGCAGAATATCCGCGACGTGATTCCATTCCCACGTACACCAAAGAACGCAGAATTCTAGAATAAAAAATGAAGCCTGTTTCGATGTCCTTCGAAACAGGCTTCATTGCTCTTCGCAAGTACTTGCGATGCCCAACGCAGCTATTTGCGTCAGTTTACTCTCGATTTTATTGCCACATTTGCCACACGCATGCTAACTTACTGGAATACAATGGTTTAATGGTGGCAATAGACCCTATTTCTGTTGTCACCTTATTGTCACCTATTGCCACGCCCTAGACACACTAAAAACGGCATAATTAACTGATATTCAGGTGTTTCTTGTCTGTTTTTTGTTTTTTCGATTCATTGGGCGCTTGATGCATCGACTGAACAAAACAAGGGTTTTTAATTCCAATAAAGCCCTTTTTTCGTCTTTTTATCACCAAAAATGGAAGTGAGGCTTACTTGATAATGGGCAGGATGCTCCTGAAACTGCGTCACGACGTAGCTGTCACTGCGTCGGGACGTAGTTATTGTTACGTCGTGACGTAGTTACTGCTACGTCGTGACGTAATTTCTCCAGCATCGTTGGCGGAATAACTCTACCTCCCTCTCATATACTGATAGCTTCGATAAGCATATCGTTGTATCTGTCTATCACATCGTCATTGATACTTTTCCGATATTCACATCAATGCCAGTATATATGATAAGGTGTAATGGGGAGCCAGCCAGTTTAAGTAAGTATATGAAATCATGTACGTCATTTAACAAGTTTATACGCTTCATTGAGTCGATAGATATGACTGCGTTGGGTTCAAGATACGACTGCGCTGGGCAGAAGATTCGATTTCGTTGGGTTAAAGATTCGATTTCGTTGGCTGAATAATATGGCTGTGTTGGCTGAACGAAGTAGCTCTGTTAGCAGAATGAAGCACTTGAGTTATCAGAATGAAGCACTTGAGTTATCAGAATGAGGCGGCTTGGTGTAATACGATTTACTCATACATTCGTATCTAGATGGTCCTTATATATAATAAGGTGTAGGACCGCCAATCTCCCCTATATATAATAAGGTGTAGGTTTTATATCGGAAAAATGGAGGAAAACAGGGAAAATGGACGGGTTAGAAGCCCAATATGGGGGCTATTTTATAAAAAACATAAGAAAATTAGCCTTTTTTGAAAAAAAAATGCTCAAAAACTTGCAAGTTTCGAAAAATATACTTATATTTGCAACATGAAAAATCTCCTGGCTGGAGATATTCCATATACAACAAGAACTGAGTGGCGACAAAAAGCCACGACATATAAGAACAATAAGAACTTAGTGGTTATAAAAAGCCACACGATATATAAGAACGATAAAATAACTTTTCTAAGAGGACCTTTGAAAGAGAACGAAGAACTTTTCTAAGAGTGCAGACTCTTTTCATCAAACGGAACTCTTAATTCGATATAGAGAATTAATTAATAACTTCCTGCCGAAAGGCTAGGAAAATCGTATAACTTTATAAATTATTACCGTATGAAAAGAAAGTATTTTAGCGCGCTGCTTATGGGTGCATTGACAATTGCCTCGGTAAGCACATTTACTTCTTGTAAGGACTACGATGATGACATTAGTAATTTGCAACAGCAGATTGATTCTAATGCAAAAGCAATTGAGACCATTCAGAATTTGATTAAGGGTGGTGGTCTTGTTACCGGAGTAACAGAAACTAGTGATGGTATTACTGTAAAGCTCAGTGATGGAAAATCAGTCACTATTTCAAATGGTAAGGATGGCGCTCCTGGTACTGCATGGACTATCGGTGCCGATGGTTACTGGTATGAGAATGGTAAAAAGACAGACAACTTGGCTCGTGGTCCTCAGGGCGAGAAAGGCGAGAAGGGCGATCAAGGCGTCAAGGGCGACAAGGGCGATCAAGGCGTCAAGGGTGACAAGGGCGATCAAGGCGTCAAGGGTGACAAGGGTGATGCAGGCACAAGCGCATCCGCAGCATCTTATGAGTACTTTGTTCCTAATGCTGAATCTGGTTACTTCGACATCTACAAGGATGGCAAGAAGGTAAAACAGAGTAATGTTCAGTTTGTATCAGAAACTCCAAACTCTATCACCGCTACTTTGGATAAGCAAAACTTAATCCTCACAGGTGTTAAGGGTATTTCTGGTGAAAAGGTCGTTATTTCACTTACTGGTGATTTGACAGGCTTGGTATTCATGCCAAATCTCTACTTGGATGGTATTGAGACTTTGACTTATGACTACTTGCATGGTGAATACTTAGAGCATAAGGACAATTTGACTGGCCTTAGCCGCTTGAATACTACTACTGGCGTGGCTAAGACAATCAAGGGTCTTGATAATTATTTGCCAGACAGATTGGCCGATGCTACAGCTCTTGATCCTGCTGCTGCAGTTTTGTACAATTATGGTCCTGCTTGGGGTGTTAAGTATCACATGAATCCATCAAATGCTGATATGGCATACGAGGATATTACGGGCTTCAATCTTCTTGAGCCAACAATCTTGAACTATCATACCCGCGCTACAGCTTCAGATCTTGGAAATATTACTTCTCCAAAGTTGAACGATGCGGGTAAGGCTCTCTTCAATACTTCTAATGGTATTGTAACAGCAGGTTTGAAGATTCAGCATCCTGAAAAGTTGGAACCATTCCCAACTGTTAAAGATAAGAATGAGACAGCTAATACGGTTGCTTTGCAGGCTAAGACTGCTGCAAGTACAGTAGCTGAAGGCAAGGTTACTTCTGATTATGCTTTGATTCAGCCACAGAAGGCATACCTCGAGGCTTTGTACTGGAGATTGAAACCTCATTATGCTGGATTAGGTGCGTCTAATACCCGTATGGGTGACGAAAAGGGTATTCCTACAGCTAAGTACTTCGGTACAACTGCTACTGATGCTGCTGCTCAGGTTCACGTTTATGACTCACCTCAGGAGGCTTTGGCTGATCCAGCTGGTGCAGCTCTCGAACTTTACTATAACAGCGCAGAGGGTATTGATATTGCAAGCTACCTCGGACTCCACATGTTGGTAGAGGATGTTAAGCAGTTTACTCCTGGTACTCCTAATAAACTTGGTGTTAACTTGAAGGAGTTGTCGCTAGAAGAAGGTAAGGAATGGGGCTTGACATATCAGTTCAATCTCGTTAATTATCAGGTAGATGGCAACGCTACTATTGATAGTAAGTATGCTAAGTGGGTTAACCAGGAAGCTGGTGTTCTCCGTGCATGGAATGTTGATAAAGACGGTAATCCTACTACAACAGAATCTTCTACAGCTATCGACCGTGAGCCATTGGTTCAGGTACTCGTTAAGCGTGGTGATAAGGTGGTCTTGGATGGTTACATCTTGATTCACATTACACGCCAGAACCCAGAGGTTGCTCCTAATAAGACAATTGACTTGTTGACACAGGATGCTCAGTTCGATCTCTGCAATGATATTGATAAGTTGAAGACTACATGGTCTCAGTTCTCTTCTATTGTATTGACACAGGGTCTTGAGAATATGACCAAGAAAGACTTCGATGAGCAGTATACTATTGATTCTAAGGGTAATTATGGTAACGATGCTGCAGGTAATACAACATTGGATCTGAGGATGTTCAAGGATGCTCCTGAGAAGGGTGGTACCTACAACGCTGCTGATGATCTTGGTAATATCGAATACTTCCCTAATACAGAGGGTACAACTAACCATGCGTTCAAGTGGCACTTGACTGCTAAGGAACTTGAGATGTTGACTCATGATCAGGTTAATCCTGTTACTGTAACTCGCTATGTACGTTACATTGGTAAGGCAAAGGCTAAGTATCCTTACATCTATGTTAAGTTGACTTACACCTTGTCACGTATCAATAAGAACCAGACATTCGGTGAGTTGATTCCTGAATACTGGAAGGGACTTGATGGTTCTGAAAATGGTAAGGAAGCTGTTATCTTCGATGTTAAGGAGCCTACAAATGGTGGCGATATCAATGCTATCAGCCGCAAGGTTACTTCTACTTTGAAGGGTAATGTTGCTAAGTTAGTAGGTACTCACAAGTATTACTTCGTTCCTGAGCCTGTTGTAGTTGGTGGTTATACAATCACTCCACAGAGCAGTGCTGCTGATACCAAGTGGAACAAGTTGTTCTGCAAGTATATCACTGGCGACTCTCACGTATTCAGCAAGGCTAAGTTGCAGGAAACTCTTGAGGGTTGCGCTATTAAATACGCTGATGGTGCATTCACGAATGAAGATCTCTATGCAGTAAAGGGTGGTGTTTATACGCACATTGCTACATTGGATCCTGCTACTAGTGAGATTACATTGGTAAAGAATGAAACAACAAAGGCTGTATTGAATGCGATTGGTTATGAGCCTGCAAATGCTAATATCCAGAAGGAGCTCCGCTCTTGGGTAGGTGTTGTAACTGAGAATTCTTGTGGTGTAGCTGAGTTTGTTAAGGATGGTATCTTCCTGACATCTTGGGAGCGTCCAATCAACTTGATTGATGTTGCTACAGAGCCACGTATTGATGCTAACACCAATGGTAACGTAATCTACGCTCTTGATCTCTTCAAGTTGTACGATTGGCGTGGATGGAATACTGAAACAATGTCTGAGGCTGGTTGTGTAGCTAATCAGAGTCATATGTGGGGTGACCACCTCTGGTTCTGGGGTTACTACAATGTGAAGTCTATCACTATAGATACTACCCCTGCTAACGTTGAGACAACTCTTGGTGGTGGTACCTGGACTACAATGGATCAGATTAGTAAAGACGTTGAACTCTTATGCGGTAATAAGAACGGTAATCCTACAGCTGCTAAAAAGAAGGGTAGCGAAACTTACACCTTCAATTTGACAAGTTACAACTCAGCAAGTCAGAATGCAGCATTGGCAGCCCTCATGGAGGCAGATAAGGCTAAGTTCGGTACTATCTGGTACTACAACAATGGTGGTAACGTAGAGACCTTCAAGGTAAGAATTCCTATCTCTATCGCTTACGAGTGGGGTGAGTTTACTACTAAGGTTGAGTTCACAATCAACGGTACAATCGGCGATTAAGACATTTATTGAAAAGATAATTAATAATTAAGCTCTAATTAGAGGGTGTGCCTAAAAGAGCGGCGCACCCTCTTTTTATTTAAAAATGTGACGGGTATGAAAAAAACTATATTATATTCTCTCTTGGCTATATTGGTCTTCTCATTATGCTCATGCGGTGAGAAAAAGAAAAGTCGCGAACAGCAGGTTGATGAATTCAGAAGCGAATTGACAGAAGAAGATACGGCTGCCATGTTGAAACTTTGTGATGATGCCATGGCGCAGCTCAAGGCAAAGGATTATAACGCAGTGCTTGCCAATTTGCATGAATATACCGATTCTACGCAAGAAGTGAAACCTCTCACAGAAGAAACAAGACAAAGATATCTTAACAAGTTTAAGATGTTCCCTGTATTGGATTATACACGCGTATATTACTCATTCCAGTTGCAAGGCTGCAATGATGTGAAATATGATGTTACCTTTGCAACGGCAAAACAGGCTGGAACCGCTGAACCGGCAAAGACAGCTTATATGTTCAATCCGGTGAAAGTAGACGGCACTTGGAAACTGTGTGTAAAGACGGCTACTGACGAAATAGATATGAACATGCGCTAATAAAACATTTAAACTTACCTATTATGAAGAAATCATTGTTTGTCATATTACTGGCTTGTGTGTCTGCCCCCGGTTGGGCTCAGATACAGCGCACTGTTGTATTTGATTTCAGTCAGCCACTCAGCCTTACTCCTTCCATAACTCCACCTGAAGGTAATAGTAATGAAGTTCCCGTTACTGATAATGTTTTCTCTAATGGCGACATCACTATTGATTTTGAGTGGGGTAATCAGGGATTGGGTACATCCATCTTAAATTTTACTAATCTCTATACTAAGGAAGTCACCTATTATCTCAAAGTCAGCCAGCAGGCATTGATGAAAGTTCATGCGCCTGGTATCGGACGTCTAGACAGAGTATCTTTCTCCGAAGGTAGTAGTGTAGGTGATCTTCGAGTGACAGACGATGAATTAGGAAGTCAGGCAGATGGATACAAAACATGGATTAATGATAAAAAGCAGGATATCCATGACTTAATATACAAAAACAGTTTTTCGAATGCTCAATTAAAAAAGATTACGGTACTCTATACCATGCCGTCTACCATTCTGACAGCTACAGGTGATTTGGAGAATGGCAGTGTTTTAGAGTACTTTGAAAACATGCATCTTACATTCGACCGCAACATGCTGGTTAAAGATGCATCCAAAATCACACTCTCTGATGGAACGAGCAGCGAAACGCTTTCTGCTACTGTAAAAGACAATGTGGTGACCTTATCTGCTGCTAGCCAGATAGCAAAGAATGGTACATATATACTTACGGTTCCTGCAAAGAGTTTTGTTGATAAGGAAGGCTTTGAGAACAAGGAAATGAAATTCTCTTTTGTCATCAAGGCTCCTTTTAGTCCTGTTTCGATTACTCCTGCAGCGGGAACCGTTGAAACTTTACCTCTTACTATTGCCGTAGACTTCGGAGAGAATGTTGGATATGTAGATGAGGCTGCTAGCGTGAAATTACTGAAAGATGGTAACGACTATCTGACAGCAAAGGCTGTCAAGGCATCTGATACGAAAGTTAATTTTGAAATACAGGGCGCTGCAGGTGCTATCTCAAAGAAGGGTACTTATAAACTTATTGTTCCTGCTAATGTAGTTTGCAACGACAAGAAGGGCGATGCGGAATGGGAACGCTACAATAAGGCTTTTGATGTAGAATATGTTGTTGTCGGTTCTGCCGCATATCTGAAAGCTCTGAAATTGTTGCAGAATAATACGGTGGGCTATCCTAAGGTTACCAGTGCCGCTTATGTCGCTTTGAACGAAGTTGTCGGGAATGAGGCATCAACTGATGCAGAATTCAAGGCTGCTATTGATGCTTATTATAATGAAACTGATGTTCTTCTTCCAGAGAACAAGAAGTGGTATAAGATAGCCAGTGTAAATAAGAAGAATGAACGAAAGTATCTTGCCGTAAGTAACAACCAGGTTCAATTGGTAGACAATATTGATGAAGCTTCTGCATTTGAGGCGTTAGACAATAGTGGAGTGTTCACCTTGGGTGATGCTGATGACAATATGCTGAATGTCAATGGAGTGACAGCTGATGCAGGTGCAGAAGTAAGCAAACTTAGAATTGCCAAACTGAATGGCTCTGCTGTACAACTCGAATCGGGTGATGTCTTTGATGCCGACAAAGCATTGGGTACATTCTCATTCAAGGGCTCTTATCCATCAGTAACGGGAAACTCTAGCGTTGCTTATGCTTTGTGTAATCATGCAGACAATAAATATCAGACTGAAGCAGATGTTGTTGCTCCATATTGGCAAAGCAGTCTGACCAGTGCCTTCGCATTTGTTGAGGTTGAAAAACCTGCAGCAGCTATCAAGACCGTAGAGACTGCTTACAAGTTGACACCTGCAATAGTAGAAAGCAATGCTGATCTCCTGACTCTTTCTTTTGATGGGTTGAGTCATGTTACAGTAATGAGTGATGCCGATGCCTACATCACTGATGAGAAGGGTGAGCGTGTGAAGAACGTTACCTTTACTCCGGTAACAGGAAAAGACAATCAGTTTACTGTTGCGTTGACTGACTTGGCAAAGGCTAGCTATCAGTTGGTAATCCCAGAAGGAACCTTCCATTATGAAAAGAATAATAAGGAAGTAAAGACGCAGGCTATCAAAGAAAACTTTACAATAGGAAAGGGCGGCTCTCCTGAAGATCCAAACCTTCACTACGATTATTCTATATACCAGCAGTTGCCTAATACATCTGTAACTCAAAAGGATGTTGCATTGAATGGATTCATGATTAAAAACATAGGATACTATGATGGTTTGGTTGCTAATCCTGATAGAGAAGTGAGACTTGCTGTTTACGACAACAACAAGACGATTCGTACAGGACACTTTGAAAGCTATGTAGATCCGGAAGATCCGTCAACGCCTACATTGCTGTTAGTCTTTGATACACCGATAAGAGAAGGTGAATTGAAAGCCGAACTTTACGCTATAGTAATTTTGAAGGGAACCTTCGGAGATACAAACTTTGGAAAGTTCCTTGAAGACAAGACCACAACCCAAGCCAGTGACTGTCATACAAACCCAAGAATGACGATTTCAATCGAAGTAGACAATGATAAGGCTACTGGTATCGAACAAGTTGTGAATTCTACTGAGAAGAACAATGTAATCTATGATGTCCAGGGACGTAAGGTAAAGCAGATGAACCGTTCTGGTATCTACATTGTGAATGGAAAGAAATTCGTAAAGAAATAAAATTTAATGTAGAAAGTTATGAAATCAATTAAACTGTTCATGGCAATGGCCATGCTAGCCATCGGCTCTACAGCCGCTATGGCGCAAGCATCCTACACAGACAAGGATGGAAACGAATATCAGTTTAAGCGTCACTGGTTTCTGGATGTTCAGGCTGGTGGGCAATATACTGTAGGTGAGGCAAGCTTCTCCGACTTGCTTTCTCCTAACTTCCAGGGTGCCATCGGCTACCAGTTCTCTCCTGTTTTCGGACTCCGTGGTCAGATAAATGGTATCTGGAGCAAGGGCGGATGGAACGGATACAAGGCTACCAAGGACGGTACTCCGTATACCGCCAGCTACAAATGGAAATATGTAGCTCCGGGTGTGGACTTTATGTTCAACCTCTCTAACCTCTTCTGTGGCTGGAACCCGAACCGCGTGTTCAACGCTACTGCCTTCGTTGGTGGTGGTATCAACTGGGCAGGAGCTAACCAGGAGGTAAACGACCTGGCTGCCAACATCAAGAATCAGAGCAACTATCTGCTGGAGTATCTCTGGCACGGAAAGAAGGTTCGCCCTTACGGCAGAGCCGGTATCGACCTGGAATTCAAGGTAAGCAAGGCTGTGAGCATCATGCTCGAAGGCAATGCAAACATGATTTCAGACAAGTACAACTCTAAGAAGGCAGATAACCCTGACTGGTACTTCAATGCACTGGCAGGTGTACGCATCAACCTGGGCAAGAGCTATACCAAGAAGGCTAAGCCGGTAGAGGAACCTGCTCCGGCACCAGCTCCTAAGCAGGAATATGTAGCTCCTAAGCCAGAGCCTAAGCCAGCTCCTGTAGAGAAGAAGGTAGAGGAGATTCGCCGTGACATCTTCTTCACCATCAATTCTTACAAGATTGCTCCTGCTGAGGATGCTAAGATCCGTGAGGTGGTTGACTTCCTGAACAAGAACACAGAGGCAAAGGTTGTAGTAACCGGCTATGCTGACAAGGGTACAGGCAATGACGTCATCAACGACCGCATCGCTGCCAAGCGAGCTGCAGCTGTGGTTTGGATGCTGACAAAGAAATATAATATACCTTCTGAGCGCATTACAGAAGAATCTAAGGGTGCACGTGTGCAGCCTTTTGCAGAAAACGCAAAGAACCGTGTAACGATCATGATCGCTAAGTAGTACGGTAAGTTTATAATGCGACAATCAATTATTTTAATTGGTGGCGGGGCATCCTCAGGGGTGCCCCGTTTTTCTTTCAGATATCCCTTCCTTCTCCCGCTCATTTTGTTATTTTTTCACCATTTCTTGCAGTTTCTCAATATTTTGTTGTACCTTTGCACAAAAATAATAATAAATTGCAAGAAAATGGGAAAGATTATATTGACGGGCGACCGTCCTACAGGTAAACTTCACCTGGGTCATTACATCGGCTCTCTGCAGCGCCGAGTACAACTTCAGAACGCTGGCGACTTCGACAGAATGTTCGTTTTCATGGCAGATGTTCAGGCTTTGACTGATAATGCCGACAATCCTGAGAAGATTCGACAGAACATTACAGAGGTGGCTCTTGACTATCTCTCTGCGGGCCTCGACCCACAGAAGTGTACACTCTATATCCAGAGTATGATTCCAGAGTTGGCAGAGTTGACTACCTATCTGATGAACCTCATCAGCGTATCTCGTGTTCAGCGTAACCCAACCGTGAAGACTGAGATCAAGATGCGTAACTTCGAGGCAAACATTCCGCTCGGTTTCTTCTGCTATCCTGTGAGTCAGGCTGCCGACATCACCGCTTTCAAGGCTACAACCGTGCCTGCCGGTGAGGACCAGGAGCCTATGCTGGAGGTAACCCGCGAGTTGGTTCGCCGCTTCAACCAGACTTATGCACCTGTATTGGTAGAGCCGGAGATTCTGCTTCCAGAGATTGCCTGCTGCCGTCGTCTTCCAGGAACTGATGGTAAGGAGAAGATGAGTAAGAGTCTCGGCAACTGCATCTACATGAGCGACGATGAGAAGACCGTTTGGAAGAAGGTGAAGAAGATGTCTAACGGTGAGCCACGCATGAGCATGGAAGAGCCGGGACATCTGGAGGGCAATGCCGTGTTCACTTATCTTGAGGCATTCTCTACTCCTGAGGACTTCGCTGAGTTCTGGCCTGAGTTCAAGACTTTGGATGAGTTGAAGGAGCAGTATGTGAAGGGTGGTATCGGTGATGGTACCTGCAAGAAATTCCTCAACAGCGTCATCAACAAGATGCTTGACCCAATCCGTGCCCGCCGTCATGAGTTTGAGCAGGATATTCCTGAGGTATTCAACATCCTGAAGAAGGGTAGCGAGGATGCCCGCGAGTTTGCAGCCCAGACCATGGATGAGGTTCGCAAGGCTATGCGTATCGACTATTTCAGCGATGCTGCCTATATTGAGGAGCAGGCTGCGAAATTTAAGGTTTGATGATGATGTAAAAGATAGAAATATAAAGTGATAAGGCAAAAGTTATCGTCAGCTGGTAACTTTTGTCTTTTTTATATTATTATGATATGTTTTTAACGCAAAAAACAAAATAATTTCTTTTCTTATCCTTTGTTCTCGTTTTTTTTTCTTATTTTTGCAAACAGAATAAATAAAAGAAGCAGAGTATAATGAAAATGAGAAA
>OGEQ01001902.1_pt1 | contig 15458 bp, 14 predicted proteins | sample 1570731 | NCBI WGS metagenome assembly OGEQ01 (sample SAMEA2582132, study PRJEB24529) | metagenome | biome: Human gut stool | place: China | collected 2011
TTTTTACCCACTATATCTTGGGTTGTAATGTTTCACGTGAAACATTATCTTGTATAATTTTCTTGTACATGGATAGAATGTTTCACGTGAAACATTCTATCCATAAATATCTATATATAGTGATCAAATAAAAGATATTTGTGTATCTTGTTTTGTTACAATTCCTATGATAGGATAACTAAAAAGAATGTGAGGTACGCAAGCTATGGCTATTGATAAAGTAAAAGAATATTTTAAACCACTTCATATGGAAGATCACATTTTAGAATTTGATGTATCCAGTGCTACTGTAGAACTGGCTGCAGAAGCTCTCCACTGTGAAGGAAAAAGGATTGCAAAAACAATGTCTTTCTTGGTTGGAGAACAACCTATTCTGATTGTAACAGCCGGTGATACTAAAATTGATAATGCAAAATACAGACACTTCTTTGGTGCAAAAGCTAAAATGATACCGGGAGAGGAAGTAGAAGCAATCATCGGACATGCCATCGGTGGTGTATGTCCTTTTGCTATAAATGAAAATGTGAAAGTATATTTAGACGAATCATTAAAAAGATTTCAAACTGTATTTCCGGCTGCAGGAAGTTCTAATAGTGCGATTGAATTAACAATCCCTGAATTGGAGAAATATTCAAACTTCCTGCAGTGGGTAGATGTGTGTAAGGATTGGCAGGAATCTGCTAACTAATACAATTTAATAAGATTATTTTTAATAGCAAATACAGCTGCCTGTGTTCGATCAGATACATCAATTTTTTTAAAGATATTAGAAATGTGATTTTTTACTGTTCTCTCACTGATATTCAGAGATGTTGCAATTTCCTTATTGAACATTCCGTTAGCAACCTCAATAAGTACTTCCAACTCTCTCTTCGTCAAACTGTTGATTTTTTCTTTGTCAATATCTCTGGATACCAGTCGGTTGTTTAATGCCGGTACCAGACTGGGTTGAATATAAGTTTCTCCCTGCATAATACAATTAATGGCTTTTTTCAGTTCTACAGATTCTGCATCTTTCATGATATAACCATCTACGCCAATGTCCACAGCCTTTAAAAGATATTCAACTTCATTGTGTACCGTTAATACCAATACTTTAACAGAGATGTTCTTCTTCTTAATCTCCTGCAGAACTTCTATTCCATTCATAACAGGCATATTAATATCCAGAAGCAGTATATCAGGATGAACAGAAAGTAACTGCTCCATACATTCTACACCATTATTAGCTTCGGCAATCACAGAAATAGTACCATCAAATTCCAGTAATTGACGAATTCCTTCTCTCATAAGAACATGATCATCTGCTAACATAACTTTTATACTCATATATATCCTCACTTGCTTGTGTATGCTTATACTTTGTCCTAGCTGTTCTTTTTTAAAGCTGAATGTAAATCTAAGGGAATTTTAATATCTATCATAGTTCCCCGACCAATCGCAGAACTGACATGAATTGTACCGTTCAGCAGATTGACACCCTCATGGATCAATGCTAATCCAAAATGACTGTTTGCTTTATCTTCCACTTCTTCCATGGTAAATCCCTTACCATTATCTTGGATTAAAATTTCATATTGCTGCTCTGTTTTTTTACAATGGAATAATACCCTGGTAGCCTGTGAATGCTTTTTTATATTTAACAGACATTCCTGAACCACACGGTATAAGGTAATGCAAAAATAATCATCTGTTTCACATGAAACAGCATCGATTTCTACGTCCATTATATAATCTCTGTCAGCATTCAAAAAGTCCAATAATCTTTCAAAAGAAGCCTTCAATCCCAGATCATCAAATGTCATAGGACGCAGATTGAAGATAGTACTTCTGATATCTTCAATGACATTATGCAATCCTTTACTCACAAAATTCAATTCCATCTTCGCTCTGGCGGGATCCTTATCAATATATAAGGAAGCCAGTTCAATCATATGAACAAAATGGGCAATATTCTGCAATGAAGTATCATGAAGTTCGGAAACAATTCTTTTTCTCTCCGTCTCCAACATCTCTATCATTTTCTTACCATTTTCTGTATTGCAACTACACTCATTCTTTTGTACATTTTCATCAATGTTCATATATCACCTTATAGAACATATGTTCTTATTTTGAATATTCCATTATATTTATCATACAGGAATAATATTATTGTGTAAAACTCTTTTTATTTATAAAAATAAATCTTAACAAATTTTTACATGTATTCTCTTCGTTTTATGACAAAGGTTCCTTGGATGGCAATCCGGCTTTTCTGGGATATTTTGCAGGTGTGGACTTTTGCTTTGTAATAATAAACAGATTGCGATAAATATCCGAATCGGGAAGTGTAAATTCAACCTGTCCATCCATTTTTCCACCTAGTATCTTCACAGCATGCTGTGCGGCATTCATCTCTTCTGTTATTTTTTCAGATTTATAAGAGATAAATTTGCCGCCGACCTTTACAAAAGGAAGGCAATACTCTGACAATGTGGAAAGATTTGCTACTGCCCTGGATACACAAAGATCATATTTTTCTCTGCATTTTCCCGGCTTGGCATAATCCTCCGCACGACCATGAATTGTCTCTACACCGGTAAGCCCTAAAGCAGAGATTACCTCATTTAAGAAATTGATTCTCTTATTCAGGGAATCCAATAAGGTAACCTGGAGATTCGGAAATGCAATCTTCAGTGCAAGCCCAGGAAATCCTGCTCCGGTTCCAACATCGATCACTGTTTTATTCTGTGTCACATCGTAAGCTTTGCAGAGAGAAATACTATCCACAAAATGTTTCTTCATGACTTCATCATATTCTGTAATTGCGGTAAGGTTCATTACCTCATTCCACTCCACCAGCATCTCAAAATATTTCAGAAATTGCCGGATCTGTTCATCACTTAAGGTTACACCCAGAGCCTTACAATCTTTTTCAAATTGTTCTGTGTTATATTCTGCCATGCATTCCTCCGGAATTCATATTAACTATGATTTTTTACATTATAATGTTCCAGGTACACTAACAATACCGAAATATCTGCAGGAGATACTCCGGAGATACGGGAGGCCTGTCCTACGGAAATCGGACGGAATTCCTTCAGTTTCTGTCTGGCTTCCAGTCGAAGGGAAGGAACTTCATCGTAATTCAGATTATCCGGAATTAATTTTTTCTCCATCTTACGATACTGTTCTACCTGACGTTTCTGTCTGATAATATATCCTTCATATTTAATTTCAATTTCTACCTGTTCCACAACAGCCGAAGGAAGAGGTTTTCGTTCCTTATCAATATCCCAGCTCCGGTCTGCAGATCAGTTCTGCCAGAGTAGCTGCCGTTTTCAGAGTAGAGCTGCCACACTCTTCCAAAAAATGCTGGATCTCTTTATTGGCACCTACTGAAGTATTTTTCAGTCTCTGAATTTCCTGATCGATAAGTTCTTCTTTTTCAATCAGAGCATCATACTCCTGCTGTGAGATGAGACCGATCTCATAGCCTTTCTTACGAAGACGCAGATCTGCATTATCCTGACGAAGCAGCAAACGGTATTCCGCACGGGAAGTCATCATGCGATACGGCTCATGATTTTCTTTTGTCACAAGATCATCAATTAATACTCCTATATAAGCCTCGGAGCGATCTAATATCAGCGGTTCTTTTCCGAGAATGCTCATGGCTGCATTGATTCCGGCAACCAGTCCCTGACAGGCAGCCTCCTCATAACCACTGCTTCCATTAAACTGACCACCTGAAAACAGTCCTTTGATATTTTTAAATTCCAGAGTAGCATACAACTGATTTGGATTGATACAATCATACTCAATCGCATAAGCATTACGGACAATTTTCACATGTTCAAGTCCCGGCAGGGTGCGGTACATTTCATGCTGGACATCTTCCGGTAAAGAGGAAGACATTCCACCAACATACATCTCATTCGTATTTATTCCTTCCGGTTCAATAAAAATCTGATGTCTGTCCTTATCCGCAAATTTTACAACCTTATCTTCAATGGAAGGACAGTATCTTGGTCCTGTACCTTCAATAATTCCTGCATAAATCGGAGAGCGGTCCAGGTTATTCCTGATGATCTCATGTGTTTTCTCATTTGTATAAGTCAGCCAGCAGGAAACCTGATCGATCTGGATGTCCTCAGGGTCTGTCGTAAAGGAAAACGGTACGATCCGCTCGTCTCCTTTCTGCTCTTCCATTTTGCTGAAATCAATACTTCTCTTGTCAATACGCGCCGGCGTTCCTGTCTTAAACCGATACATTTCGATTCCAAGTTCTTTCAGACTGTCTGTCAGATAATTTGCCGGCTGCAGTCCGTTTGGCCCGGTCTGCATGCTGACGTCTCCGTAAATACATCTCGCCTTTAAATAGGTTCCGGTGCACAATACGACCGCTCTGCAGCGATATGTGGCACCGGAATAAGTTCTGACTCCTGTAATGATTTTTTTTCCGTCAGCCCCATCCTCAGCAAGAATCTCTGTCACTTCCATCTGCTTGATTTCCAGATTCTCCTGATCCTCAAGCACCTTTCGCATCGTTTTACTGTAATTTGCCTTGTCCGCCTGCGCACGCAGAGAGTGCACAGCCGGTCCTTTTGAACTGTTCAGCATCTTAGACTGGATAAAAGTCCGGTCGATCACCTTTCCCATCTCACCGCCCAACGCGTCCACTTCTTTGACAAGGTGTCCTTTGGAACTGCCCCCGATATTCGGATTACACGGCATCAGCGCAATACTGTCCACACTTACTGTAAACATCAGTGTCTGAAATCCCATCCTCGCACACGCAAGCGCTGCTTCACATCCGGCATGCCCTGCTCCTACGATCACCACATCATATTCATCTTTATTTTCCCATACAGAATTTGCTGAATATTTCATTGACCAAATCTTCTCCTATCGTTTCTCCTGTAATACTTCCGAGTGATTCATATGCATCCATCAGATCGATGGAATAAAAATCCTCCGGCATCTCATTTTCAATACTTTCAATCACTTTATGCAGACTTTCTCTCGCAGACTGAAGTGCTGCTTTCTGTCTGATATTTGTAATGTATATTTCATCATTAAAGGACAGACTGCCCTTTAAAAACATTTTTTCCAGTGTCTTTTCCAACTCCTGGATTCCCAGTTCTTCCTTTGCTGATATCTCGATCATCGGAATCTCTCGTCCCAGAAGCTGTTCTGCCAGCATCTCTTTCGACACGACAGTCTCCAGATCAGTTTTATTTAACAGGATAATCGCCTTTTTATCAAGTACCAGATTCAGGATTTTCTGGTCGTTTTCATCCAATGACCGTGACGCATCCACCACATAGATAACCAGATCAGCACTCTTTGCATACTCTTTTGCTTTTTCTACACCCATTTTTTCAATCACATCTTCCGTATCCCGGATTCCTGCCGTATCAATGATATTCAGGCTAAGCCCCTGCAGATGGATCTGTTCTTCCAAAACGTCTCTGGTCGTCCCTTCAATGTCTGTCACAATGGCTCTCTCTCTTCCGGAAAGCACATTCAACAAAGAGGATTTTCCTGCATTCGGTTTTCCGACGATCACGGTCTGGATTCCCTCTTTTAAAATCCTGCCGTCATCTGATGACCGGATGAGATCCTCCAGTTCTATTAAAATCCCTTCTGTCACTGTCTGCAGCGTCTCTCCATATCCATCCACACTGATATGCTCCGGATCATCCAGCGCTGTTTCAATAAATGCCGTGTGATACAAGATCTCCTTGCGCATCTCTTCAATTTTTCGCTTTACACTTCCTTTGAGCTGACTCATGGAGCTTCTCAGCGCATACTCATTCTGAGATGTGATTACATCCATCTTTCCATTCAAAAATGCGCGCTTGGTAAATTCTCCCGGTTCTGCCGGTCTGGCCCCGTTTTTGATCACAGTTTCCAGAACCTTTCTCACCACAAATGTTCCTCCATGGCAGTTGATCTCCACGGTATCTTCTCCCGTAAAAGTTCTCGGTGCTCTCATCACACTGACCAGAACTTCATCTATCGTCTCTTCCCTATCTTTGATAAATCCATAGTGTATCGTATGGCTCTCTGCCTGAGATAACTGTTCTTTTCCCTTATAAATTCTGTCAATAATTGCAAATGCTTCCTCTCCGCTGATACGAACAATTCCAATTCCTGAATTGGTCATACCTGTAGAAATGGCAGCAATCGTATCCTTTTTCATCTTCCACCTCTTGGAAATTCTATTTGTCTGATAAAAAAGGACGTTGTTACGCTTCACGAAAGCCTCCGTGAAGCGTAAAACGTCCTCTTTCGCTTCATTTTATACTATCTTTTTAATGTCACAACTACTTTTCTGTAAGGCTCTTCTCCCTCACTGTGTGTTGTCACATGCGGATCTGACTGAAGTGCAGCATGAATGATTCTTCTCTCATATGGATTCATTGGCTCCAGAGAAACTGCTCTTCTCGTTCTTTTCACTTTGAACGCAATGTTCTTTGCAAGATGTCTTAACGTCTCTTCTCTTCTTGCTCTGTAGTTTTCTGTATCAAGTTTAACTCTCACATATCCGTCCTGATGTTTATTGGCAACACGATTTGCAAGATACTGAAGCGCATCCAGAGTCTGCCCTCTTTTTCCGATCAGAATTCCCATATTGCTGCCCTTCATCTCAACACTGAGAGCACCTTCAGAATCCACTTCAGAAACAATTTCCACATCCATGTCCATTGCTTTTAAGGTGTCATTCAGAAAAGCTTCCACAGCTTTGATTGCTTCATCAGAAACTTCTGCCAGCTCTGTAGCTTTCTTTCTTGCCGGCTCCTCTTCTGCTTTTTCTTCCTGCTTTTCCTGTACAGGCTCTGATACCTGCTCTTTTACAACACTTGGTTTTACTTCTTCAACCGGTATTGTCTCTTCTTTCACTTCTGCCACAGGTTCCGGTTTTCTGCGGGCTTCGATCACTGCCTGCTTCATTCCGATTCCAAGGAAACCTGAGCTGCCTTTTTCAATGACTTCATATTCCAGTCTGTCACTGGTAACTCCCAGCTGGATCAATGCCTCTGTGATTGCATCATCCACTGTTTTTGCTGATACTCTGATACTACCGTCCATCGTGAATCCTTCCTTTCCCCGACTCTCTATTTCTCGCTCTCTTCTGTTTTATCTTTGGCATTCTGTCCACTGTTATAACGGCTTACCATATTTGCCTTTGATGCGAGACTTCCCGGCTTGGCATTTTTGATATTCTCTTTTGCCTGCTGGATCTTTTCTTCTTTTTCTTTGCTGGAAACACTTGTCTTCTGTTCTGTTACATTTCGAGTGCTCTTTGTTGCCATCCGGTTGATTTCTTTTGCCGGAGCACCTTTTTTCTCACGTTTCTTCGCTGCTTTTTTGCGCTGCTCTTCGATCATCTCTTCTACAGATTTCTTGCTCAGATATTTATTGATCGCCATCTGCTGTACACATCTTACGATCGCACTGATCGCCCAGTACAGACCAAGACCTGCCGGCAGTGTAAATCCCATAAATACAGAGAACAACGGCATAATATAGTTCATAGAATTCATGGATCTTGCCATCGGATTGTCCGGATCGATCGTCGTTGTCTGTTGCTGCTGCATCAGTTTTACACTGATAAACTGTGTCAGACCTGCCATGATCGGAATGATCACTGCCAGAATGATTCCCACAATTGAAAAATCCTTCAAAGCATCCATCAGCATTGTCAGCGGCTGCTCACCAATGTTAATGCCAAGGAATGTATTCAAATGTCCCATCGTTGCAGTTGTCTTATCTACAACTGTCTCAAGAGACGGCATCTTGTCCACCAGGGTATTCCATGTGGAGTCCTGGAATTTATATAACACCCTCACCAGAATATTCGGGTCTGTATAATCATATGCATTTGCAGGCATATACACCGGAGCTGCATTTCCGATCTTTTCCAGAATCTTCTGGTATCCGTCTGTCGCCATGATCTGATTAACAACCGGCATATAAATCTCTTTAATACCATTTACATATCTCGGTACTTCCTGAATAACAGGATACAATGCGAACAAAATCGGAAGCTGGATCACCATCGGCAGACATCCGCCTGTCGGAGAACTTCCGTATTTTTCGTAGATCAGCTGCTGCTCTTCCTGCATCTTGAGCATGGATGCCTGATCTCTTTTTCCTGCATATTTTTTCTGCAGTTTTTGAATTTCCGGCATCATCACAGACTGCATTTTTGAAAATTTCTGCTGTTTGATCGTCAGCGGGATCATCAATGTATAAATAATAATTGTAAACAGAATAATACATATTCCGATATTCTGAATTCCAAATAAATTCAGAAAATTATAGATTGCATCCATGAGCTTACCAAACACCCATGCAATCTGTCCGACAATCGGCCAGTCTGCCGCTGTCGCAGCGATTAAACCAAATTCCATCTTTTATCCTCCTTAAGGTACCGGATCATATCCGCCTTTTGCAAATGGATTGCACCGCAGAATCCTCCAGACGGTCAGGGCAAGTCCCTTAACTGCACCGTATTTTTCAATTGCCTCAATCCCATACTGGGAGCAGGTCGGCGTATAAATACAGTGATACGTCGTCTTCAAACCGGATAAATACTTCTGATAAAACCGTATCATCCCTATCAAAATCTTCTTCATCTGCGTCACTTCCTTTGAAATCATGCATATATATTATGAAGTTTTCCCAGGTGGATGAGCGCGCTTTCTATATCATGATAACTTCTCTCTTTTGCGCCTGCTCTTGCAATCACTACTAAGTCAAATCCACATTGGAAATGTTCTTCTTGAAGTCGATAGCTCTCTCGAATAAGCCTTGTAAGATGATGTCTCACAACGCTGTTTCCTACTTTTTTACTGACTGAAATCCCCAAACGATTTTTGTCCATCCCATTTTCTCTGATATACAGTACCAGATATCGGTTGGCATAGGATTTCCCATTTTTATATACGACTTGAAAATCTTTATTTTTCTTTAAAGATTCGGAAAATTTCATCGATAACCTCTTTTTAGCAGCTCTTTCCCCTGGAAATACTGCACTTTTTTATAGAAGAAAAGGCCACATATATGCGGCCTAAGCTGATAACTGTTTTCTTCCTTTTGCTCTTCTGGCAGCTAAAACTTTTCTTCCGCCTGGTGTGCTCATTCTTGCTCTGAATCCGTGAACTTTTGCTCTGGATCTTTTCTTTGGCTGAAATGTCATTTTCATTGGTACATACACCTCCTTGTGGTTGATATACTTATTATAAAGTATTTACAATATTTGCCTCTTTTTTTCGTATCTCTACTATATATAGTGTTGATATAGTACTACTGCTGATAAACAGAAAGACACTGCTCTTAATTATATGCAAAAAAGCCCATAAAGTCAAGCATTAGCAGCGAAAATACTAAAATATAGTTTTTCACATATTTTTTTAGAAATTTTTTTATTACCGCTTTTTTTCACACCTGTTCCTTTTATTTTTTTAGTTATCCAAATCTTTTCCACAGAATTATCTACATTTCTGTTTCTTCGCTCATTTCTTTTCCCATATTCTCAAACGCCTTATATTTCCTGAGATTTTCACTTTTTTGTTTCATTTACAAATTTCCCTGATTTTCACCAAATTTCGAGTTTCCACATTATCTACATTTTTCTTACCCACAGTAAGAGGATTTATCCACAGTTATTCACATTTTGTGGATAACTTTATCCAAATTTGTGGATAAACCAGCAAAACAGTGTAGAAAACCACTGGATATTGTGTAGATAGCCTGTAGAAAAATTTTTATTTCTCTTTAAGTTTCCCTTTTTATCGGCGTTGATAGTGTTTAAAAAGTTTTCCACATTATCAACAAAGTTTTCCACCTATCAAATTGTTTCCTGTTATTTTTACATTGCTTCTATTTTCATTTTGATGTAGAATGTAGTTGAGATACTCTGCTTATCTCTCATTTTATATTAATTAGGAGTTTACCATTGATGAACATTGTAGAAGAAAACTGGGAGCAGATTTTGAATAAGATGAAACTAGAATATTGCTCATCCAATATTTCGTACAATACGTGGATCGCACCACTTACCGTTTACGAAGTAACCGATGACACCGTCTATATTCTTGTAAAATTACGTGCCAGCCTGGAGCACATTGAAGAAAAATACCTGCTTCCTTTTAAAGTATGTATTGCAGAAGTCACAGGATACGAATATGAAGTCTCTTTCGTGACTGACGATCATGTTGTCATCCAGGAAAAAAAAGATACGGCAGTAAAAAAACAGCAGTCAAATGCGATTTTCGAACAGGCCAACCTGAATCCAAAATACACATTTGATACTTTTGTTGTAGGAAGCAATAACAATTTTGCTCATGCTGCATCCCTTGCTGTTGCGGATTCTCCGGGTGAGATTTACAATCCTCTCTTCCTCTACGGAGGTGTAGGACTTGGAAAAACCCACCTGATGCACTCCATTGCTCATTTTATTCTGGAAAAGGATCCGACGAAAAAAGTCCTCTATGTAACCAGTGAGACTTTTACGAATGAACTAATCGATGCTTTGAAAATAGGTAAAAACGGAAATGAACTTGCGATGACGACATTCCGTGAAAAATACAGAAATAATGATGTTCTGCTCATTGACGATATCCAGTTTATCATCGGAAAAGAAAGTACACAGGAAGAATTTTTCCATACATTCAACCATCTTCATGTTTCCGGAAAGCAGATCATCATCTCCAGTGATAAACCTCCAAAAGATATCGAGACTCTGGAGGCACGTCTGCGTACCCGGTTTGAATGGGGACTGATCGCGGACATCTCCTCTCCGGACTATGAGACCAGAATGGCCATTCTCCGGAAAAAAGAAGAACTGGACGGACTGGAGAGATACCACATTCCGGATGAGGTCATGCAGTATATTGCCAATAATATTACATCCAACATCCGTGAACTGGAAGGCTCTTTGAACAAACTCATCGCGCTTGCCAACCTGGAGAACAAGCCGATCGATATTCCTCTGGCTGCAGAAGCCTTAAAAGATATGATTTCTCCGAATAATACACGGGAAATTACACCTGAGCTCATTATCGAGGTCGTTTCTGACCACTTTAATGTACCTGCTGCCGAGTTAAAAGGTAAAAAACGAAACGCTGAGATTGTTCTGCCTCGTCAGATTGTTATGTATCTCTGCCGTAAAATGACCGATACCCCGTTAAAGACCATCGGTCTGATTCTTGGCGGCAAAGATCATGCCTCCGTCAGCCATGGTGTCAAGAAGATTGAACATGATGTAAAGACGGATGAGGCTTTGAACAATACCGTTAACATCATTAAGAAGAAACTGAACCCCATTTAATTTGGAGTTTATACAGAACTATTATGAATCTAAACGTTTATTTTCTGAGGGTTTTTTGACCCTCAGATTCTTTCCGTTTAAGTGTGGATAATTCTGTGGAAATGCTGTGGATTATAGTGTTAATAAAATAATTTCTCAAGGAGGCAGTAAAAGTTATACAAACACCGTCCCCTTGTTTTCCATACTGTTTCTACAGACTTATGAAAGTGGACAACCCCTTGATTTATAAGGCTTTGAAGCATTTATCAACATATCCACACCCCCTACGGCGGCTAAGGCGGAAAACTTTTATATTTCTCTTTATAAGATTCGACTGCTGAAAGTTTTCCACCACAAATCATATTTCATAAATTCGAAAGGAGATTATCAACAGATGAGAATCGTATGTACGAAATCCAATCTTGTAAAAGGAGTCAGTATTGTTTCTAAAGCTGTTCCTTCTAAAACAACAATGCCTATCTTAGAATGTATTTTAGTTGACGCATCGACAGATGTTATTAAGTTGACAGCAAATGATATGGAACTTGGAATTGAAACCCGAATTGAAGGTGATATTTTAGAAAGAGGTATCATCGCATTAAATGCTAAGATTTTTTCGGAAATTGTAAGAAAGCTTCCGGACAGTGATGTTGTAATCGAAACAACATCTGACAATCAGACTCTGATCACCTGTGAAAAAGCAAAATTCAATATTGCAGCACAGTCCGGAGAAGATTTTTCATACCTTCCTGTAATAGAGAAAGAAGATTACATTACTGTCTCAGAATTCACATTAAAAGAAGTGATTCGTCAGACAATTTTCTCCATCGCAGATAATGATACAAATAAGATGATGACGGGTGAATTGTTTGAAATTGAAGGCAACATACTGAAAGTTGTCTCACTAGATGGTCACAGAATCTCAATTCGTAAGATAGAATTAAAAGAAAATTACGCTCAGAAGAAGGTCATTGTCCCTGGAAAAACGCTTCAGGAAATCAGCAAGATCATTGGTGGAGAGGCGGAAGCACTGGTTGATATTTCTTTCACAAAGAATCATATCGTATTTGAATTTGACAAAACAGTTGTTGTATCTCGTTTGATCGAAGGAGAATATTTTAAAATCGATCAGATGTTATCCAGTGACTATGAAACAAAAGTCAGAATCCATAAAAAAGAACTTCTAGACTGTATTGACCGTGCCACCCTGCTTATCAAAGAGGGAGACAAAAAACCGATCATTATCGATATCAAAGACGGAACGATGGAATTAAAGATCAAATCCCAGATCGGTTCTATGGATGAAACTATTTTTATTACCAAAGAAGGAAAAGACTTGCTCATTGGATTTAACCCGAAATTCCTGATTGATGCTCTTCGTGTCATTGACGATGAGGAAGTGGATCTGTATTTTATGAACGCGAAAGCTCCGTGTTTCATCAAAGATGAGAATCAGAGCTATATTTATCTGATCCTTCCGGTAAATTTTAACGCAGTTGCGTAGAAAGTAGAGTGCATATGGAAACAATTAAATTAAGAGAAACAGATGAGTTTATTAAGCTTGGTCAGGCATTAAAGGCAGCAGGACTGGTAGAATCAGGAGTCGAAGCCAAGGAAGTTATTCAGGATGGAATGGTCACGGTAAACGGAGAGGTTGACACAAGAAGAGGCAGAAAATTATATCCGGGAGATACTGCTTCATTTGACGGACAGGAAATAAAAATTGAAAAATAACGAAAAAACGTGTAAAATAGTTACATATTGATGGAGAAATTATGGTTATCAAATCTTTAAAGCTCAAAAATTACAGGAATTATGAATTACTGGATATGACATTTGATTCAAAGACAAATATCCTGTATGGAGACAATGCCCAGGGAAAGACCAATATCCTTGAGGCATTGTATTTGTCGGGTACGACAAAATCCCACAGAGGGACAAAAGACAGAGATTTGATACAGTTCGGCAGAGAGGAATCACATCTGGAGACGATCGTAGAGAAAAAGGGGATGGAATTCCAGATTGATATGCATCTCAAAAAGAACAGTCCAAAAGGAATCGCAATCAATAAAATTCCAATTCGAAAAGCAAGTGAGTTGTTTGGAATTGTACATTTTGTCTTTTTTTCTCCGGAGGACCTCAATATTATCAAAGACGGACCTGCCGGCAGAAGAAGATTTATCGATCTGGAGTTATCTCAGATCGACAAAGTATATCTGAGCAATTTATCAAATTATAATCGAATCATCAATCAGAGAAATTCTCTGTTAAAAGAGCTTTATCATCAGGATCACTTAATGGATACGCTGGATATCTGGGATATGCAGCTTGCTGAGTATGGGACAAAAGTGATCGAGAGCCGAAAACAATTTATCAGGCAGGTCAATCAGATCATTGCCGACATACATTACAGGCTGACAGGCGGGAGAGAGCGGATTGAACTGTCTTATGAGAGCAGTCTTGGAAGTCTTTCTCTGGAGCAGGCTTTGAAAAAAAACCGGGAGAGAGACATTCGGATGAAAAGCACTTCTGTCGGTCCGCACAGGGATGATTTGTGCTTTTTATCAGGTGATCTGGATATTCGCAAATTCGGCTCACAGGGGCAGCAGAGGACAGCAGCACTGTCGTTAAAGCTGTCTGAGATCGAACTGGTGAAAGAAGTGATCAAAGATACACCGATTTTATTATTGGACGATGTATTGTCTGAACTGGACAAGCACAGGCAAAACTATTTATTAGACAGTATTCATGATATACAGACCGTGATTACATGTACTGGGCTGGATGAGTTTGTGAATCATCGATTTTCTATAAATAAAATTTTCCGTGTAAGCAGCGGAAGTGTGACAAAAGAAAACTAGGAGGTTTTTAAATGGGTGCAACAGGTACTGAATTTGATGCAGAATATGGAGCAGACCAGATCCAAATATTAGAGGGACTGGAAGCAGTAAGAAAAAGACCGGGAATGTATATTGGAAGCACTTCTGCAAGAGGACTTCATCATCTGGTATATGAGATTGTAGACAATGCGGTAGATGAGGCATTGGCTGGATATTGTGATACGATTAATGTGAGTATCAATCCGGACAATTCTGTGACGGTCGTTGACAACGGACGAGGAATCCCGGTTGGATTAAACCACAAGGCAGGGATTCCTGCGGTAGAGGTTGTATTTACGATTCTTCACGCCGGCGGAAAATTCGGCGGAGGAGGATACAAAGTATCCGGAGGTCTGCACGGAGTAGGTGCGTCCGTTGTAAACGCACTCTCTGTATGGCTTGAAGTTGAGATCTACAACGAAGGAAAAATTTACAAACAGCGATATGAACGCGGAAAGACGATGTATTCGTTAAAAGTAGTCGGTGAATGTGATCCGGATAAAACCGGAACAAAAGTTACATTTCTTCCGGATGGCGAGATCTTTGAAGAGACTGTATTTGAATACGATGTATTAAAGCAGAGACTGCGTGAGATGGCATTTCTCACAAAAGGGCTGAAGATTATTCTGCAGGATCTTCGTGAAGAAGAAATCAGAGAGCATACATTTCATTACGAGGGTGGAATCAAAGAGTTTGTCACTTATCTGAACAAAAGCAAGACACCTTTGTATGACCAGATCATTTATTGTGAAGGCGAAAAAGACGGAGTAGTTGTCGAGATGGCCATGCAGCATAACGACTCCTACAGTGACAATACGTATGGATTTGTAAACAATATTACAACTCCGGAAGGGGGAACTCATATTGAGGGATTCAGAAAGGCATTGACGAAGACCTTTAATGAGTATGCCAGAAAGAATAAACTGCTCAAGGACAATGAGCCGAATCTGTCAGGTGATGACATTCGTGAAGGTCTGACAGCGATTGTCAGTGTTAAGATCGGAGAGCCGCAGTTTGAGGGTCAGACCAAGCAGAAGCTCGGAAACAGTGAAGCGCGTGGAGCAGTGGACAACATTGTCAGCACTCAGCTTGAGATTTTCCTGGAGCAGAATCCGTCTGTCGCAAAACAGACAGTAGAGAAATCTCTGATGGCACAAAGAGCAAGAGAAGCAGCAAGAAAGGCCAGAGATCTGACCAGAAGAAAATCAGCTCTGGAGGGGATGTCCCTGCCTGGAAAACTGGCAGACTGTTCTGACAAGAATCCGGAAAAATGT
>OGEQ01001905.1_pt1 | contig 15445 bp, 9 predicted proteins | sample 1570731 | NCBI WGS metagenome assembly OGEQ01 (sample SAMEA2582132, study PRJEB24529) | metagenome | biome: Human gut stool | place: China | collected 2011
GGTATCCGATTCACCCAAGCGGCCGGAGCAGCCGCATACGTCACCCGCATACGCGCCGTTATCCTGCGCGACACCGGAGCAGCCATCAGCCCCTTCAACGCATTCCTGCTTTTACAGGGATTGGAGACCCTCTCCCTACGCGTGGAACGGCATGTAGAAAATGCCTTGAAAGTAGTGGACTTTTTGTCCCGACACCCGAAAGTAAAACGGGTGAACCACCCGGCTTTGCCCGACCACCCCGACCATGCATTGTACGAACGGTATTTTCCACAGGGAGCCGGTTCGATTTTCACTTTCGAGATAAAAGGGGGCACAGAAGAAGCCCATCGTTTCATCGACAATCTGGAAATCTTTTCACTGCTCGCCAATGTCGCCGACGTGAAATCGTTGGTCATTCACCCAGCTTCGACTACTCATTCTCAACTTACCGACCAAGAAAAAGAAGAACAGGAAATTTTCCCCGGCACGGTGCGCCTCTCCATAGGAACCGAACATATCGACGACCTCATCGACGATTTGAAACAAGCGTTGGAAAAAGTATAATTATAAATCAAAATCATAACGCGCCGAAACGTCCCTGCCCGTATATCGGGCAGGGACGTTTCAAGTCTTATATCACCCCTTTTCTCGATAATCAATCACATACCTTCACTTAAAAACCGTTCTTATTTTTTACGAGAAGCATCACACAAGCAATAAATATGTTATCTTTGTAGAAAAGCAAAAATATTCTATCCCATACAAAAGGGGATAAAAATGTCGCTTTAAGTTTTTGAAAACACAAATACCGTAATCGATTCTTCACAAACCTATCCTCCTTTCGAGTTATGCCCGCTTTATATAGTTATCACAAAACACAGTTTAAAGAATAATTTATTTTAGAATTTACCGATATGACAAAGAAATCAATCATTGCAATAGTCGCAGGGATAGTCTTTCCCCTTTACGCCATAGCCGGACAACCCTCAGCCCAAATTACTCACGGCCCCTATTTACAGAATCTGTCCGAAGATGAAGTAACAGTCGTGTGGACCACCGATAAGCCTTGCAAATCGTGGGTGGAATTTAGCAAAAAGGAAGCCGGGAAAAGTTTCTACTCCCAACCGCCACGAAAAGCCTATGCCTCACAAGACGGGTTATATTGTGTCGACACGCTGCACCGGGTGACGGTCAAAGGACTCGAAAAAAATACGACCTATTTTTACAGAGTATTGTCGCAAGAAGTGAAAGAATTGCGGGCCTACCGTCCTGTTATGGGTTCCGTAGTATCCACCGACATCTGGAAAAAACCGTTGACCTTCACGACTCTCGACAACCATCGAGAAACCCTGTCAATGGTTATGGTCAACGACATACATGGGAATAACGAATTGCAAAAGAAACTACTGGGCATGGCTCCGCCACAGGACTTCGACATGGTACTTTTCTGCGGAGACATGTGTAGCCACATCAACCGGCAAAGCGACATATTTACCAGTTTCCTCAACACCTCCATCGAGTTGTTCGCCGCCCAAAAACCATTCGTGTACGCAAGAGGCAATCACGAAACCCGCGGAGCATATGCCCGCAACTTCTCCCGATACCTCGCCGGCCCCAACGGTAAATTCTATTATGCCTTCACCTATGGTCCCGTTCGCTTCATCGTGTTGGACTGTGGTGAAGACAAACCCGACACCGATGTGGAATACTCTGGACTGATAGACTTCGACAACTATATGCTCGAACAAAAGGATTGGCTGTCCCGGGAGATAGACAACCCAGAGTTCAAGAACGCCTCCTACCGTGTGGTTATCTCACATATGCCTTTCACGAAAGGCGGTTGGTACGGTTCCGAACGGCTGCGGGAACAACTACTGCCCTTATTGGAGCAAGCACAAATAGATTTAATGTTGAGCGGTCACGAGCACGCATTCGGATTCTCCGACAAAGGAAATGCGGCCTCCTTCCCCATCATCGTGAACTCGAACAACTCGGTATTGACCTTGTTTGCCTCGAACCATTCATTGAAAGTTCAAGTAAAACAGGAAGACGGAAAAATCCTGTTCGAAAAAGAATTTCAGAAACAATAAATAATACAATCGTATAAATCAAACAGCCGGGAAATTTTTTTTCCGGCTGTTTGATTTACGCAACAGGACCTTTATTGCTGATTGAGCAAAAAGTGCTTGAAAGCGTTGAAGCCGACCGGCATAAGGATACTTTGTTTTTCTCCCCGCATAAAGACTTGCAGTTTTTCGGGAACCGAAATCGTCCCGCCAATAGCGGATTCGACCGTTTCGAGAAATTTAGCCGGATGTGCCGTTTCGAGACAGATCCCAGTCTCACCGGGCTGTAATCCGTCGACTAACGCCTGATAGCCACAAGCTCCATGAGGATCGAGCAAGTATCGTTCGTTACGGAAAGTTTCGCTCATCGTTCGACGAATCTGTTCATCGGTGTAACTTACCCCGCTTACCTCGGCACAAATCGCATCGTGCGAGCCTCCGTACAAATCGAGTATTCGCGCGAAATTACTGGGATCACCTACGTCCATCGCATTAGCGATAGTGGCAACCGAAGGCCGCGGCGTATAAACTCCCGTATGCAGGTATTGCAAAAATACATCGTTGCGGTTGTTGGCCGCAATGAACCGTTTCACAGGCAGTCCCATGCGTTTAGCCATCAAACCGGCAGTAATATTGCCGAAATTTCCGCTGGGCACACTGAACACGACTTCTTCGGGCTTCCCGACTAACCCGCACAACTGCGCATAGGCGTAAAAATAATAGAACGACTGGGGAAGGAAACGGGCCACGTTGATGGAATTGGCAGAGGTAAGATAGAGTTTCTCGTTCAGCTCCTTATCCATAAAGGCATTCTTCACCAATGCCTGACAGTCATCGAATGTACCGCTCACTTCCAATGCCGTAATGTTGCGACCGAGTGTAGTAAACTGCTTTTCCTGTATCTCGCTGACTTTCCCTTGCGGGTAAAGCACGAATACTTTTACACCCGGAACATCTAAAAATCCATTTGCCACGGCACTGCCCGTATCGCCAGATGTAGCGACCAACACATTGACCTGCCGCTCGCCCTCCTGTTTATTGAAATAGGCGAGTAACCGAGCCATGAAGCGCGCCCCCACATCTTTAAATGCCAACGTGGGTCCGTGAAAAAGTTCCAAACTATACCGGTTATCGGCCACCTGCACCAACGGAATATCGAAGTTGAGCGTCTCGTCGACAATCTCTTTCAATTTACCGGCTTCCACATCTTCCCCGAAAAAGGCCTCGGCCACGACAAAAGAAATTTCGCGCAAGGTCATCTCTTTCATATTTTGGTAAAATGCCGGGGGAAACCGGCGAATCACCTCAGGCATGAAAAGCCCCCTATCTGCTGCCAATCCTCTCACCACTGCTTCGCGGAGGGAAACCGGCGAAGTTTTTCTATTCGTACTGTAAAATTGCATCGCTCTTTTCTATTTTAATTTTTTCGAAAGAACTCTTTTATAAACTGCTCTCCTGCCAGCACCCCATAAGCGCCGCCGGCTACATCGGATTCGCTGTACCGGGTGACTCCGTCGGGCTCCACCCCAGATTTGTAAATCACAAACGGGACAGGCTCGGCCGTGTGAGTGCGCAACCGGCAAGGGGTGGGATGATCGGGCAACAAGGCTATCGTCACCGAATCGCTCATTCGAGATACGGCATCGATGAGCGGTTTTAAAACCCGATGATCGAGATATTCAACCGTGCGAACTTTCAAATCGACATCGCCTTCATGCCCGGCCTCATCACTGGCTTCGATATGCAGATAAACAAAATCATCCGTCTTCAATGCTTCCAAGGCAGCGGTCACTTTGTTTTCATAGTTCGTATTATAAAGTCCGGTCGCTCCCTCTACTGCGATGCGACGTAAATCAGCATAATAACCGATTCCGTTTATCAGATCGACAGCCGAGATGACTGCTCCTTTCTTTACCTGTGGGAAAGTCTCGGAGAAAGTAGGCATCTGCGGACGGTAACCGGGACTCCAGGGCCAAATACTGTTCGCAGGATCTTTACCTTCTGCCATACGTTTCAGATTCAATGGATGATCTTTCAGCAGTTCCTGTGATTTCAGAATCAGGTCGTTAATCAGATCTGCCGTTTCTTGCGCTTCCGGAACCAATGGTTTCACCATCAATGGACGGAAAGGTTTCAAAGGTACATCATGCGGAGGTGTACAATCCAGTTCTTTATTACCTCCCTTGATAACCAATAGATGGCGGTACTGAACTCCTGTATGAAAGCGTACGCGGTCATTGCCCAGTTTTTCTTGCAAATATTGAATCAATACATCTGCTTCTTCCGTAGATATATGTCCGGAGGAGTGATTCTTCAGAATATCTCCTTCCACACAAATCAAATTACAGCGCATTGCCATCTCACCCGGTTTCAGATCCACACCAATACTGGCAGCTTCCAGCGGTCCGCGACCTTCATATACCTTTGGCAAATTATATCCCAACACGGACATATTGGCAACTTCACTACCCGGATGGAAACCTTCCGCCACAGTAATCAGGCGGCCGTTACGTCCCATGCGAGCTAGCTTATCCATATAAGGCGTCTTTGCATATTGCAGGAGCGTCTTGTCCCCTAATGACTTTACTGGCCAATCGGCCATTCCGTCTCCCAATATGATAATATGCTTCATAAATTGAAAATTGAGAATTGAGAATTAAAAAATGAAAGAAAGCCTTAGATCCGTTTCCGAATGGTATTTCTCAATTTTTAATTCTCAATTTTTAATTTATTAAACGTTTGCGATACTCATGATGTCGGCAAATACTCCGGCAGCCGTTACGCCGGCACCGGCACCGTATCCTTGAATCATCATCGGATATTCTTTATAGCGTTCCGTAGTGAGCAGGATAATATTGTTGCTGCCTTCCAAGCCGTAGAACGGATGGTTGGCTCCTACTTCCTGCAGGCCGACGGAGGCTTTTCCGTTCTCCAGTTTGGCGACGAAACGCCAGTGTTTGTTTTCTTTTTCCAATACCTGGCGACGGGCTTCAAAGTCTGCGTCGAGACTTGGAACACGTTTCCAGAAATCTTCCAGAGAACCTTCGAAGAAGTCATTCGGGACAAAGAGGTTCTTTTCAACATCTTCCTGTTCCAGACGGTATCCGGCTTCACGTGCCAGAATCACCAGTTTACGGATCACATCTTTTCCACTCAAGTCAATACGCGGGTCCGGTTCAGAGTAACGTTCTTCCTGTGCCATTTTGATGGTACGGCTAAAAGGAATATCGGCACTGATTTTATTAAATATATAGTTCAGCGTACCGGAAAGCACCGCTTCAATCTTCAGAATCTTGTCACCGCTATGAATCAGGTCATTAATAGTATTGATGATCGGAAGACCTGCACCTACGTTTGTTTCGAACAGATACTTCACACCACGCTGGCGGGCAATCGTTTTCAGTTCACGATAGTTTTCATAAGCGGAAGAAGCCGCAATCTTATTAGCTGCTACCACAGAAATATTGTGTTGCAGGAAATCTTTGTAAAGCGATGCTATGTCAGCGCTGGCCGTACAGTCTACGAATACGGAATTAAAGATATTCATTCCGATAATCTCGTCGCGGATGGTTTGCAGGCTGCTGTCCTTGCCCTTTTCCAGCAGTTCTTCACGGAAGTTGGCGAGGTCGAAACCTTCACGGCTGAACATTGCCTTGGCTGCATCAATGATGCCTACTACATGGAGTTTCAGTCCGTTTTCCATCATCAGCTTTTGTTGCTGGCAACGAATCTGTTCTACCAGACTACCCCCTACCGTACCGACACCACAGATAAAGAGGTTCAATACCTGATATTCGGAGAGGAAGAAAGAGTCGTGGATTACGTTCAATGATTTACGCAAGGATTTGGAATCGACCACAAAAGAGATATTAGTTTCCGAAGCTCCCTGTGCACAAGCGATAACGTTGATACCATTACGTCCCAGTGTACCGAAAAGTTTACCTGCGATACCCGGTGTATGTTTCATATTCTCACCTACAATAGCCACTGTTGCCAGATTTCTTTCCGCCAAAATCGGAGAAATCTCCCCCATCTCTATTTCTTTCGCAAATTCTTCGTTCAGCACTTCACAAGCCAGGTCGGCATCGGCATTACGCACACCGATAGAAGTACTGTTTTCCGATGAAGCCTGTGACACGAGGAACACGCTGATTCCATTCTTTGCCAATGCTTTAAAGATGCGGTAGTTGACACCGATCACACCTACCATACCGAGGCCCTGAACAGTAATCAGACTTGTGTCGTTGATGGAGGAAATACCTTTGATAGCCTTGCTCTGCGGGTTGGAAACTTCTTGTTTGATAACCGTTCCCACTCCATCCGGATTGAATGTATTCTTTATTATAATAGGAATATTCTTGTGACATACGGGATAGATAGTCGGCGGATAAACCACCTTTGCGCCGAAGTTACAAAGTTCGGTCGCTTCTACGTAACTCAATTCCGTAATCGTATAAGCAGTCGAAATGACACGCGGATCAGCCGTCATAAATCCGTCTACGTCCGTCCAGATTTCCAGACTTGCCGCATCCAATGCCGCAGCGATAATAGCAGCCGTATAGTCTGAGCCACCGCGTCCGAGGTTCGTTACATCCCCTGTTGTTTTATCCGAAGAGATGAATCCCGGCACCAGTGCTACTTTAGGAATAGACTGGAAAGCCTCTTTCACCAGTTTATTAGTCAATTCTGTATCCAGCGTGTGCTTGCTATGCTTTCTTTCCGTCTTGATAAAAGTGCGCGAATCGAACCATTTTGCTCCCTCAATCAGTGCGGTGACGATGATCGATGAAAGGCGTTCACCATAGCTGACGATTGTATCCGAAGTCTTCGGGGAAAGGTCTTTAATCAGGTAAATTCCCTGAAAGATATCCTTCAATTCGTTCAGCAGCTCGCCAATCTGACGTTGCAACGATACTTGCTTTTCTCCGGCAGGAATCACCTCCTTAATCATCTCCACATGACGGTAAACGATTTCGCGGAACTCACCCTCATAGGCTGAATCTCCCACTGCCGCCATCTTCGATGTATTTATCAATTTGTCAGTGATGCCTCCCAATGCGGAAACAACTACAATTACCGGCTCATTTGCCGACTCTACAATTCTCTTTACGCTTAAAATGCTGTTCACGGAACCTACGGACGTTCCGCCGAATTTCATTACTTTCATGAAGATACTTATTTTAATGCAATGTCCTGTGTATAGTTTTACAGAACGATTGGTTGTTTACGAAAAAGTTTAATTTGAATTTTGCCTACTTACACAGGCGTGAATCACGTAGATACACAAATACTATCCCTCAACCCCAAAGGGTCATGGTGCACATGGATGTGACTGTATGCGGATAGTACTTCATCATAGTCCTTGTTTCTACTCTTGTTTTTGATAAGTGTCGCAAAAGTAATAATAAAAACGTTCAATCTATCACTTTTTTCGGTTTTTTTCTGATAAAAAGAATCTTTCGCCTGCGCTTTATCCGGTCATTCGCCTTCACTTTTATGACATTTTGTTACTTATTTATCAAATCTATTATTATATTTGCGAAAACAATCGCACAAAATCAGCTTATGAGCCCATTAAATACTTCCGTATTGTTAATATACACCGGTGGAACAATTGGTATGATTGAGAATGCCGCGACAGGTGCTCTGGAGAACTTTAACTTCGAGCAACTGCAAAAGTATATCCCCGAACTGCAAAAGTTCAATTTTCCAATTGACACCTATCAGTTTGATCCTCCGATGGATTCGTCGGACATGGAACCGGATATGTGGCGGAAGCTGGTACGCATTATTCATGACAACTACAATCGTTACCACGGCTTCGTCATCCTGCACGGAACGGACACGATGGCTTATACCGCTTCCGCACTAAGTTTTATGCTGGAAGGACTGGACAAACCCGTCATTCTCACAGGCTCGCAGCTTCCCATCGGCGTACTCCGCACGGACGGAAAGGAAAATCTGATGACCAGTATCGAGATTGCCATTGCACAAAACAAGGAAGGAAGGGCACTGGTGCCCGAAGTATGCATCTTCTTTGAAAATCACCTGATGCGGGGAAACCGTACGACAAAGATGAATGCAGAAAACTTCAATGCATTCCGTTCTTTCAATTATCCGGTATTGGCGGAAGCGGGAATCCATATTAAATATAATAATGTGCAAATTCACGGAAATGGTGAAGAGCGCGAATTGAAACCGCACTATTTACTGGATACCAATGTAGTGGTACTGAAGCTCTTTCCGGGCATCCAGGAAAATGTAATTGCCACCATTCTGGGGATTGAAGGTTTAAAGGCGGTTGTGCTCGAAACATACGGTTCGGGGAATGCTCCCCGAAAGGAATGGTTTATACGCCGGCTCTGTCAGGCCAGTGAACGTGGAATTGTGATTGTCAACGTAACACAATGCAGCGCAGGAATGGTAGAAATGGAACGTTACGAAACAGGATACCAGTTATTGCAGGCAGGCGTTGTCTCCGGATATGACAGTACAACGGAATCGGCAGTCACTAAATTAATGTTCTTACTGGGACATGGATATACCCCGGATGAGGTACGCGACCGGATGAACCGTTCGATAGCAGGAGAGATAACTCTGTAGGCTTCATCTATTTCTATTAGGCAGGGATAACTTATTTCTAATAAATTATCCCTATTTTTGTACCCTACAAGAAGAAAGGAATTTCGATGGCAAAAGAGAAAACCGTATATGTATGCAGTAATTGCGGACAGGATTCACCGAAATGGGTGGGTAAATGTCCGTCGTGTGGAGAATGGAATACGTATGTTGAAGAAATCGTACGGAAAGAACCCACTAACCGCCGTCCGGTGTCGGGCATTGAAACACAGAAGCCCAAGCCACTGGCACTTAGCGATATAGAGGCAGACGACGAGCCACGCATCAATATGCACGATGATGAACTGAATCGTGTATTGGGGGGCGGACTTGTACAGGGTTCTCTTGTCCTGATAGGCGGCGAACCGGGAATCGGTAAATCGACGCTCGTCATGCAGACCGTACTGCACATGCCGGAAAAGAAGATTCTTTATGTATCCGGTGAAGAGAGTGCACGACAGCTGAAACTTCGTGCCGACCGTCTCTCTGACACTTCCAGCGATTGCCTGATCGTTTGCGAGACTTCACTCGAACAGATTTATGTGCATATCAAGAATACGAATCCCGATTTAGTGATTATCGACTCTATACAGACTATTTCCACCGAAAGTATCGAATCGTCTCCCGGAAGTATAGCGCAAGTCAGAGAGTGTTCGGCGTCTATTCTTCGTTTTGCGAAAGAAACACATACGCCTGTATTGCTGATCGGACATATTAATAAGGAAGGAAGTATTGCAGGACCTAAAGTGCTGGAACATATCGTAGATACTGTTCTTCAATTTGAGGGCGACCAACATTATATGTATCGTATTCTACGCAGTATCAAGAATCGTTTCGGTAGTACGGCAGAATTAGGTATTTATGAAATGCGTCAGGATGGGTTGCGCCAAGTGAGTAATCCTTCCGAACTTTTGCTAAGTCAGGATCATGAAGGGATGAGCGGGGTAGCCATTGCCTCCGCCATTGAGGGGATTCGCCCGTTTTTAATTGAGACACAGGCTTTGGTAAGCTCTGCAGTCTACGGAAATCCGCAACGTTCGGCAACCGGTTTCGATTTGAGAAGAATGAATATGCTGCTGGCTGTTCTCGAAAAGCGGGTGGGATTTAAGTTGGCACAGAAAGATGTGTTCCTGAATATTGCCGGAGGATTGAAAGTGAATGATCCGGCTATCGATCTGCCGGTTATCAGTGCAATCCTTTCTTCCAATATGGATGCAGCCATTGAACCGGAAGTTTGTATGGCGGGAGAAATCGGTCTGTCGGGAGAGATACGTCCTGTGAATCGAATTGAGCAGCGTATCGGTGAAGCTGAAAAGTTAGGTTTCAAACGTTTCTTGCTGCCTAAATATAACTTGCAAGGGATCGATACCCAAAAACTGAAGATAGAATTAGTACCGGTGAGAAAAGTAGAAGAGGCGTTCAGGGCTTTATTCGGATAAGACACTGATGCATAAATAGCCCGTTTTTCTAATTGGATAATCGAAAACAATATCAATAATAACTAAATGACACAAGAATACCAACTCCGTATACTTCCCGAAATCGCAGCAAACGAACAGAAATTAAAGGAATATCTTTCTAAAGAAAAAGGTCTGAATTTACGTGACATCACCGCTACCCGAATCTTGAAACGGAGTATTGATGCACGCCAGCGGACTATCTTCGTCAATCTGAAGGTAAGGGCATACATCAAGGAAATGCCGCAAGAAGATGAGTACGAACGTACTATATATAATAATGTAGAAGGAAAACCGCAAGTGATTGTCGTTGGCGCAGGTCCCGGCGGATTATTCGCTGCTTTACGCCTTGTTGAACTTGGATTACGCCCTATCGTCATCGAACGTGGAAAAGACGTGCGCGAACGTAAAAAAGACCTGGCACAAATCAGCAGGGAACACACTGTTGATCCGGAATCGAATTACAGTTTCGGAGAAGGAGGTGCAGGAGCTTACTCGGATGGGAAGCTCTATACCCGGAGCAAGAAGAGAGGAAATGTAGATAAGATTCTGAACGTATTTTGCCAGCATGGAGCTTCAACTTCGATATTGGTGGATGCGCATCCGCATATCGGAACAGACAAATTGCCACGTGTCATTGAAAATATGCGGAACACCATTATCGAATGTGGCGGAGAAGTACATTTCCAGACACGAATGGATGCATTGATTATTGAGAACGATGAAGTCAAAGGTATCGAAACAAATACAGGAAAGACCTTTCTCGGACCTGTGATACTGGCAACCGGACATTCTGCAAGAGATGTATATCGTTGGCTGGCTGCCAATAATGTGACGATTGAAGCGAAAGGAATCGCTGTCGGGGTACGTCTCGAACATCCGGCAATGTTGATCGATCAAATACAATACCATAATAAGAATGGACGGGGCAAATACCTGCCCGCTGCAGAATACAGCTTTGTAACACAAGCAGAAGGCAGAGGAGTATATAGTTTTTGTATGTGTCCCGGTGGCTTTATCGTTCCTGCTGCCAGCGGACCGGAACAAGTGGTAGTAAACGGAATGTCTCCTGCCAACCGTGGGTCACGGTGGAGTAATTCGGGAATGGTAGTGGAAATTCAACCGGAGGATTTGGGAAATGAAGAATTAAAAATGAGGAATGAAGAATTGGCTGCCCAACAAGATGAACAGCTGATGGCACTGAACCCGAATTTGAAAAGTTCACAACTTTCAGAGATTAATTCACAGTTACTATCTGTTCTTCACTTTCAAGAGGAATTGGAACGTCAATGCTGGTTGCAGGGAGGCAGACGACAGACCGCTCCGGCGCAACGCATGCTGGATTTTACCCGCAAGAAATTGAGTTACGATCTGCCCGAGTCATCCTATAGTCCGGGATTGATTTCGTCTCCACTTCATTTCTGGATGCCATCATTTATTAGCAAAAGGTTATCTCTTGGTTTCCAACAATTCGGACGCAGCAGTCACGGATTCCTGACTAATGAGGCAGTAATGATTGGTGTGGAAACACGAACTTCTTCTCCCGTTCGTATCATACGCGATAAGGATACTCTGCAACATGTCACCGTTCGTGGATTATTTCCTTGCGGAGAAGGGGCAGGCTATGCCGGAGGAATTGTGTCTGCCGGAGTGGACGGCGAACGATGTGCAGAAGCAGTAGCCAACTATTTCAATCATTAATTAAACTTACACTAAAATGAATTATCAACCCGAAATAGCAATTGTAGAAGCCAATACATTGACCTGTCTCGGTCTGAAAGGAATCCTGGAGGAAATGATTCCTATGGCAACCATACGGACTTTTCATCACTTCAGCGAACTGATGGACGATACTCCCGATATGTATGCCCACTATTTCATTTCCGCACAGATTTACGTGGAGCACAATGCTTTCTTTCTCCCCCGGAAACGAAAAACGATTGTATTGGCAAGCGACAGTCCGCAATTCCAACTGTCCGGTGTACCCGTACTCAACATTCATGAATCCGAAGAAGAGTTGGTGAAAAACATATTGAAACTTCACCAACATGCTCACCATGACGGTTATCCGGTAAAAGATATGCCACCCATGCCTCCGATGCAGCCTCATCAGGAAATTCTATCCGCCCGTGAAATAGAAGTGCTCGTACTGATAACCAAAGGGTTAATCAACAAAGAAATAGCAGATAAACTGAATATCAGCCTGACTACCGTTATCACTCACCGAAAAAATATCACGGAGAAATTAGGCATTAAGTCCGTCTCCGGGCTGACTATTTATGCTGTAATGAACGGATATATCGAAGCTGACCGAATCTGACTTCTTAAAAAATAAGTCATAATCCTAATAAATGAGGATTGACCGTCATCTATATTTGCCGTTACTTTGCACCAGATAAATTAACAGCAGATGAAGACAAAGAAGATTATGATTGCCCTCATGCTCCTGACGACAGGGACAGCATGGGCTGAAGATTTCCCCAAAGACTCACTAAAAATAGTAGACATCGAAGAGGTGGTAGTGATTGCTACTCCAAAAGAGAACCGTAAACTACGTGACCTGCCGGTAGCCGCCACCGTTTTATCGCAAGACAACATGCGCGCCAATCAGGTAAATTCCGTGAAGAACCTGACAGGTATTGTTCCCAACCTGTTTATCCCTGACTATGGCTCCAAACTGACTACTTCGATTTATATCCGTGGAATCGGTTCACGCATCAATACTCCGTCCGTAGGACTTTATGTAGACAATATCCCTTATATCGACAAATCCGCTTTCGACTTCAACTATGCTGATATCGAACGTATTGATATTCTTCGCGGGCCACAAGGTACTCTCTACGGGCGTAACACGATGGGAGGGCTTATCAAGGTACATACTAAATCTCCTTTCACTTATCAAGGTACCGATATTCGCATGGGAGCAGCAACTTACAATAATTATAATGTTTCACTCACCCACTATCACCGCACATCCGACCGCTTCGCTTTTTCTACCGGAGGTTTCTACGAACACACAGGTGGCTTCTTTGAAAATTCGGCAAGAAATAACGAAAAAGTAGATAAGAGCAATGCCGGTGGCGGACGATTTCGTGGAATTTACCTGCCTACTTCGAACCTGAAAATAGATATGGCCCTTAGCTATGAATATAGCGATCAAGGTGGGTATCCGTATTATTATACCGGTATTACTCCCAGTGCCATAGCCAAAGCTCAAAAAGACGGTAAAGAAATGACAGAAGACCGGGCAGACTACATCGGTAAGATTTCATATAACGATCGTAGTAGTTACCGCCGTGGATTGCTCAACTCTGGTGTTAACATCGAATACCAAGCCTGTAACTTTATATTAAGTGCCGTGACAGGTTATCAGAACCTGAATGACCGTATGTTCCTCGATCAGGACTTCACAGAGAGGGATATTTTCAACATCGAACAAAAGCAGAGAGCGAACACCATTTCCGAAGAAATTGTCTTGAAAGCCAAACCTGGAAAAAGATGGCAGTGGGCTACGGGTGCTTTCGGATTCTATCAATGGCTACATACTACAGGTCCTGTTCTGTTCAAAGAAGAAGGAGTGAAGTCAGTCATTGAAAACAACGCCAATTCCGCTTTTGAAGAAGTCTCTGCCAAACCCGGAGCTCCCACCATGGGAATGACCGTGCACAACCCGACATTAAGCGTAGGAGGAACCTTCGATACCCCAACCCTTAGTGGTGCACTTTATCATCAGTCCACTTTCAACAATCTGTTCATCGAAGGGTTGTCCGTTACAGCCGGACTCCGACTCGATTACGAGAAAATCAGTATGAAGTATAATTCTCTTAGCACTCCTATCAACTTTGGTTTCGACTTCCACATGGCAATGGGGCCCACGCAAATAAATCTGTCCGATCAGAATATGAAAGCTCCGGCCTCTTTCGTAGGTAAGCTCTCGACTGATTACGTACAACTTCTACCCAAATTTGCTATTCAATATGAATGGAAGAATCAAAATAATGTTTATGCCACCGTTACCCGGGGATATCGTTCGGGAGGATATAACATCCAGATGTTCTCTGATTTATCACAAACTGAATTGAAAAATTCGATGATGAATGCCATCAAAGAAAGTCCGACAATAGGGCAAGACCCCACCTGGGGAGCAACTATCATTAAAATGATGGACCAAATGGTGCCTACAAAAGAGATTGATGTAAAAGCGTCCACCACTTACAAACCCGAATATTCGTGGAACTACGAAGTAGGTAGCCACCTTACTTTATGGGAAGGCAGACTTTGGGCCGACGTCGCAGCATTCTACATGGATACCCGCGACCAACAACTCTCCCAATTTGCAGAAAGTGGTTTGGGACGTATCACGATTAATGCAGGAAAAAGTCGCAGCTATGGTGCAGAAGCAGCTCTTCGTGCCAGTGTGACTAAAGAACTTAGCCTGAATGCCAGTTATGGATATACGTATGCCACCTTTACTGATTATGTAATCACCGAAGAGAAAAAAGATGGCACTCCCATAATTACGGATTACAATGGCAAATATGTTCCCTTTGTTCCCAAGCATACATTAAATATCGGTGGAGAATATGCCATCACCTGCAGCCCACGTTCTATCTTCGACCGGGTTGTATTCCAAGCGAACTATAACGCTGCCGGACGTATCTACTGGACTGAACAAAACGACGTCAGCCAATCCTTCTACGGCACACTCAACTGGAGAACGAATCTGGAAATCGGTGATGCAATGATTAGTTTCTGGGCACGCAACTTCCTGAATAAAGACTATGCCGCCTTCTATTTCGAAACAATGAACAAAGGTTTCATGCAGAAAGGACGCCCAATGCAATTTGGGGTAGATCTTCGCTGCCGCTTCTAATCATTTTTACTCATAAGGATATTATTTAGTCTTTTTATTGTCAGCTAAAGATTTCATCCATATAGAATAATGATTTTCAACGTATTAACAGCTGGCAATAAGTGCTGACAATAACCCAAAACAGGCTGACAATAAAAGATTCGGACTTTTATTGTCAGCCTGTCTCTTTGTAGATTAACAGCATAGAATACGGGATAGAAGAACGTATGTCCCTATGAAGTTTGCATTATAAAGCCGTTATACTTGATTTACCCAATCGGTATTGTTCTGTCAGAGCTACGCTATTCTTAACTCTCCACGGCCGTGGTAGCATCTCTTCACGGCCATGGGAGGATCTCGTCACAACTGTGGGAAGAAGTTACCACGGCCGTGGGAAGGTAAAGATAGCGGTACCCTCCAGGGAAAACGCATTATACTCTTTCCTTAATCTTTTATACATTTATCTTACACCA
>OGEQ01001912.1_pt1 | contig 15395 bp, 11 predicted proteins | sample 1570731 | NCBI WGS metagenome assembly OGEQ01 (sample SAMEA2582132, study PRJEB24529) | metagenome | biome: Human gut stool | place: China | collected 2011
CCACGTACAGCACCCGCTCGCAAAATACGAAATTTATCTCACTTTCTCGAAGTCTGACAGCGTGTAGAAATTTACTTATTTTTTTGTTCTCTTTTTTTCTTGGCTTTTTCAGTTTTAAGCTGTTGCTTCATTTCTTTTTGCTTAGCCTCAAGTTCCTTAGCCTCTTGCTCCTCAAGGCGTCTGTTTTCCTCATCACGTGCCTTTGCCTCGTCATACATAGCCTTAATATCCTCATAATGCTTGTAATTCTCCGCCTGAACAATGAGCTTGCCTGCGTCAATATACGGCTTTGCAAGACGGTTGTAATACGAATTTTCATCCGTCGCCTTTTTAATTAAAGCCTCAATTTCCTTTCTTTCAGCCTTAAGCTTTGCCTTTTTTGCTTTAAGTTTTGATTCTGTATTCTTATCCTTAGCCTTTTTTGCTTTAGAAATTTCAGTTTCAAGTTCTGCCAAAGCGGCAAGGTTGTCGTCCTCTTTTGCAAAAAGCTGTTCAAATACCGCATTATCAAAAGGAACAATTTTTCCGCCTGCTTTTGCAATAGCTTTCTTGCTGTACTTTCTGTTTCTTGCGGTTTCGATTGCAGCGCTTCTTTCCTCTCTGTGCTTCTTGGTATCCTTCGGCATAGCCTTTGCATTTGCCATTGCACGTTCAAGTTCTTCGTCGCTTACATCTGACAAACCGTCAATTCCGTTTGCATAAATTCTTTTTGCCTCTTCAAGCCTAAGTTTCCATTCCTCACGGTCAAACTTTTCGACTTCTTCGTTTACCATTTTTGAAATTTCAATATTTTCGTTATATGCTATTGCATCTTTAAGTGCCTTTTTAGCTTGCTTTTTGGCAGCCTTGCCGTCGGCGCTTTTAACTGCTTTTTTGAACGAATCAATATCTTTCGGCTCGGCATTTTTCATACTTTGCGCCTCTTCAATAACATCTATTGCATCAACAATATCTTTATCGTTAAGCACGCCGTTGCCATAATCTTCAAACATTGCACGAAGCTTAAGCACCTTAACAATTGCACGCTGGCGAAGCTCCGTCATATCATAGAAGAAATACGGAATAAAGTTTAGCGTTGCACCTATAACCGATAATATAACAATAACGACAAATGCTTTTTTGAAAATATCGTTAATATAAAGAACGTTATAAGGCGAGTTCATTACTTCGCTGATTGATTTGCCTGTTATTGACGATATTTCGCTTGCACGAGATGAAAGTGTATTTTCATTAATACCGACCTTTTCATATACAGCAGGCACAATGCCGCTTGTCAAAAGCGTAATAACCGTTCCTATAAGACCGACGGTTGAAAACATACCGTCAATTCTTTCTCCGGTCAAATATTGCTGATAATCACGAATGTCGGCATTTACTGCTGGAGTCAAAATAACGCCGAATGAACTCATAAGATAGTTACCGAAAAGAATAATTGCAATATATACAATCATTTTAGGCGGTTCTGCCTGAACAACGGGATAAAGCAAAAATAGAATTACGGCATTGAGCGCATTGGTGAAAATGAGCACCGCTTTTTTGCCCCACTTTTTAATACAAAACGGAGCGGCAAGCATTCCCCAAAGGTTAGCGTTTGCAACAACCATTGTGATTATTGTATAAAGTCCGGCGCCGACACCGTCTTCTTTTGTATTATGGTACTGATAGCACCACTGGAGCATATTGCCGTATGTAGTTTCAAGAAATCCTATCCAACCTGCAAGAGAAATAACCCAGAAAAGCTTATTCTTTGCAACTGCACGAACGGCATCAAGAAATTTGATTTGCACAACGTGGCTTCTTGCCTGAACAATCTTTTCCTGAGTATTTGCAAAAATATATACAGAACAGATTACGCCGAGAATTGCGAAAGGCGGATAAAGAATTCTGTATAATTTCATATCATAAAGGTCATTGTTCGTTGCAACCTTTGCAACAAGCGGCAAAACAGCAGTTGCAATAGACGGAGCCATAGAATAAACAACAGACTTAATTGTTAAAACATTTGCTCTTTCCTGAGTATCCGGCGAAAGCACCATAATAAGGTTTTCATACGATTCATAAAAGAACATATAGAAAAATTGAAAACCGATATTAAACAAAAGAACGATAAGAGCCTTAACGTTTTGGCTTTCAATTTTTTCATACGGCACCATTACCATACCCACCACAAGCAAGCATGCCGGAAGCGCCATTGACAGCAAATAAGGTCGATACTTTCCCTGCTTACTTCGGGCATTATCAATAATATTAGCCCTTATTGCGGTGGCAGGAAAAGAAATAGCAATACTGATTGCATAAATTATATAAACCTTAGTTGGAGAAATGCCGATAGCATTACCTATAATTACATTTGTAGTGCTCAACGTTAACTGCTGAACACAATAAATTAGGAAATAAATTCCTATTCCGCCGAAGGAATAAGCAAATATCTCCTTAAACGGCATATATCTGCCGGGCATAGGTCTTTTCCAATATACCTTTGCGTCAGAAAGAGTTTGCTTAATCTTTCCTATTTCCATAAAAAATTAACCCCTTTTTCTTTTTCAACTTTAGAAGCACATACTTTTTCATTATAAGTATCTTAAATACTTCAAAGCCGTTACAACTAAATATTATATAACATATTCACTTGTAATTAAATATAAAATGCAGTATAATAGATACATATTTCGGAAACGGCGGAAAAATAATGTATCATAGTAAATCTTTTTATTTAGGATATCAAAGCAAAAATAATTTGTTTTTACCGAATGTAATAAGCGCTTTTAAAATTCTTGTCGATGAAAGCTTTTTTCATTTTACGGATGACGAGGAACGCAATTTGTATCCAAAAGGCACAGTAGCTTTTATTCGCTGCACGGCAGGCAACGGCAAAATCTATACAAAACACGGTGAATTTGAATTAAGCGAAAACGATTATATCTTTTTAAATTTCCACGATATTATCAAATACAAGGCTATGGGGCAAATTTGGGGATACCGATGGACTAACTTTACATATCACGGCTGCAAAGATTTTGTCCTTGGCAAAATAGGCAAAAGTGAGGTCAGCGACGATGAGGAAAAATATTTTGAAAAGCTTATAGGAATAGGCCAAAACGCTGAAATTTCAAACTATGTCAGTTTCATTTTTCTTGCATATTACTTTAACGTTTGCAGAAAAGAAGAAATAAGTGAAATTCTTAATCTTGACACATCACACCGCAGGCTGATTGACGATATTTGCTCATTTATATCGCAAAAATTATTTACGAAAATAACGGTTGATGCCGTGTCGGCATTTTTCAATATTACCCCTCGCAGACTTCATCAAATCTTTATCAAGGAACTTAATATTTCACCGAAAAAATACATAACCAAAAAGAAAATGGAGGAGGGTTACAGATTGCTTGTTCAAACCTCTATGCCGATTAACAAAATAAGCGAATTACTGTGTTTCAGCTCCCCGTATCATTTTACAAATGAGTTTAAAAAAATTTTCAACCAAACACCTACCCAAGTAAGGAATATCGAAAAATAAAGGAATGACTATGTAACATACTATATATTGTATATAATATACAATAAACGACTATTTTTAAAATTTGCTTTACAATTCGGGTGTAATATGCTATAATCTTTTCGCTGTAAACGAATTACACGGTTTCGGGGTTTAACTGCCTTGCAGTATTCACCTGCCCGTTACTGAGTTTTGCGTGATACGGCAAATAATATTAGATGAGGTGAAAATTATGACACAGGCTGAAAAGCAAGCAATTATCAAGGAGTATGCTACTCACGAGGGTGACACAGGTTCACCGGAAGTTCAGGTTGCAGTTCTTACAACAAGAATCAACGAGCTTACAGAGCATCTTAAGGTTCATAAGAAGGACCATCACTCAAGACGTGGTCTTTTAAAGATGGTTGGTCACAGAAGAAACCTTCTCGTATACCTTTACAATAAGGATATCGAAAGATACCGTGCTCTTATCAAAAAGCTTGGCATCCGTGATACACTCGACAGATAATTTGTCACTTAGGCAAGCATGGCTGACGGTCAATGCTTGCCTTGTTTACTTTTTTGTAATTTAAGGAGGCGCAGACAATAGTAGTAAACCGAGTATGTAAATTATAATTTGTGTATTGGGTTTATTACTATTGCACCTCCTTGATTAAATAAATAAAATTTAAAGAAATGAGGTACTAAAATGTTTTTCAAGAATTTTAAAGTTTGGGAAACCGAGCTTGCAGGCAGAAAGCTTACACTTGAAACAGGCAAAATGGCAGGCCTTGCAAATGCTTCAATTATGGCTCGCTACGGCGAAACAGAAGTTCTTTGCACAGTAACAGCGTCTGCAAAGCCACGTGAGGGCGTTGACTTCTTCCCTCTTTCGGTTGACTATGAAGAAAAAATGTATTCGGTAGGCAAAATTCCGGGTTCATTCCTTCGCAGAGAAGGCAGAGCAGGAGAAAAGGCAATTCTTACATCCCGTTGTATCGACCGTCCTATTCGTCCGCTTTTCCCAAAAGATTTAAGAAACGATTGCTCAGTTGTTGCAACAGTTATGTCAGTTGACCCTGACTGCTCACCTGAGATTACTGCCGCTATCGGTGTATCTGCCGCTATCGCTATTTCGGATATCCCTTGGGACGGCCCAATCTCTTCTGTAAATGTTGGTATTGTTGACGGCGAAATCGTTATCAACCCAACTCTTGAGCAAAGAGCAAAGACTGACCTTACACTTACAGTTGCATCAACAGCTGACCTTGTTGCTATGATTGAAGCAGGCGGTAACGAAATTGATGATGAAACAATGTTTAACGCTATTATGGCAGGTCACGAAGAAAACAAGAAAATTGTTAAGTTTATTCAAGGCATTGTTGACGAAGTCGGCAAGCCTAAGTTTGAATATGAATCATCAGACCCTGATCCTGAAATTATGAAGGAAATTGAGGACTTCTGTATTGAGGACGTAAAGAAAGCTCTTGACACAGATGACAAGCTTGTTCGTGACGAGGCTCTTCTTCCTATTTATAATGCAGTTCACGAGAAGTTTGACGAAAGATTTGAGGGCAACGAGGGCAAGATTGAAGAAATTATGTATCTTGTTCAAAAACACGTTGTTCGTGCTTGGCTTAAGGACGAGCACAAGAGAGTTGACGGCAGAGGCATTGACGAAATCCGTCCTCTTAACGCAGAAATCGACCTTCTTTCAAGAGCACACGGCTCAGGTCTTTTCACAAGAGGTCAAACACAGGTACTTTCAGTTACTACTCTCGGATGAATCTGAGACATCCAAGAGATATATGCATCACTATAACTTCCCGTCATACTCTGTAGGCGAAACAAAGCCTTCAAGAGGACCTGGCAGACGTGAAATCGGTCACGGTGCACTTGCTGAAAAAGCACTTGTTCCTGTTCTTCCGTCAGTTGATGAATTTCCTTATGCAATCAGAGTTGTATCTGAAGTTCTTTCATCAAACGGCTCAACTTCGCAAGGCTCAATCTGCGGCTCTACTCTTTCACTTATGGCTGCAGGCGTTCCTATCAAGGCTCCCGTTGCAGGTATCAGCTGCGGTCTTATCACAGGCGACGACGGCGTATACGGCGACTTTATGACAATGGTTGACATTCAGGGTCTTGAAGATTTCTACGGCGATATGGACTTCAAGGTTGCAGGTACTAAGAAGGGTATCACTGCAATTCAGATGGACCTTAAAGTTCACGGTCTTACTCCTGAAATCATCAAGGAAGCTTTTGCTAAGACTCATAAGGCAAGAAATTACATTCTTGATGAAATTATGCTTCCATGCATCAGCGAGCCGAGAAAAGAGCTTTCAAAGTATGCTCCTAAGATGTATACACTTTCCATCAACCCTGACAAGATTGGCGATGTTATCGGCAAAGGCGGCAAGGTAATTCAGGAAATTCAGGCTGACTACGATGTTAAGATTAACATTGAAGAGGACGGCAGAGTATATATCAGCGGCATTGACGCAGACAAGTGCAAGGGTGCTGTTGAAATTGTTAAGCTTATTGCTACCGACCCTGAGGTTGGTTCATTCTACAACGGTATTGTAACAAGAATTATGAACTTCGGCGCATTCGTTGAAATTGCACCGGGCAAGGAAGGTCTTGTTCATATCTCTCGCCTTGACGTTAAGAGAACGGAAAAGGTTGAGGACGTTGTAAACGTCGGCGATTCCGTTATCGTTAAATGTATTGAAATTGACGACCAGGGCAGAATCAATCTTTCAAGAAGAGATGCTTTAATCGAACTTGAGGGAATGAAACCTGAAAACGAAATTGACGAAACACCGAGAAAGCCACGCAGAGATAATCACAGACGTGACAATAACAGAAAGTAATTAATCTTTCAATAAACAAAAATGACTGTCGGAGAACTCCGACAGTCATTTTTTATTATATACAATTAATAAGTATATATTGAAGCATTTGAATAAGTGACTTTTTCTTTGCCCGAAGCGTCTTTTGTTACAACAAACGCTCTTGCGCCGATATTGCCGCTCATTGCGATAAGTCCATAATTAAGGCCGATTTGATTAGAAGATTTATTGTTATAAATAACCTTAATCGTTCCCGGATTTGCACCTGAGGCGCTCTTGCCTACATTTTCAAGAGTCAAATCAGAAGCTAATGCATTTTTACCGTAAATAAAGCCTTGCTTTTCAACTGTTTCGCCGTCTGCAATTGAGCGTGTTGCAATAAACAAAACGTCAGGCGCCTGACTTGACGGACGATTCGTAGATATAATTGCGATTTGAGTTTTAGCTTCTTCGCTCTTTCCCTCAACTGCCGTCAATTCAATATTTGCAGCACAATAAAATGTATATTTTTCGCCGTATGCAACTGTAGAATCGCCTATTTTCCACGAGGTTACACCCTGCTTGCCGACAGTAACCTTTGCATCATAAGAAACACCCGTTGCAATATCCTGATATTCTTTGCCGCCAACGCTTATTGTTGCGCCGTTCGCTTTGATAGTGTATGTTTGCGACACGTCTTTCGTATAATTAGCTCTAATCGTTTTTCCGTCAGTCAAGGATGAAATTTGATTTTCGCTTATCGACCATTCCGAGAACAAATATCCCGGGTAAATCGGTGCCTGCGGAATAACTACGTCTTTGCCGTCACTTACAGTTTGGCTTGAAATCACATTGCCGTATAAATCAACGAATACTACAGTAAACTTCGTTTCTTCGCTCTTAATAAAGAGTGGTGTAAACGTCATATTATCCGTAGCGGTTGTTATATACTCCTCATCTATAGAAACAAGTTTATTGCCCTGTTTCCAACCCAAAAATTCAGCCCCTGCATTTGCAACCGCTTTAAGGGTAATGCTCGAATTTTTATCAATACTTACGCTCTTGCCAAGCGTTGTATCAATACCGTTAAGGCTTGTTTTGCCAAGGTCGGATTTAACAACCGTGATTGAAACAGCGTCAGGTCTGACATTAGGCAAAATCTCATAATGAGCATAAAGAGTAACGCCGTCTGAAATTTCTTCTACAATATAATCACTTGTGATTTGAATTCCGCCGTCAATTTCGGTAAACCAACCTACAAATTTATAAGTATAATTCTCATCATAATAATTGTCGCCGTCGATGTTTCCTATTTTTTCACCGACAGGGAAATATCTTATACCCGATTGCTGACCTGCTAATGAATTGTCAAAATTAATGCCAACAAGTTTGGTGCTCCAAACAGCATAGAAAGTAACATTTTCATTCAAAAATTCATTACTGTCAATTTTTTCGCCGGCGAATAAGTCAACCATATCCGGTTCAGGGTCAACGCTCCAACCGAGAAAATACTTTTTAATAAAATCTTGGCTGTAAAAATCGCCTAAATCAAGCGGAGATTTAACGGTATATGTAAAATTATTATAATATCCCGTATCAACAGCAGTTTGAGTTGCGGTGAACTGATATTTAACCTCAAATTTTTCGGCTTCTTTTAAAACAGGATAGAGTTTTACAATTTCATCCTGTTTATTTCCGAGATTTTTATATTCGGCATTTTCGTTATATTCAATATCATCTGCATTTGCATTTCTTGCCCAACCTGCGCAAATATATCTTTCGTCAAAATTAGCGTTAATGCTTGAATACTTAGGAGTTGTTATGTTGGTGTCATAGTTGATGTTTTTATGAATTTGGAGCAAATTGCCGTCATTATCATAATAATAAACATTATATGATACAGGGCTTAAAACTGCATAAAGGTCAACTCTTTCGCTTGCACTTGCAACAAAAATTTTCGCCCCGTCTTTATAAACGACCTTTCCCTGCGGTACAGTTGCCCAACCTTCAAACACGTAACCTTCAGGCGCAATGTTCATTGACTGAGCTGTGTTAAGCGTAACAGTTGAATTATTATCAACTGTCTGAGAAAAATGCAGGTTTCCGTTTATATAGTATTTGATTACCGCTTTGCTGTCATTTTTTACATAAACAGGATATAACGCAACAGAATTTGACGTGGAAAACTGCTTATATATAGATTGACAATCGGTATACGCAACAGTCGTTGAATTAATTGCAGTTGACCAACCGACAAAAATTGAATCATGCTTAGAACTCTTTACTCCGAGTTCCTCGGCAGACATAAGATTTTGCGCCACGTCATATGTAAATGTTTGGGTGGTTATCTTAGAGCCGCTTGTATCATAAAAAGTAAAATTATATGTTATCGGAGTCCAAGTTGCCGTCAACTTAATTTCATCCTTGCCAAAAGGAACAATACTTTTGCTTCTTATCGCATTTGAACTTTCGTCAACCCAGCCTGCAAATCTGTAGCCGTCCTTCTTTGGTACAGGCATAATTCCGAATTCGTCGCCTGCCGCAACTTTCATACTTGTTTTTGAAACCGTACCGCCGTTAGGGTCGAAAATCGCCGTTGCACTTTGAGTTTTAACTACAGTAATCGTAAAGGTGCAAGGAATACTTTGCGTTCTTACATTAAGCCTGTAATTTCCCTTTTTAAGATTAGCGGTGATTCTTGCATATCCGCCGTTTTTCAAATTATCCGAGGTTGCAATCGTTTTTCCGTCGTTATCTTTAAGCGTTATTGTAAGCCCTGTTGTGCCGACTTTAATAAGATAATCATAATTTTCGTCTGCACAAAAACCCGAATAATAGCTTGCAGGGTCAGCGCCGATTGAAGAAATATTAACGGTTGTGGTTTCGCCGACTGTAACTTCGGTATATCCGAGCCAAAGAGCATAAATATCAATGTTTGCGCCCTGCGAATCGTGCAAACCCTTAAGCGCCTGACCGTCTTTATATTTAATATCCGCCTCGTTTTTTGAAGTGCTCCAACCGAGGAAACGCTTATCTTTTGCGATGTCGGGAGCAATATCTGCCGCATTGGGCAATATAAATTCCTCGTCATACTTTACGGAATATGATTTATCCAGCCAAACTCGGCTGCCTACCACACTATATAATGTAATAGTATATGTTATAGGAACGTACCTTGCGGTAAGAGTAATATCGCCGTCAAAGTTATAAACGGTATCCATCGTTACTTCTTCTCCGCTTTCGGTAAACCAACCGTTAAAAGTATATCCGACTTTCTTTGCAGACGGGAAGTCGCCGTATTCGCCTATCTTTTCGCCGTAATCAACCTGAAACTTACTCTCCCCGATAAGCCTGCCGCCGTCAGCATCAAAAGTAACGGTACGTACCTCACCGCCATAGATTGCATGCAAAATATGGTCTGCCGGATAAACAAGGCAATCAAAATCAATTTCTCTTTTGCTTTCACTTTCCCAACCCTTAAAAACGTAATTGTCCGATTTGCAGTCAGGGAGTTCGCCGTAACTGTCGCCTACAGTATATGTAGCATTTGCTATCTCGCACTTGCCGTCGCCTGCGTCAAAAGTAACGGTTACACTGCCTGTATTGTTTGTATAATTAAGACCGTAATCCTTTGCATATTGTTCTGCACAAGAACCCGACGGAGTAATTATATATACATTTTTTATGCCTTGTGAATCAAGCATACAGCCATCGTCAAATTTCGTAACGGAAGCCGGAATATACATAAGTGTAAGATTTTCGCAAGATGCAAAAGCGTCTACAAAAATATATACATCTGCTCCGTCCTCAATCTTAACGCTTTGAAGAGCTCGGCAGCCGTAAAACGCATTGTTTAAAATCGTTTCGAGCGACTTAGGAAGATTAATACTTTTAATTCCCTCACAGCAGAAAAATGCCGACTGCTCAATCGAAACAACATCGCTCAACTTTATTGCTTTTATTTTTGCATCCTTTGTAAATGCAGATCTGCCTATCGTCTTAGCCGTGGTTTCAACATATTCAAGAGAAAGGCAACTTGCAAATGCATAAGCGCCGATAGTTTCGCATTTGTTTGCAACAAGTTTTTCAATATTCGATTTGCTGAAAGTGTATTTACCTATTGTTTGAACGCTTGATAAATCGGCGGTGCGAATATATGTATTGTAAAACGCATAATCACCGATTGTTTTAACATTTTCCAAATTGATTTTATCAAGCACCGTATTTCTAAACGCATCTTTGCCTATTTCCTCAACAGTTGAAGAAAGCGAAACACTTGTAATGTCAAAATCCATAAACAAGGCTGTTCCGATTTTGGTTACACCCTCGCCTACAACGACATTTTGCGCACCGTTTACAACCTCTTGATATTTTTCATCACCGAATGCCGTATCCATGTCGCTCGCTTCACCTGTTCCGTTTATGTAAACAGTATGTGTTTTTTCATCATAAACGTACTCGCACGTGTCGGCGTATGCTGAAAAGCTCATACCGAACGTCATACTTATCATCATTAAAAATGATAAGAAAATGCTTAAGGATTTTCTAATTCTTTTCATAAATATACCCCCTCTAATTTATCGAAAAAAATCGACAGTTGTTCATTTATATTCTATCAAAACCGCTCATTCAAGTCAATTAATTTTTCAAAAACGTTCAAATAATATGAATTTTTCAAGATTTATTGACTTTATACTAATGATACTGCCTTATTTTCAAAAAAATAAAGATACCCCCTCGTCGTTATTATAATTCCGTAACGGAATTTTGTCAAGCCTTGCAGGCAATATAATTTGAGTATAGAAAATGATGAGTTAAAGCATTTTTGGCGGTGTTATTATGAAAACGAGAAAAAAACCTTACGGCAACTGCAATATGGTAGGCAAAAATATTGAAAGGCTCAGGCTTGAGCAGGGAATCAAGCAAAAGGATTTTATATCAAAGCTTCAGGTTTACGGGCTTGACATTAATCCGACAAGCTATTCCAAACTTGAGGGGCAGGTACGCCTTGCGACAGACAAGGAAGTTTTTTACTGCGCAAAGATTTTGGGAGTTAAGGCGCAGGAACTTTTCGATGAGGAATAAGACTGTAACACAATCATTTGTTTTATTTTGATTTATAGCGTTAGTTTTATTGACAAAATTTGTAATAGTGCTATAATTGTATTTGTACGTTTTTAGGAAATTAAATCAAAAAATTACGCTTTGCGTAACGGAGGAAAAATTATGAATATTTTTATGATTGGCGGCACAGGCCTTCTTGGCTGTGAAGCTGCAACCCAGCTTATCAAAATGGGTCACAAAGTAACAAGCGTTGCTTTGCCACCTCTTCCTCAGGGTGCTCCTATTCCTGAAGAAATGGAAATCGTTTTCGGCGATATTAACAAAAAGAAATTGAAGAAATGCTCAAGGGCAACGATGTATTCATCTATGCCGCAGGTGTTGATGAGAGAGTTGAATTCCCTCATCCTGTTATGGATTATTATGACAAGTTCAACAACGCTCCTCTTAGAAGAATCTTCCCTCTTTGCAAAAAAGTCGGCGTTAAGAGAGCAGTAGTTCTCGGCTCATACTTTGCTTATCTTACAAAGAGCAGACCTGATATGGGACTTCAGCAGAGAAACCCGTATTTCAAGGCAAGAATGATGCAAGAGGATATCTGCAAGAATGCTGTTGACGACAACTTCTCAACTTGCGTACTTGAACTTCCTTACATTTTCGGCACACAGCCGGGCAGAAAGCCTGTATGGACTATCCTTATTGAGCAGCTCAAGGCTATGGACAGCCTTCCGTTCACCCTTTATCCAAAGGGAGGTACTGCAATGCTTACTTGCCGTCAGGTAGGTCAGGCTATCGCAGGTGCAGCTGTTAGAGAAAAGGCAGGCTTTGAGGCAATCCCTGTTGCTATGTATAATATGAAATGGGATAAGTTCCTTAAAATCGTTTACGAAGCAAGAGGTATGGGTCCTGACAGAAAGATTGTCGGTGTTCAGCCTTGGATGATGAAGCTTGGTATGATTGGCATTGCCAAGGATTACAAAAAGAGAGGCATTGAGTCAGGTATGGACCCATTCAACCTTCCTGATATTATGAACCTCGACCTCTTTATTAACAACCAGTATACTAAGGAGCTCGGCGTTCAGGAAGACGATATTGAAGAAGCAATTGCTGATTCAATCCGTGTTTCTCAGGCATCATACGACGGCAAGGTTAAGCTTCTTGAAATGAAGGGCGAATAACGTCGAAAGAAATTCCGTGTTTGAGAAACGGGCGAACAATGTTCGCCCCTACGGCATTCCTTTCTCATTTTTCCCGAATAAAAAGCGTTAAAACCAAATAAGCAATAAAGACAAAAAGGAAGAACAAAATTTGTTCTTCCTTTTTTAGATTTTATACGATATTTATTGATTGTTCGTCGCTTTCTTGCCCGTATTTACGACAAATTGAGCGTGGCAATGAGGGCAGGTCACGTTGATTTTGCCCTTATGGCGAGGGAGGCGAAGCGTTTTTTTACAACCCTTGCACTTAACGAACTTATGAGTTTTGCGTTGCTTGAATTTATCGTTTTGAAATTTGAAAAAGCCCTTGACGCTGTTTTCAAACTTAAGCCACTTTGCATTTTCCGCTCTGCGAGCCTCGATATTTTTTGAAAAAACTCTGAAAATTGCGAAAACAACAAGCACTAAAGCCATAATTTCAATCGCATAATATGTTATTTTTGACACCTTGTAAAAAGCGTTTGCCAAAAGAGTTATGACAAAGAAAAAGATTAAAAGCACGCTCCAAAGCTTATCAATGCCGTATCTGCCTATCATAAATTGCTGAAACTTATATGCCTGTTTTCTAAAAAATTCTTTCATAATTTTCACCTTTATTGATTATATGCACCGCCGTTGGGACTGCCGAAATAGTCCGACGCATTTGAACTGCCGTTTGAACTGTCATTTGAACCGTCGCTCGAATTTCCGAAATCCTGCGACTGAGAGTACGAGTCTCCGTTATTAAAATGCGGTGTATAGTAGTAAGTTCTTGACGCAAACAAGCCGCTGATAAGACTAACAACAATCCTGATTATAATTATAATCAGGATAATTTTTAAAATTCTTGAAACACAACCACCACGCCTTGCAGTATATGTGCGTGTGTTTTGATTAGGATTGGTATAAGTGTAGGTATACGCACCGCCCATATCGCCGAAATCGAAAAAGCTTGAAAACGGGTCCTTTTTAAGCGGATTAATGCCGTTTGTAATATCGCTGTATGCCTGATATGGTCCTGCGCAACATTCCACTTGCCGACTGCCGCATTAGCAAGCGCTGAAAGATAATACCAGCGGGCATTTCTGTCCTCAATAGTATTGAGCAAATTAATAGCCTGAGTGTATTGCCCCGTATTTATAAACTGCGCAACAGATTTTAAATAATCGGGTGCACTGTTTGCATTCGCTTTAGCCCTCGTGCCGCTAAACGGAGAATAATATTCACTTTGATTAGCCGTGCCGTTTTTAATTTGGTCATAAGCCGCATTGATTTGCGACATTTTCTCCTCGGCTTCTTTATCGTTTGGATTAAGGTCGGGATGATACTTTTTAGCAAGCTTTTTATATGCCTTTGTGCATTCTTCAACGCTTGCCCCGTCCGGCACTCCCAAAACCTTATAAGGATTAGTTATCATATATATTCCTCAATAATTGATTTTATCAAATGTTACCACGCAATTTTTAAGACGTTATTAACAAATAACGTACAATAGATAAACAATAGTTTAAACATTTTTATTGAAATTTTTAGCTTATTTTGGTAGTATAATATAGTAATAAATAACAACGGAGGTTTTAAGCATTATGTATCCTATTTTGCTTACTCTGGGTGAAAATATCGACAAGGTTTTTTCATCCTTTGATTTGTGGGTTTTCCACTTTTTTGGCTCAATGCAATGCACATTTCTAACATACGTTGCAAAATTTTTCACAACCTTTGGCGACGAGGGATTTATAATTCCGCTTGTTGTTGTGGGCGCAGTTCTTTGCTTATTTAAAAGAACGAGAAAATTCGGCTTATCTCTTATTTTCGCAGTAGTCATCGGCACACTTGTTACAAACATTGTGGTTAAACCTATGGTACTTAGAGTAAGGCCTTACAATACGCTTCAGGGCAACGCAGATTATTGGAAATGGTATATCGGCGCCGGCGCACTCAGCGAGAGCGACTATTCCTTCCCGTCGGGTCACACAACAGGCGCATTTGAAATCGCAACGGCACTTTTCCTCTGCTTCAAGAGCGAGAAAAAGAAAATTGCTTACCTTTTCCCTGTAGTTGCACTTTGCACAATGGGCAGCCGTGTTTACCTTATGGTGCATTATGCAACAGACGTGCTTGCAGGTTTTGTGGTAGGTATTGTTGCAGGCGTGCTTGGCTATCTCATTGCTAAGTTTATCGTTAAATTTATTTTTGAAAAGACAAAGCTTGATAATATTGATTTAGGCAAAGTTCTTAAAAAGATAACTGACAAAACAAACGGCAAAGCCGCACCGGTTGCAATCGTTCTTGTAGTAGTTTGCATCTTCCTTTATGCATTTATTCCAAGCCTTACGGAGGGCGGAGACAAGGCAATCAGATGCGCATACAACGGCGAATACGATTGCTACAACGAGGCAAGAGTTGACGATAAGGATTATCCGCCGATTGACGGCAAAAATTATTGCAAAATCCATTGGAAGCAGCTCAACGGCGTTGATTAATAATTGCAAAAAATTAACCACCTGTATCAAGCGAATACAGGTGGTTTTTTTATATATGTTTATAAAACAAGGCGACCGATGGTCGCCCCTACTACGTCGAAAGAAATTCCGTGTTTGAATGAATTTCTTTCTCACTTTCCGCCTAAAATCATCAATTCTACGAAGCGTAGGGTGACAAATGAGGCAAAAGCTGTTATACTCAAAGCAAGAGGTGAGGAAAATGAATGCTAAAAAGGTCGGCTCATTTATCAAAGAACAACGGCAGGAACTTGGGCTCAGCCAAAAGGAGCTTGCCGAAAAGCTATATATTACCGACAAGGCAGTCAGCAAGTGGGAAACGGGGGATTCA
>OGEQ01001917.1_pt1 | contig 15369 bp, 18 predicted proteins | sample 1570731 | NCBI WGS metagenome assembly OGEQ01 (sample SAMEA2582132, study PRJEB24529) | metagenome | biome: Human gut stool | place: China | collected 2011
TGTTCTGTATGTTGTCTCAAGAAGTCCAGCTCTTGCTCCACCAATTGCAAGACCATAAGCTAATGTTCTGTCCCAAGCTTTTCCTGTAGCATCCTGCTCTACAGCGATAAGGCAAGGAGTTCCTTTTCCTGCAAGATACTCGCTACGAACTGTGTGTCCTGGTGCTTTAGGAGCGATCATTGTTACATCTACGTTCTTAGGTGGTTTGATGCATCCGAAGTGAATGTTGAAACCATGAGCGAACATTAACATGTTTCCTTCCTCAAGGTTTGGCTCGATGTCTTTCTTGTACATATCAGCCTGTAACTCATCATTGATAAGAATCATGATAATATCTGCCTGCTTTGCTGCCTCTGCTGCTGTGTATACTTTCAATCCCTGCTCTTCAGCTTTCTTCCAGGATTTACTTCCCTCATAAAGACCTACGATTACGTCACATCCGGACTCTTTCAGGTTCAGAGCATGAGCATGTCCCTGACTACCATATCCGATGATAGCAATCTTCTGTCCTTCCAGTGCTGATAAATTACAATCTTCCTGATAAAAAATTCTTGCTGCCATTTTGACATTCCTCCTAATAAATATATAAATTTAAATTGGTAACTACTCGATAAATGTGACATCCTTGATTCCTCTTGACAGTCCGGCAATTCCGGTTCTGGCAAGTTCCAGGATCTCATAACCATCCAGGAGCTGTAAGAACGCTTCCAGCTTTGACTGGGTTCCTGTAAGCTCAATCACGAGAGACTCTCTCTCTGCATCAACAATCTTCGCACGAAAGATATCAACAATTGAAACAATCTCTGACCGCTGCTGTGCATTGGCACGGATCTTAACCAATATCAGTTCACGATATACGGATTCTTCCGGCTTTAAGACCTTCACTACGATCACATCTTCCAGCTTGGCAATCTGCTTTTCAATCTGAGATAAAATAATCTCATCTCCACTGGATACAATCGTGATTCTCGTAAATCTTGGATCTGCCGTCACACCGGCTGTGATACTGTCGATGTTGTATCCTCTTCTTGTGAATAGTCCGGATATTCTACTTAATACTCCGGAATTGTTGTCAACTAATAATGAATAAACTCTCTGCATAATGCACCTCTTTCTTGTATATTTTCAAAAACAGAGTGCGTTCTGTTTTTAAATAATAGCAATATCTCATGTATTTGTCAAGTATCTATCTTATCTTTTCTAAGAACTTTTTTTCTTTTTTGATTTTTACTCTTTCTCACTGAGCCAGGAAATATTCGTCCCGTCACTCGTTGCAATAATTGTTCCAAGCTGATCTGTGCGGTAAACCTGCACATCATCGTTATTCAGACGCTCCAGCGTCTCCTGATGCGGATGTCCATAAGAATTATCCACGCCACAGCTGATAACAGCCCATGTTGGATTCGTTGCTTTTAAAAACGCTTCACTTGTAGAAGTTCTGCTTCCGTGATGTCCGCATTTTAACACATCACATTCCAACGCACTTCCAAATCTCTTCACCATTGCGCTCTCAGATTTCTCACTGGCATCTCCACACATGACAAAAGAATTCTCCCCATGCACCAGTTTAATTCCTACTGAAGCATCATTGGTATCATCTGAACTGACCAGATCCGTTTCCGGACAAAGCACAGTAAATGTCGCATCTCCAAATCCGAACTCTTCGCCGACTTTTGGATGCTCTACCGGAACATTTTCTTTCTCAATATCATCCATAACCTCTTCATAAGTCATTGTATCATTTGCCACATCCGGCATAATAACCTGTTCTACCTCAATCTTCTCCAAAACATCATCGCCGCCACCTATATGATCGGCATCCGGGTGTGTCAGGATCAGATAGTCAAGCTTGTCTATGCCCTGTTGATTCAGATAATCCACCACATTTTTTCCTTCATGGTTATTCCCAGCATCAATCATTGCATTATGACCTTCTGTCTGAATAATTGTACAGTCACCCTGTCCTACATTGAGATAGGTCACTTTCATCTGACCGGTCGCAACCGTATCTGCAATGTTTTGTGCAGGCTCACCAGACATTCGTTCCATCAAATTCCCACGCTCCGCAAATCCGCCAATCAATGCAAGAATCAGCATGATTGCCGCAGGAATTCCTTTTAGATTCTTATTCTTTTTTCTTCTAGCCATACTTACTTTCGCTCCCCTTATGTAATTTTCGCTCCCCTTTCATTCATTCCTTGAAATCCATTTTTCGCTTCAAATTATTGTCCTTTTTCTCCTGACGCCGGATCAGCCATCAGTTTCTTGTAATACGCTTTTGTCTGATACAATGCTCCAACCGGATTGTGTGCAAGCACGCGGTCTTTTGTCACCAGCGTTGTCGTCAGTGTGTGTGTATATTTATAAAACAAACTATCATGTCCAACACATAATCCAACTACAACATTAAAATCTGTCCCGGCTTTCTCCAAAAGCTTTGCCTGCATAATCGGATTACACAACGCATTCCCTACTTGCGTTGTATACTCTTTCCTTACTCCTATATCCGTCTTATTAAACGCTCCAGCCTTACAGAGTGCTGCATATGGTTCAAAACCGTTCTTTTTCAAAATCTGAGCAAAGATACGACTTTCTTCAATCAATCCAATACATGTCGCAATTCCAATTTTATGAAAGCCCATCCGCTTTGAAAACTCGATAATTTCTTCCACTCTCGTATAACGGCAATAAAATTCAGCTTCAATCTCTGCTGAAATCACAGAAACTTTATTGTTCTCTTCATCTTCAAGATATAGTTTTTTAATCTCTTCCAGCTCTTTTACATCAAAATTTGTAGTCAGACAGAACTCCGGATATTCCTTATCTCTCTTGGCACAGTTCAATACACCACAATTAACACATGATTTTTCAAATTCTCCCATTGTACTTTCTCCTTCCACCTACACACCTTTTCAAGAATGCGTATATTTTGTATTGTTTATTTTAGTTATCCTACAAGCGTTGAGCACAACTCACGCCAACTTTCATCCCCCCTGCCAGCAGCATCACCCACACAGGATTCATTTTCACTTTCTGTATCAGAAAAATACAGATTACAAATATTGCAGCCAGACTCCAATTAGTTCCTGCAAAAGTAATCATATCATTTTCCCAAAATGCCGTAATGAGAATTGATATTCCTGCCGATGCTATCAATGCAACAACCGCTGGGCGCAGAGAGCCTAACACCCCCTGAAACAACTCCATATTCCGCCATTTTAGATAAATCTTTGCAATTACCGTTACAATAATACAAGACGGCAATATGTACCCGGCTGTTGCACAGAGCGCTCCTGGTATACCTGCAATCTTTTCACCTACAAATGTTGCAGAATTCACGGCTATTGGTCCCGGTGTCATCTGAGATATGGTAATCAGATCTGTAAATTCAGACATACTAAGCCAGCTATGCGTTTTTACGACCTGCCCCTGAATCAGAGGAAGCGCTGCATCTCCACCTCCAAAACTGAACATGCCAACTTGAAGGAAACTTAAGAACAACTGCAGATAGATCATGCTTCTTTCCTCCTTTTTAAAAGAGTCCGTACCACACCAAATATAATACATGTCAGAATAATATATATTACGTTTACATCCATAAAACATGCCGCAACAAATGCTCCGGCCATTATCAGAAGTGCTATTTTGTCACCGCCTTTTGCAATGCCATTTCCCATTTCGTAAGTCACACAGGCAATGACTGCAGCCACACCTGCCTGCATGCCTTCCAGCATCTGACTAACCAGCCAATTATCGCGAAATGCCTGATAACACATTGAAAGAATTGTGATAATCACAAATGGCGGAATAATTGCTCCTATAATCGCTACAAATGCTCCTATAAGCCCCGCCAGTTTGTATCCCACCACAATCGCTCCATTAACTGCGATTGCTCCCGGTGCTGATTGTGCAATTGCCACAAGATCTAACATCTCATCATTTTCAATCCAGTGATATTCGTCCACGAATTTTTTCTTTAACAGGGAAACAATCACATATCCTCCACCAAAAGTAAATGCACTCAGATATAAAGTTGAAATAAATAAACGGATTAACACCTTTTTCTTATCTTCCACTGTTTTTCCAAACTCCTGATACTGCATATCTGTCACATTCCTTTCTGTCTGCTACGTTATCATTTATCATCTGTTTTGTTACTGCCTTTTATTATTCTACCAAATTACTTTCCATACGTCAAAACCGTCAGGAAACATATCCTGACGGTCATACTTTTTACTTTGTGTATTTATAAAATCCTTCTCCTGTGCAGACGCCTTTCTTGCCTGCATCGATTTTTTCTTTCAAGCGTTTTGCAATCTTTCCCGGTGTTGTCTCCGGATCTTTTGCCGCCGGATCCATACAAACGATATTGTACGCAGTCTCCAGTCCCACAATATCAAGAATACGGAATGGACCAAGTGGAGCTCCGGTAGCAAGACTCCATGTCAGATCAATTGTCTCCGGATCAGCCACATCATTTGCATAAAGTGCTTCTCCTGCATTCAAAAACGGAACTAACAGAGAGTTCAGAATATATCCCGGCTGTTCTTTGTGTAATTTCAATGGAATCATACCAATCTGTCCGGCAAACTCTACAACCTCATCGTAATATTTTCCTTCTGTACCGGCATGCCCCATAATCTCAGCCGTGTTATTTTTCCAGATTTCATTTGCAAAATGCAGTGCAAGATATTTTTCCGGTCTTCCTGTGTACTGAGCAAATGCACTCGGTACCATAGTTGATGAATTTGTCACAATAACTGTCTTTTTCGGAAGAAGCGGCGCCATCTGCTGATAGAATGCAATCTTTGCTTTCGGATCTTCTGATAAAGATTCAATCACAAGGTCTGCATCTGCCATTGCTTTCGCCATACCGTCACATAAAATCCTTTGTATGCAACCTGGTAAGCGATCTGGCTCCCCAGCACACCACCGCCTACAACTACAACCTTTTTAAACGCCATAATTTTGTCCTCCTTGTTATAAAATCGACCAACTGTCATCTAATATTTGAGCAATTATATAATAGTAAGGTAAATATTTCAATATTTTTCGATAACTCAAAATACTACAAAATCAAAGAATTGTATTAAAGTTCACACTTATAAACGTAAAGAGAAGCCTAGCATACGCTAAGCTCCTCTCATTATTCCATTATTATTTCTTACTTTTCTGGCAGTTTCTTAGAATTTACCAGCCTTTGCTGCTTCCTCAACAGAAACTGCTACTGCAACAGTCATACCAACCATCGGGTTGTTACCTGCTCCGATGAGACCCATCATCTCTACGTGAGCCGGTACAGAAGATGATCCTGCAAACTGTGCATCTGAGTGCATACGTCCAAGTGTATCTGTCATACCATAAGATGCTGGACCTGCAGCCATGTTATCTGGATGAAGTGTACGTCCTGTACCACCACCAGATGCTACTGAGAAGTATTTTTTGCCTTTCTCAACACACTCTTTTTTGTACGTTCCTGCTACTGGATGCTGGAAACGTGTCGGGTTTGTAGAGTTACCTGTGATAGATACATCTACACCCTCTTTCCACATGATTGCAACACCTTCACGTACATCATTTGCTCCATAGCAGTTTACTTTGGAACGAAGTCCGTCAGAATAAGAGATTCTCTGAACCTCTTTCAGCTCTCCTGTATAGTAGTCATATTCTGTCTGAACATATGTAAATCCATTGATACGGGAGATAATCTTAGCTGCGTCTTTTCCAAGTCCGTTCAAGATAACACGAAGTGGTTTTTTACGAACTTTGTTTGCTTTTTCAGCGATACCGATTGCACCCTCTGCTGCTGCAAATGACTCATGTCCTGCAAGGAAGCAGAAGCAGTCTGTATCCTCTTCCAGAAGCATCTTTCCAAGGTTACCATGTCCAAGACCAACTTTTCTCTGATCTGCAACAGATCCCGGAATACAGAAAGACTGAAGTCCTTCTCCGATTGCTGCTGCTGCATCAGCTGCCGTCTTACAGCCTTTTTTAATTGCAATTGCAGCACCTACGATGTAAGCCCAGCAAGCGTTCTCAAAACAGATTGGCTGAATGCTCTTAATCTGATTGTATACATCAAGTCCGGCATCCTTTGTAATCTTCTGTGCTTCCTCGATTGAAGCGATTCCATAACCTGCCAGCACTTCATTGATTTTATCAATTCTTCTTTCATATGATTCAAATAAAGCCATTTTAAAAAGTCCTCCTACTCTTTTCTTGGGTCAATAATCTTTGCTGCGTCTTCAACACGACCATACTGTCCTTTTGCCTTTTCCCATGCATCATTCGGTGTATCGCCTTTTTTGATGAAGTCTGTAAGTTTTCCAAGATTTACGAACTGGTATCCGATGATCTCGCCTGCTTCATCGAGTGCGATACCTGTTACATAACCCTCTGCCATCTCAAGATAACGAGGTCCTTTTGCTAATGTTCCGTACATTGTTCCTACCTGAGAGCGGAGTCCTTTTCCAAGGTCCTCAAGTCCTGCTCCGATCGGAAGTCCGTCTTCAGAGAATGCACTCTGAGTCCTTCCATATACAATCTGTAAGAATAACTCACGCATTGCTGTATTGATTGCATCACAGACAAGGTCTGTATTCAATGCCTCTAAAATAGTTTTTCCTGGAAGGATTTCTGAAGCCATAGCAGCTGAATGTGTCATTCCGGAGCAACCGATTGTCTCAACCAATGCCTCCTGGATAATTCCATCTTTCACATTCAGTGTCAGCTTACAAGCACCCTGCTGAGGAGCACACCAGCCAATGCCGTGTGTAAAACCGGAAATATCTTTGATCTCCTTAGCCTGAACCCATTTTGCCTCTTCCGGAATCGGAGCTGGTCCGTGATTAGCGCCCTGCGCTACCGGACACATCATTTCTACTTCTTGTGAATAAATCATTTTAAAACTCCTTTCAACTATGTGTGTTTTATAAATAGTGTTTGTTATAAGTTTAACACCATATCCTTTTTTATTCTCTCATAAATAACATTTTTCGTCAATTGGCACTACGCTACATTTTTAAATTGTTTGGACCGCTTTTTATAGTCATTCTACTAAAGAATTTCCGTTGCCATAGGCACATAACATTTTCCATGTATCATCTGCATCTCATCGATTGGTTTCATGCCCATGTGGATATATTTTTTCACCGCCTCCGGAGCAGCATCAACGGTCATAATAGTCTTATGAAGTTCTTCCTTACAATACCTTTTCGCATAGTCAAAAAGTAACCTTCCAGCACCTTTTCCCTGGCAGGATCTGCGCACATAATAATTGCAAATGTGTCCCCGCCTCTGAAGGGATATGGTTCCTTCCAGTTCTTCTTGTTCAAATACACCGAACATCAGAAGTTCGCCACTATCACAGAGCTGGTCGATATTCTCCTGTTTTAGATATTCGCGAAATGTATCAATCCCTTCCTGTTCATACACCTCGGCCACATCCATGCAAAAAACGCTCCAGATAATATCCAGAGCGTATTTTCTTTCCTGTTTTTCCAGTTCACGTACGATCATTACATACCTCCCTGTGTCAGCACCTGCACATTCTTTGCAATATAGTCGATCAGTGATACAACTGTCAGGATCAGTGAAAGCCAGATCAGAACTGTGCCAACGATATCGAACACACCTCCAAGATCTGCAATCAATACAATGATCATAAACATCTGGGATACTGTCTTAAATTTACCCCAGTAACTTGCTGCGATGACAATTCCATTATCTGCAGCCACAAGGCGGAATCCGCTAATAATAAACTCACGGGCAATAATGATGATGACGAACCATGCCTGTAATTTTCCTAACGGAATCATACAGATCATAGCAGAACACACAAGCAGCTTATCTGCTAAAGGATCCATGAACTTTCCAAAGTTTGTCACAAGATTTCTTGCGCGGGCGATCTTACCATCCAGCATATCTGTCAGACTGGCAACACAGAACAAAACTAACGCGATCCATTTATTTGCCGGTCCTCCCATATCAGTCAACATAAAAAATACAAAAAACGGAACCATGATAACTCGTAATACTGTCAGTTTATTTGGTAAATTCATTATATCAGCTCTCCTATCAAATCATATTCCAGTGCACCTGTCACGCGGACTCTTGCAAAATCTCCACTCATCAATTCTTCGTCTGTATTGATAAAGATCAAGCCATCCACATTCGGTGCATCTTTATAAGTTCTTCCTACATATGCATTTTCATCTGCAACTTTTCCTTCAATCATAACGAGAACTTCACGTCCGACCATATCTTCTGCCAGATCAAATGCGATTTCCTGCTGAAGTTCCATCAATTCTGCCTGGCGGTCTTCCTTGACTTCTTCCGGAATCTGCTCTGTCATAGTTGCAGCTGGTGTATCTTCCTCCGGTGAGTAAGTAAAAACTCCAAGTCTGTCAAATTCCATCTCATCTACGAAATCCTTCAGCTCTTCATGCTGTTCTTGTGTCTCACCCGGAAATCCTGTGATCAATGTGGTACGAAGAGAAATATCCGGGATCTCTTTTCGAAGCTTTTCAATAATCTCTACAAGCTGAGCTTTTGAAGTTCTTCTTCCCATTCTTTTTAGCACTGCGTCACTTGCATGTTGAATCGGAAGATCCAGATAGTGACAGACTTTCTTTTCTTCTTTAATCGTCTGAATCAGTTCATCGTAAATCTCCTCCGGATAACAATAAAGAATTCGGATCCACTGGATTCCGGATATTTTACAAAGCTCGCGGAGCAATTTATGCAAAGATTTCTCTCCATATAAATCCTTTCCGTATACGGTCGTTTCCTGTGCAACAAGAATCAATTCTTTTACTCCCTGATCAGCCAGGTCTTTCGCTTCTGCCAGCAGCTTCTCCATCGGAACACTTCGGTAATTACCACGAAGTTTTGGGATGATACAGTAAGTACAATGCTTGTCGCAGCCTTCGGCAATTTTCATGTATGCATAATGCCCGCCTGTTGTTACAAGTCTCTTTTCTTTTACATCTGGAAGTGCATCCACATCTTCCAGAACAACATGTCCATTTCCCGCAAGAGCCTCTTCCACCGCTTCTACGATATGATCATAAGAAGTAGTTCCAAGTACTGCATCTACTTCTGGTATCTCGTCAATAATCTCCTGCTGATAGCGCTGTGCCAGACACCCGGTCACGATCAGAGCTTTCAGCTTCCCTTCTTTTTTGTACTCTGCCATCTCAAGAATGGTCTGAATACTTTCCTCCTTTGCGTCATGAATAAAACAGCAGGTATTAACAACAATAATATCTGCGTCTTCTTCTGAATCTACGATCTGATATCCCTTTTTATCCAAAAGCCCAAGCATGACCTCTGAATCCACCAGGTTCTTATCGCAGCCGAGGGATATAAATAAAATATTCATATAGTTCTCCTTGTATGTCTTATTTAAAAAGCAGATACCAGACGGTATCTGCCTCAGGCACACGGCACACCGTGTAGTAATCTTTCTATTCGTTATCTTCAGACTCTTCTACTGCTTCTGCGTCTTTCTCTGAATCCTCTTCCTGAATATTCAAGAAATCTTCCTCTGCATTCTCCTCTGCCTGCTTTGCTTCCAGTTCCGCAAGTTTTGCAGCCTCTTCTTCAGCAAGTATAGTGATCTTTCCCTGATTCATCTCGCTGATTGCGATAGAAAGCGGCTTCTCACCCGGCTTTGTATCTACTAATGGCATAGAACCATCAATAATCTCGCGTGCTCTTTTAGCTGTAGCCATAACGATAGAATAACGGCTGTTAACAACCTTTGTCTCGCCTTCCTCAACGTCTTTATTAACAACCTTCATTAAGTCTGTGTAAGATGGATGTAACATGTACACTATTCTCCTTTCAACTCTCTCTTCATATGCTCTATAAATGTCTGATTACGGAAACATCTCTCATGTTCTCCCTGAATCAGATGATGCATCTCTTCCACGCACACATCTAATTCATCATTCACGACCAGATAATCATACTGATCCATATATTCTGCCTCTTCAATAGCGCGCTTCATACGCCCATCGATGACTTCCTGTGTCTCAGTCCCCCGTCCTTCCAGACGCTTTCTGAGTTCTTCTGCGCTCGGAGGTGTTACGAACAGTAATAATGTATTCGGAAATTTTTCTTTGACTTTCAATGCGCCCTGGATTTCAATCTCCAGGATTACATCTTTCCCTGCACAAAGTTGCTCTTCCACATATGCTTTCGGTGTTCCGTAATAATTTCCCACGTACATAGCATACTCTATCAAATCATCTTTCGCAATCATTTTTTCAAATTCTTCAGTTGTTTTGAAAAAATAAGCCTTTCCTTCTTCTTCTCCCGGTCTTGGGTTTCTTGTTGTTGCAGAGATGGATAATGCATAATTATCATATCTCTCCAGAAGTGCTTTCATAATCGTACCTTTGCCGGCACCGGAAAACCCGGATACTACAATAAGAATTCCCTCTTTATTCATAGCTATACCTCTTATTCAATGTTCTGGATCTGTTCTCTGACCTTCTCAATCTCTGTCTTTAACCCAATTCCTGTATTGGAAACTTCCAAGTCATTTGCCTTTGACAAGATTGTATTTGCTTCACGGTTCATCTCCTGTGCAATAAAATCAAGCTTGCGTCCGATTCCTGCCTCATCTGACTGGAGCGTCTCTTTCATATGTACGACATGACTCTTCAGTCGTACGACCTCTTCATCTGTACAGATCTTATCTGCATAAATCACAACTTCTGCTGCAATACGATTCTCCTCAATCTGCGTATCTTCAAGAAGTTCTTTAACTTTGGCTTCCAGCTTTTCTCGATACTCGGCAACGATCTTCGGAGAACGCTCCTCGATAAATGCTACCATCTCAAGAATTCCATCAAGCTTTGCAAGAATATCTTCTCTCAGATGTTCTCCCTCTGCAGTCCTTGTAGTTACAAATCCGTCAACGGCTCCATCCAGTGCTTTTTTAAGTCCCTTCCAAAGTTCATCGGTATCCTCACTGCCCTCTTCCATTGTAAATATCTCAGGATATCTGGAAAGTGCAGACACACGGACATCATTCTCAATGCCAAACTTTTCTTCCATCTGCTTGAAATATTCAAGATATTCTGCCGCCAGACTTTCATTATACTTTAATGAAACCTGTCCGTCAGATAAATCCTCATAGCTGATAAAGATGTCTACTTTTCCTCTCTGGATTCTTTTCTTGATCTCTGTCCGGATTGCCGTCTCGAAGAAATTCAGTTTCTTCGGCATACGGATACTCATATCCAGATAGCGGTGATTCACACCTTTCATCTCTACGGTAAACTTGCGGTCTCCCTCTGATATTTCACATCTTCCGAAACCGGTCATACTCTTGATCATGTGTATTACCTCTTCTTTTCAGTAATAAATACGGTTTTAACCGTACGTTTTATTATACTTCATTTGGATTTTCCAGTCAACTATGGTATGATAGGAAAAGTAAACATTATTTTGAAAGAATATTTAAAGGAGTGCTTCATTATGGCATTTGACGGAACAACAATCGCAGCAGTCCGAAAAGAACTTTCCGATTCTATCCTTGGCGGACGCATCTACAAAATTGCACAGCCGGAACCGGACGAACTGTTGATCACAATAAAAACACCCGAAGGACAACGCAAACTATATATTTCTGCAAGTGCATCTCTTCCATTGATTTATCTCACTGATGAGAATAAACCGAGTCCTATGACTGCACCTGGTTTTTGTATGCTTCTTCGCAAATATGTTGGGAATGGGCGTATCACAGCTATCTCACAGCCTGGTCTGGAACGTATTTTATTCTTTGATATTGAGCATTTAAATGAACTGGGGGACCTTTGCCGTAAGCGTCTGATCGTAGAAATCATGGGCAAGCACAGCAATATCATCTTCTGCGATGATAAAGATAAGATTCTGGACAGCATTAAGCATGTTTCCGCACAAATGAGTTCTGTCCGGGAAGTCCTTCCTGGAAGAACCTATTTCATCCCGGACACGATGTCTAAACTGGACCCGCTCACTGTTTCTTTTAAAAACTTTGTCCTGGCACTGAGAGAAAAACCTGCTGCCCTTGGAAAAGCAATTTACACAAGCTTTACCGGTATCAGTCCTGTAGTAGCGGAACATATCGTCTCGGAGTCCGGACTGGATACGGATATTCCGGCTTCCGACATTTCCGAAGATATGCTCATTCACCTGTACCGCCAGTTTTCCTACTATATCGAAGACCTGAAGGAAGGAAATTTCCACCCAGTGATTTACTATAGCAACGAAGTGCCAAAAGAATTCACCGCCATTCCATTTTCTCATTATGGAAATTACCGGGCAGAATGCTTCGATTCCATCTCACGGGTGCTTCGCACTTATTATGCGACTCGCAACACCGTAACACGGATACGTCAGAAAAGTGCAGACCTGCGCCATGTTGTGCAGACGAATCTGGAACGTGCAAGAAAAAAATATGACTTACAATCCAAACAACTACAAGGAACCGAAGGCCGTGAAAAATACAAAGTTTACGGAGAACTGATCAACACTTATGGTTACAACCTGGATCCGGAAGCAAAGTCATTGACCTGCCTGAATTACTATACGAACGAAGATATTACGATTCCATTGGATCCACAGAAAACTCCTCAGGAAAATGCACAAAAATATTTTGCAAAATACAATAAGCAGAAGCGTACTTTTGAGGCGCTGTCCGAACTGATCCAGGAGACAGCTGATGAGATCCGCTATCTGGAATCCGTCAGCAACTCTCTGGACATTGCTCTAAGCGAAGCGGATCTGGGACAGATCAAAGAAGAATTGACTGCCAGCGGCTATGTGCGCAGAAAATTCACAAAGAAAAAAGTAAAACTGACTAACAAACCAATGCACTACATCTCCAGTGACGGATATGACATTTACGTTGGTAAAAATAATATCCAGAACGATGAGCTGACTTTCTCTTTTGCAAATGGCGGTGACTGGTGGTTTCACGCAAAAGGTGCTCCCGGATCCCACGTCATTGTCAAGACAAATGGCGATGAACTTCCGGACCGTACTTTTGAAGAAGCCGGACGGCTGGCTGCTTATTATTCTAAGAACCGCGGCAGTGATAAAGTAGAGATTGACTACATTGAAAAGAAGCATGTCAAGAAACCAAACGGAGCAAAACCCGGGTTTGTGGTTTATTATACAAACTACTCTCTCGTTATTGACTCTGACATCAGCAACATAAAAGTCGTGCAGGATTAATTCCCGCACGACCTTTTTCGTATTGTACTTACGATTTTCACTTATTCTATCATTTATTACAGAATATCATCAAACAGCTTTTCTTTATAAACGCCCTCTTCAATCAACTTCTTGAAAGATTCTACAACTGAGTCCTTATCTTCTTTGTAAGTAACTCCGAACCATTTATCCTGTGTTTCAAGGACTTTTACAGTCACTTCGCCTTTCTGAAGTAACTCATCAATGTAAATCGGAAGCAGATACTCTCCCTTTAGCACATCCACATCTGGTTTTTCAAAAAATTCCTTGAATCCTTTTTCCAGTGTCTCTACGAACTCCGGTGTCAGTCCCCACATATTCATCGATACATGGGAATTCTCATCAATTGGCTCCTGTCCGTCTTCTTTCTGGACTGCTGCCTTATTTCCCACTTTTACAATGTTCTTTGTCTCGTCAATTCCGGTCAGGTATCCATTCTCATTGACCTGGCATACACCTCTTGTAACGCCGCCGTTTTCACTGAGTGTATTCTTCAGAATAAACCCTGCCGCACAAAAATCTGTCGGTTTCTCCGGTGTGTACTCCTCCAGAAAATCATGCAGTTTAAAAAATGATTCTTTTCCATAATAGTCATCTGCATTAATTACCGCAAATGGCTCTTTTATAAGACCCTTACATGCCAGAACTGCCTGACCTGTTCCCCATGGCTTTGTACGGTCTTTTGGAAGTTTTACTCCTTTTGGAAGATCGTCGATTGCCTGAAATGCATAGTCAATCTCTACGTTTAATTGTTTACAGATAGCTTCGATTCTCTCTCCGATAACCTCCCGGAAGGCTTCCTCTATGTCCTTGCGGATAATAAATATAATCTTGTTAAATCCAGCTTCGATTGCATCATGAATGGAATAGTCCATAATGATCTCTCCATGCATTCCAACCGGCTCTAACTGCTTAATTCCTCCACCAAATCTGGAACCGATCCCGGCAGCCATAATAACTAATGATGTTTTCATCCTTTTACCTCCATATCATTATTATGATTTTATCTTTTCTAGTCATATCAGCGAATCTGTCTTGCTTCCAAATAATATCTTTTCTCCGTCGCATGTCCCATGGAAAATGTCTTTCTTGGAAGTGTTCCACTTTCAGTCACGTAAGGAAACAACTCTCTTTTCTCCATTGCAGGCAATAAAAAGCCAACCGCATTTTCCTTCTCTGCCAGGTTCTTTAATGCCTCTTCTCCATGTATATAATCCATCTGTCCTCTATGGTTTTTCAGATATTCGTCTAAAAAATTCTGTAAAATTGCGACTGCAAGCCTACTTTTATTCGGATTTAAATAAAGAATACCTTGGCGCTCTTTCGTATACCATTGTACTGGATATCCATTCGGGGCGCAACATGTTTTTTGAAGCTCATCCAATAATGCTTCTTCATCTGTCTCTGTAACAATTCGATGAATCGGAGAAAATTCCAACGCTTTGTCGTGAATATTTTCCAGCTCCACCATCGCATATCTTGCCGGAGCATTTGCATTTTCTGTATCGGAATGTGTTTTTTTATAATTTTCATAACATACTTTTGCTGTAGCCAGTGAATGATTCCCGTCGCCAACCGCATAAGGCATCTCTGCACTTATATTCTCATAAGATGTAATCTTCTTTTCAAAATCTTTTGCGAGCTTTCCAGACACCAGCCAGCCACTGATATGTCCGCCTTCTTTCATAAGATTAAAATTATAAATCTTACGCATTTCTTCCTTTTTCCCGCTCAGCCATTTCATCAACCCATCACTTCTGTCATCACACAAAAGTAATACATGTGGCAATTCAACAGGCGCATCCTCACGGATTCTGACTCTTGGCGGAATTCTACAGGTCACTGTCTTTTCCGTCGCACGGATTCTGGAAGAACTATTTTCCGAATAATCATATGCTTCCAGATCAATGATTACGCCTCTTTTCCTGCCAGATAATCAATAAACTGCTGTGCAGTTCTTCCTGACATTCCTCCGTGACTTAACTCCCATTTATTTGCCTCTGCCAGGAGTTCCTCCTCCGTTAGATTAAGATTATTTCTCTTGGCAAGCTGGCACACGATTTCCTGAAACTCTCGTTTCTGTGGTCTTCCAAAGTAGATCGCCACACCAAATCTTGCTAC
>OGEQ01001934.1_pt1 | contig 15267 bp, 11 predicted proteins | sample 1570731 | NCBI WGS metagenome assembly OGEQ01 (sample SAMEA2582132, study PRJEB24529) | metagenome | biome: Human gut stool | place: China | collected 2011
TACGTTTGTTTTCCTTAGAAGCATTCCAACGGCGTAGAGCCTCTTCTCTTGTTAACTTTGTTGTATCCAAAGGCAGCCATCAATCATGTGCTTGATGATGTGTGTGCGTAAACAGGTTGCATAAAGTGTGCAAACGTTTGCACAAAAAATGTAACCTTTTTGAAACTTTTTCTTTCTTCGTATTGGATTTTCTCTTAAATTTGCAGCCGAAAAGGAAACCCGGTGACATCCACCATGTTACAAGGATAAGCCGGCAAGTTCTCAATAGAAGTGCAAAAAATGAAATTGATTCGGATGATGAAACAAAAAAAATTACTTATAGTGTCTGTCTTACTTGTATTGGCTGTTTTCTCTAGCAGAGCGCAGAAAGTAGCCATAAAGACAAATATACCCTATCTTGCCACATCAACCCCCAACTTGGCGATAGAAGTCGCAACTGGTGACAAGCACTCATTTTCTGTAGGTGGAGGGTGGCAGCCTTGGCAATTCTCAGATACCAAGAAGTTGAAACATTGGCTCGTGCAACCCGAACTGCGATACTGGACGTGCGAAACCTTCAACGGACACTTCTTCGGCATCCATGCGTTGGGAGGACAATTCAATGCAGGAGGCATAAAGCTGCCTTTCGGGTTGTTCCCATCGTTGCGCGACAACCGTTATCAAGGCTGGGCCGCCGGTGGAGGCTTGTCTTATGGCTATCAATGGGTAATGTCACCCCGATGGAACTTTGAGCTGTCGGTGGGCGTGGGCTATCTCTATGTCGACTACAAGAAGTACGAATGTCGGGAGTGTGGCAAGCCCGTTGAAAAGTCACACTACAACTACATCGGTCCAACCAAGGCCGCCATAAGTCTGATATACTGTCTGTAACGTTAACTCATAAACAAATATGAAAATGAACATTATAAATAAATGCCTCTTGGGAGCCGTCCTCCTATACATACAGCCTGCCACTACCATGGCAGACAACAACCATGGCTACTTCTGTGGGGTGAACAACGAGACCATACGTCTCAAAGCCGGACAGATAGCCTTGTCGTTCACACTCGACCTAGGAAAACAGACCGTCAAGAGCCAGCACCGTCGTACCATCATACCCATCATACGCACCGATGACAACAGCCACTCGGTAGAGCTGGCTCCTGTGGTGGTAAGCGGACGCACACGAGCCTTGAAAGACCGTCGTTCCGGTAATTCATACGCGCCAACCGACAAGCCCTACATCACACTGGAAGGCAATAAGACCCGATTTGTGGAATACAAAGCCAACATCGACCGACAGCCATGGATGGACAAGGCTCGATTGATACTTAGAGAAGAGGTGGTGGGGTGTGCCTGTGGCGGGCTGCTCGACAACGAACAGACCGTAGGCGACCTGCTGTATGCACCGCAACTGGCACTGTCGGACGAGATGAAATGTCCTAAAGAATACGATATCAGGACGAAGAGTTGCGATGCCTTTCTGATATACCCTGTCAACAAGACCATCCTGCTACCCAATCGCTATGGCAACCGCCAAGAACTAAACAAGATAGATTCGGTGTTGACAGCTGTCGAGAACAACCCTGTCTATGTCATCAACCGAATTGACATCGCAGGCTATGCATCGCCCGAAGGCACGCTGAACCACAACAAGTGGTTGGCAGAAGGCCGCGCCCAGGCATTGAAAAGCTACGTGAGCAAAAGATATTCATTTGCCAACTCGCTGTTGACAGTAACACCTAGTGGTGAGAACTGGGATGGACTGAAGGAAATTCTGTCCAAGATGGAGATACCATACAAAAGTTCTATCATGGAAGTCATAAAGAGAGAAAACGATTTGGACAAAAGGGAAGAGTCCATAAAGTCGATAGGCAGTGGCGAACCTTACAGAATCCTGCTGACCACAGTTTATCCCATGCTGAGAAAGAATATATTCAGAGTGGAATACTACAGCCGGGAAAGGACACCGGAAGAAGCACGAAAGATGGTTGAGACCCATCCCGAAGAACTGAACGTCTACGAGTTTTACACCGTGGCCGACACATTCTATGGCAACGACAAAGCGCAAAGAGACCGCACATTGATGGTTGCTGCCGACAGCCACCCTACCCACTCCATAGCCAACCTCAACGCCGCGATAATCGCACTGCAACGAAACGACACCGCTAAGGCTGAGAAATACCTGCAGCACACGGCGAACGAACCGTTTACATGGAACATGCGTGCCTGTCTGCTTTGGAAAGAAGGCAAGGAAGAAGAGGCCGTGGTATGGTGGAAAAAGGCTGCAGAGGCCAACGACCCGAAAGCGGCTATGAATCTGGAAGAAGTGAGAAAGAGAAATTCTGATATATAATCAATTAATTAATTACTTAACACATGAAAACAAAACAACTTTTCTTTTGTAGTCTGACGGGGTTAGCCCTGTTGACTACCAGTTGCTCATCGAACGATGAAGCTTTGAACGGAGGAAATGGAGCCTCTAACGATGGCAATACCTACGCACAGATTGCCATATCGGTAGCAAACAGTGCTACCACTCGTGCCGTCACAGGTAATACCGGTGACGAAGCTTATGGTGACGATGCAGAATACACCGTCAACGACCTTACTGTGGTGTTGGCCAATGAGAATGACATTGCTATGCAGGTCATTACTCCAAAAATGAAAACAGCAACGAACACAGACGCTGCTGACGACAAACTAATTCGTGTTACAGAACCATTCAAATGTACTCCCGGCAGTTATAAGGTATACGTCTTGGCCAACTACAAGAACAGCCAAGACGCATTAACCCCTATCATCAAAGGGTCTACAGATATGAAGGCGGAATTCGGTATAACCAAAATAGCCAAACTCTCCACAACGGATGAATTCTTCATGACCAATGTTTCTGCCCCGGAAGCGCAAGAAATTAAAACGGATGCAACTGATAAAGAAGTAGATGATGCTGGAACAGGGATAACAGGTGGAAAAACCAACTTGAATCTCTTGAAAGTAGACGTTGAACGTGCCGTTTCAAAGGTCACATTCGACAATACCGACAACCAATCCTTTGATGTAATGGTAGGAGACAACAAGATAGCCACGGCCACGTTGGAAGGTGCCAGCCTGATTAACTTGAATAAAAAGATGTATCTTGTAAAGGGAGGAAGGACTGCCACGAACAAACCTGCCGGCGTTACTGACGAATGGCCTTACCCAATGGATCCGAACTATAGCCAAACTTCGATAGACGCAGCTTACTGTGAAACAAACTTCGAGCAAAGTATCGCAAAGGTTTTCCCTGCTCCAAGCACAGCCACATTCTATTGTCCGGAAAATACGATGGAAGCCTCTGCCCAGTTAAATGGTCAGACCACCGGCGTTGTCTATAAAGTGAAATACGCACCTGAAGCCGCCTATTATACAGAACTGGCTGCTGAAAATGGAACAGACAGCTACAGCCAGATGTTTGCAAAAGTACTGAACCTTGCAGATAAAGACGAAGCCATCACGGATAAAATATTCACTGAAGCCACTACAGCAGACAAGGCAGACGGAACATTCTATTCATACAACGGCTATGTCTTCAAAACTAAGGCAGGTGCACGCTTGTACAAGGCCATTGCCACAGCCAATACGGGCGATGATGCCAAAGCTGTCAACGCAGCTTTCAAAGCTAATGAAAACGATGACGATATTCAGACCTACAAAGAGGGTTACTGCTACTACACCGCATGGATTAAGCACAACCCAACAAGCACAGTAACTATGCAGCAAGACAAGTATGGAGTGGTGCGCAACTTCTGGTATGAACTGAAAGTAAACAGCATCAAGAAGCTGGGCTACAGCAAGCCAAAGTATAAGAACCCTACAGATCCTGACGACAAGGCAGAAGCATCCATACAGGTGCAAGTCAAGATCAAGAAATGGCGTTTGGTTAAACAAAATGTAGATTTGGAATAAGCCAATAAATACAGAATACGAATATAAACAAAAGCTCGGTATCTCCTTCCTGGCAACAAGAAGGAGATACCCCACAATGGAACAAAACATTCCACCAATATTAACATTATGCATAACAACCGCTTTTATTATCCGATGATAGTGTTGTGTCTTGCACTGACTGCCCTGTTGTCCTCCTGCGTATACGAGGATGAGAAGCCATGTCCGTGTGAGGTGCGCTTCGTCTATAACTACAACATGGAGTTCGCCGATGCCTTTCCATCGCAGGTGAACTGGGTGAAGCTGTTCATCTATGATGACCGTGGGCGGTTCGTTTCAACCGTTGAAGACCACATCACACAACACGATGGGAATTATAGTCTACCACTCCAGTTGCAAGCCGGAACGTACACACTGGTGGCATGGGCAGGAACCGAGAACACGCCTTCGTGCTACAACATCTCACCCCAACAACCCACCACAGAAAACAGCATCGACCAGCTGCAGCTCAATCTGAAGCTCGGCGGTACACAGACCGTCTACGACAAGTCGCCCGAAGACTTGTGGCACGGTATCACTGAACATTTCACCGTCAGCGAGACAGCACCCAGCCGGGCTGTAGTCCCACTGGTAAAAGATGTCAACCGATTCAAGGTGTTGATACAGTCGGCGGACGACAAGCCTCTTACGGCCAACGACTATTCACTGGCCATAAAAGCGGCCAATCATACCTACGACTACCGCAACAACCTCACAGACTGCCCGACGCTGGAATATCGCCCCTACAGCATGAAAGAGGCCGTTATAGATAATCAGACCGCTCCTACCAATACCGCCCTATTGGCAGAGATGGCCACCCTCAGACTAACCACCGACAAAGCGTCGCGGTTCGTCGTACACAACCAAAAGACCAACCGGGATGTGTTCAACATCGACTTGGTGAAATACCTGGAGATGATGCGCCTAGACAAATACAAGGACATGTCTCTACAGGAGTATCTCGACCGTGAGAACAACTATCAAATCATACTGCTTATCGGCCGTGACAGAAACAACGCCGAAGTGGTGCTGTCGCTGCAAATCAACAGATGGCGAATAGTGTTCAACGACAACGATCTGTAAAAAAGACAACTGCCATTATGAGAAAGTATATTTTGTTATTATTCAACATAGCCATCCTACTGATGACAACAGGATGTTCGGACTGCGGGTTTGGACCTGACGGCCCGACACATTCCGTGACTGTATATATCCCCTACAGCAATGTCACACGAGAAGGCAGCGACACTCCCGACGCTGACGCTGTTGATATTCAGGGCAAAGAAGGAGTCATAACCGACCTTTGGTTCTTCGCCTATCCCATCGGAAAAGGTGAGGCCGTGGTGCGCAGAATAGACATCGACCAACTCTCATCCGACAACAACTATCGAGTGTTCTACTGCGACCTCAAGCAAGGGGAATACAAAATATATCTGACGGCCAACATTCCGGGCATAAGCATATACACAACAGAAGAACAACTCAAGGCAAAAACGCTCGACTTCAGCAACGGCAATTTGCCGGTGCAAGGTAAGCTGCCACTACTATACGAATACAAAAATAACGAAGATAACAATAAGCTGGAAGTGAGCCCAAACACCTCGGCCACCATAACAGCCAACATGATCTTTGTTTGCTCCAAGGTGAAGTTCTCGTTGCGTTTCAACAACAAAACTTTCTCCCAAAACTCTTTCGGATCCAACCGGTTGAAGATTACATCAATCACGGTGAAAGACATTGTAAACACAGGGGGACTGTTTGACGGAAAGGGAAACAATGGAACACAAGAACAGACGCTCACGGTCAAAAATGAAGTTGACTTCAACAAAGACGAATGGAGCTACACTGACATTCTCTATTTGCCAGAGAACTATAACAACAAAAAAAACACCTATCTTGAGATTAAAGGTACAGAACTTACTTCCAAAGGAGACGAGACCACAATCACCCACACCTACATACTGCCCTTGGGAGGCGTAGCAGGGAATAAATCGGGAGGCGACTTGGAACGAGGTACGTTCTACGATATGACTGCCAGCATCACCGGCAAGGGTAAAATGGATATGGATATCAATATGAGTGTCTTTGACTGGACATTGCAGGATGTCTATGCCGACTTCAGCCAAACATCGCTATGGGTGTCGCGCACAGGAAAGCTCGTCGACAGCAACGACGACAGCAAATTTGACCACGACAATAAAACCGGCCAACAGATACTCGTCACCTCACAATACAACGACTCTATCGGATATAAAACAAACGCCAAAGAGGTAACGGTGGAATGCGTGAGTAAAATCGGCAAGAAACCTCTTGTTCTGGCAACAGTCCAGAGCGGACAAATCCTCTTCACCGTCAATCCTGCGATACTGATGGACGATTATAATGGGCAAACTAAAGGTACGGCAGTGGTAGCCATCCGCGCCAACAATCTCGTGAAATACATCGACGTGCAATACAATGTAACGCCTTTCCTCAACGTCACACCGCTCGAAGTGGAGATAAACACGGAGGAAGGTAAGCAAAGTACGTATGCCGTCTTGTACGAGACCAACCTTGACGGAATAAAGATTAATGAAACGATTCTCACCAGCGCCAACAAAGACAAGGTGACGATAACGTATCCGACGGGAACTTCATCAAAGGGAAAAATAATGCTCCAATCAGACGGAAATGCCACAAACACATGGACATCATCTTTCACCGTCTCTCCAAGCAGTCCGAAATACGACGATTTGAAGAAGCAAGTGAAGGTTACGGTCATTCCTTCTCTGAACGACTATAGAATACATTTCATTGCCCTCAACGATAGCCGAACTGGGGAAAATGGAGCACAAATCAACACCGGCAACCTTACCACCGACAACAAATGGCCAAACTGTAACATATACCTATACACCCAGTATGGCATGACCTCAGATAACAATATCCCCCAAAGCGTGTGGTATTTCTTCAACACAGAAGGTCAAGCTAAGCCTTCTTGGCCGGGAGTGAGCATGAAAGAAGACCCGGAAAACGAGGGGTGGAAGCTTTTCGAACTATCCACAGATAAACCAGGATGGTGCAGCATCACAGGAGCGAAACCCAAATATCCCAAACCCGGCGAAACACTGATAATGTTCAATAGTGGTGAAAACAATGACTACCAGCGATATCCGTACCATATGGAACCGGGAGTGCAGCTCTTCGATTTCAAGAACCGCGAAGGATGGTTTGTCTACGACCCTACTTCCAACCTACACGAATTTTTCGAGAGCAAACCCGACATCCATCTGGTAACATTTAATATGTACTATCAAGGTAATATCATAGACAACTGGTACATAAATACTGGTAGTAAATCCCTATACGGTAAGGCCAATAGTCAAGGATTCAGCCAAGACGTTCCTAGCGGATACGCTGGTTGGAAACTCTCCACCTTGACATTCTGGTGTGTCAAAGGGCGAGAATACAAATATGTCATTGTGAAAAAGGAAAATGGACAAGAATACGGTATTCTCTTCGGTGGCAAACGCTTCAAGGACTACACCGGATATTACAAGGATGGAAGTTGGCATGAGGGCACTCCCCCGACTACCACAAACACAAAACAAAAAAGAAGAACTAGAAGATGAACAGCAAATACACAAAGATTATACTGGCTCTGACGATATGTCTGTTGATGTCGGCCTGTTCAGACGACATTTTCAGCGGAACAGACTATTTCGACAACGGCAAGGTGACACTACGGTTGGTCGTTCCCGCCACTACCGTAGTGAACACAAGAGCCAATACCGATGAGACAATCAGTGGCAACGATTTATATGTCATCGAATACGGTGACCAAGGCAGCTGTGTGGCAATGAGACAAGTCGATCCTAGCAATATCAAAGTCGACCCTAGCAATATCAACGGCTACACCCTGACCATTAATGATGTCAATCCCAAGACGACCGACATCCACATTGTCGCCAATGGCAAAGCCATCCTTGCCTCGAAAAACATAGGCAACATGGCAAAACTTGACGGTGTGTACTGCGATAAGATACCATCGCCCCTCGTACTTTGGGGACATATCAAAATGAGTGAACTGAAAAGCGGAACGAGCAACACGGTCAGCTTATTGCGCAATGTGGCGATGGCCACTCTGAACAAAGCAGATTCGATAAAAGATAAGTTCGTGATATCGGGTTGGGAAATCACCCAAACGGCCAACCAAGGCAGTATCGCTCCCAAGGACTATACTGACGGAAACACGAACGAACCGGCCGGAGACGAGCTGAACAAAACGATAGGCGATTGCGACAAATCCAACCCCGCCGAGCTTTATCTCTTCGAAACCCCTGCAACGGTCGACTCGCGCATAGTAATCAAAGCAAACGGGAAATACTACACGGCCAACTTTCTTGATGGGACTGATGGGACGGGCAGCAAACTGCCCCTGCTGCGCAACCACCACTACAAGATGACCGTGACCGCCACAGGTGAAGGCTACGGCTCTAAAGAAGAAGCTCTGAATGCCCCGGCAGGCAACATCAAGGTAGAGATAAAAGACTACAATTTCAAGGTGACCAACCTCATATCCAACGGGGCTTACGAACTAGGCACTTGCGATACCGTGTGGGTAGAGGCCGATGCGAAGACATACAGTGGCGGAGAGGCTTACTTCGTCACTATGTGGGGCGCCGGTGTAAATGCTGAAAAAATTACGCCTAAGCTCAGCACACCCACAGACAGCTGGCTGACAGACGTCAGCACAGATAAAGGAACAGCCATCTCTTCACCCAGCTATTCTTCGGCAGGCAAAGGCTACAAACTGACCTTCACCTGCGCCAAGAATCCCAGTGAGGAAATAAGGCAAACCAAACTTACCGTGACTTTCGGCGTACTGAAACGCAACATCGTGATAGTGCAGAAAGGTAGCAACTTAAAAAAAGACCGAGTAACAAAAATCTACGGACTGCAAGGCGACGGTAAAGACGGACGAGACTACATCAATTTCATTTCCAACGAGGTGAATGGTACATCACGCACAGCCATGGGCGGAACCTCAGAGCGCAACAATGGATTGCAACTGGGCATAGGTAGAGAAAACAACTACCATTATACCATTGAGAAGAAAACCGGAGACTCTTACGAGGTCGACAAGGCAGTCGAGGAAAAAGCCGAGGTAAAAGCCGATGGTGGTGTCTACACCATCAAGGCCAAAGACCCGAACGACGAAAGCGTATGGACCGGACGATTCACCATAACAACCAAAGATGGGCACAAAATAATATACGACATCTACCATACGGGCATATTCTGGGAGGAAAAGAACACCTATCAGCCGGCAAGCAACCGAACCAACACAACGGGATGGTACTACTATGAGCTGATAGAGAGTGAAAAAGGTGTGAAGATGCTCGACCGAAACCTAGGGGCAGCTTCTGTGAACGACCCCGGAGGCTACTATCGCATAAAAAAGGGAGACAAGACCTCGGATATGGCCGACATCTGTCCTCCGGGCTTCTCTATACCTACCGTCTCACTGTGGAAGCAACTGACACCTGAAATGACTCTGGTGACACGCACCACTAGCAACGGCACCACCTACCAGTCTGTCGAACTGCCGGCTGCCACCACCGCCCAAAGCAAAAGCATACGGTTCCCCCGTGGAGGCATGAACAACGGATATGAGGTGACCAACCCATCGATAGGCTACTATTGGTCGGCTACCATCGTTTCGGGCAACCAAGGCTTCGATTTCAACAGCCCCGAATATGGCTATTGGTACAATGTGGCGCGCCTGTCGAGTGGTAGCAAAAGCATGATAAGCGTTAGGTATGTAGGGGGCAGCAACTTAAAGAATCCCGGTGTGTATAAATACTTGAACACCCGATGCGTGAAATCGAGCTGTGCCGTGCTCGACAAAAACCGACTAACGATACACGACAAAAGAAATAGCAAGGGTCCACTGTATATCTACATACATACAGATAAAGATGAATACAGGAACAAACCTAACGGTGAGATGATATCGGATGGCTCTGAGACTACCATCTACTACGATATGATCGACCCTGAACGGATATTGGAATCGATTGGCAAACAGTTGTACATCAGTTTCCGACAGGACAATGGATGGATTGGCGAAAAGATAGGCAAAGAGATACTAGTGGAAGGCAAACGAGAATTTACCGTTTACGACACATATTTCGAATAATTATATTTCCTTCATTCCGCAACACTATAAATTTTAACTTTTATAATATCCTGGGCAACAAAAAGTTGCCCAGGATTTTTGTCATGTCGAAGAATTCACTTATCTTCGTGTTGTAAAACAAACAAGAGAATTCAACGATAGATATGGCAAACAAATACGAATTAGCAGAGGGTGGAGATGAAAGCCTGAAGGTGAAAGGCCTGTTCTATTATGGTGTTGTGAAGGTGAAGGGAAAAACCCATACCTACATCAGTTTCGTGAGTGGCAGTAATGGTAATAACACAGGCCGCTACAAAGCGATGCCATTACGATTGATAAGTAAGAAAATAATTGATAACTAAGACAATATTATAAGGATGCTTACACTTTTATTATAATTTCAGGGTAAAATAACAGAGAGTCCACAGCAGGCTAACATGCCAGCTGTGGATTTCTTGATTCTTAGCTTCACTCAAATCTGCACTAGTGTCCCGTTTAGTCTGGACGATTATTATATAAGTTATTAATATCCAATATTTTATGTTCTAGAAGTTGTGTATTCGATTTGATTTTGTACCTTTGCACTCATATGGTATCCTAGCCTATTTAACCCGATGATTTCTAAACGGGACAGCAGTGATCTGGTTTAAAAAACAATATGATTTTGCCCCAGTTCTTTATGACCTGATGCAGTCAGAAAAGATTAGACTGCATCTTCATCATGATTAAAGTTCTCATAGAACTTCATTCGCTTCTTTTCTAATTCCGCAATTTCTTCCTCAGTTATTCTCATGGTTTATGCAGTATAAAGATTTAATTGACGCAAAACTGCTCGTCTTTCACGAACCCTGTTGGCATCAACCATAATGTCTTCTGTTTTCATCTCTACCTCACATGAATCCTGTTCATCAATGCCTTCTCTTGCGTGTTTCCAAGAAAACTCTCCATGCGTTAAAGTACTCAAACTCCAAGACTTCTGTGGAGCATAAGTTTTAAACACCATATCAAACACTGGCTCATATTGTACAACCTGCTCTTTATCCATCAATTCTGGGAGAGAATCATTTTTATAATGCTGGCGAATCTGAACCATGACAGGACCATATTTCCAAGCCTCAAATTGTGCATCAAACATAGGCTCGCCCTTTTGAATCAAGCACTCACGCTGCGTGAAATAAAGTAGCTTATGCAACTTCATTTCATCAATACGAACGCCAAAATCATCCATATAGCGCTTGTATAAATAAGAGGCAACTTGTAATATTCCCATCATAGTCATTATTCATTTTATAGTTTATTGCCGCAAAGTTACGCTTTTTTATTGAAACCGCCAAAGAAAATCAAAAGAAATCTGCGAAAATCCGTGTAATCCGTGCCTTATCTATATCCTAAGAAGCTTATGACACACCCTCACAAAACGGGTGAATGAGAGCAAGAAAACGAATGAATGAGAGCAAGAAGAGGGGTAAAACAAGGATTTTAACCTACTAAAACAGTTCTTTCAACTAAGAAAAGAAACATTTATACTTAGATAAAATCTCCGTTCATAGACGTTGAATGTCCGTTCAACGTCGATGAACCGCCATTCATAGACGCTGAACCGCGGTTCAACGTCGATGAACGGAGATTTCAATAGGGTTAAAGAACATTTTATCCTATAATCAACCAAGACTTTTCCCGAGATTAACCCATTATTAATACAGCAAGAAGGAAGAAAGGAGATAAGAGGAAGCCTGAAAAGAAATAAAAGGAGGAGAGAAAAGAAATAAGAGAAGGGAGAAAAGAAATAAAAGGTATAAGGAAATGAGATAAGGGGCATAAATGAAGAAAAGATGTTTTTAATTTGGTGGTTTCACCATTTATTCGTATCTTTGCCAACAAAGAGAATATCACTTAAAAGAAAGGCGAGCAATTATGGCAAGAAAACTATATCCGATAGGATTACAAACTTTCGAACGAATCAGAGTGGAAGATAAGTTCTACATTGACAAGACGGAATATGTATATCGTATGGCACATACTGATGGTACTTATTTCTTCCTGAGCCGTCCACGCCGTTTCGGAAAGTCGCTGTTGCTGACTACCATGAAGAGCTATTTTGAAGGAAAGAAGGAGCTTTTCAAAGGACTCGCCATCGAAAAGCTAGAAAAGGATTGGATAAGCTATCCGGTGCTGCATTTCGATATGAGCATGGGCAAACACATGGAGATAGCCCAACTGGAAAGATATTTCGACCAGCAACTTGCAGAACAAGAGCAGAAATGGGGCATTACGAATCCGGCTGTTGATGCCAACGTCCGCCTCATCTCACTTATCCAGACTGCCTATAGGGAAACGGGCAAGCAAGTGGTAATACTGATTGACGAATATGATGCCCCTTTGCTTGATGTGGTGCACGAGGATGAAAAACTGGAAGAACTTCGCAACGCCATGCGCAATTTCTACAGTCCGCTAAAAGGATGCGAGAAATTGCTCCGCTTCGTATTCCTCACAGGCATCACCAAATTCTCTCAGCTCAGCATCTTCAGCGAATTGAACAACATCACCAATATCAGTATGGACGAGCCGTATGCCGGCATTTGCGGAATTACGGAAGATGAACTGGTGAACGGAATGCGGGATGACATAGAGGCACTTGCTGAAAAATTAAACTTATCGTATGAGCAGACGTTAGCTAAGTTAAAGGATAATTATGACGGCTATCATTTTACATGGCCTTCTCCAGACGTTTATAATCCGTTCAGCTTATTAACCTGCTTTGCCAAGCAGAAGATTGATTCCTACTGGTTTGGATCTGGCACTCCTACTTATCTGATCAATATGATGCGCAATTTCAACTTTCTGCCAGCGAACCTGGGCGAGAGTATGGAAGCCGGAAAGGATGACTTTGATGCTGCCACGGAAACCATGACCACCATCATGCCGCTGCTCTATCAGAGTGGCTACATCACCATCAAGGATTATGATGAAGAAACGGAACTCTATACCCTAGCCATTCCCAACAAGGAAATAAGAGTTGGATTGTACAGAAGTTTGTTGCCTCATTATCTGACCTCAAAGACTGCGATGTGTAATACTACCATCGCCAAGATGTCGGTGCTTATTAAACAGCGCAAGATAGACGAAGCATTACAGTTGCTGAAATCGTTTTGGGAGACGGTGCCTTATTGCAACAACACCCATTACGAAGGGCATTACCAGCAAACGATGTATATCATCTTTGCCTTGCTCACGAATTTCAGGATTATAGTGGAGCAACATACGTCAAAGGGGAGAATTGATATAACCATGGAGACTGACGATACTATCTATGTTATGGAGCTGAAGTTTGGAAAGACTGTCCAGGAGGCTCTTGAGCAGATAGAAAGCAAGCATTATGCCGATGCCTTTGCCATGAGCGGCAAGGAATTTATCAAGGTAGGTATGAGCTTCAATATCAAAGAAGACAACACCATCGTGTTCGATTGGAAATCATCAGAAATTTAGATGACAAAAAAAGCGTGCAGGCGACTATGATGTGGCTTGCACGCTTTTTCCTTTTATATTTATCCTACAGCCACGCTGCTCTTGATAGTTCAGTAAACTTCCTTCCAATCAACCAGTCCTTTACCAGAATCATCCAGTTCTATAGCAATAGCTATTACCTTGCGTTTATCCGCCTTGAATGGTTCGGCATATTGTCTAGCCTTAATTTGCTCCGCTGCCGCATCAATGCCTCCATTGTTGCTCAGCTTCAGTTCCAGAACGTAGATGAAGTTATTGGTTTCCAACACCATATCTATCCTACCAGTAGAAATCATCTTCTCAACTTCCACCCTGCAGCCGATAGCATTGAAGATGGTACTCAAGATAAGACGGTACCTCTCTTCCATATCTATGCTGGCAAGACTATCTTGTATAGAGCCTTGCGTACTTCATAGTTTGGAATGCCCAGCAAATAAATTCCTTCCATATATCCCTTTATCGTGAGATAACCAGACTGATAGAGGAAAAGTTCAGCTCCACCACCTGTCACATCAGAAGTCTCCAAGGTATCGCTGTCTATCGGACATTTCTCGAAATCCTTCAATCTAATTTCCATATCATCTACAAACTTAGGAAGCAAAGAGGTTGCTCCAGATGAAGCCCAGTAATTCTTTAGACTGGAGTCAGCGAGGGCATTGATAAGACTGAATGGATTGAATATATCAACCATATTTTCATGACTGAAATGATAACCATCGTAGAATGCCGTCAACTGTACCACGGCTTCATCAAAAGTCCATCCTTTCTTTGTAGCCAACCTGTTAATCTCCGATTTAAAATCTGAGAGGAGTTCATCTTTCGTGATACCGCAAAGAGCTGCATACTCAGAATCAAAGCTGATATTACTCAAATTGTTGAGTACAGAGAAAAGAGAAATCTGCGTAAACTTGGTGATACCGGTAATGAAAACGAACTTCTCGTATTTATCATCAGCTTTGAGAATGGCAAAAACCTCTCTATAGATATCCGTACATGCTTCATGATATGGAGTCTTCCAGGAATGCTGCAATGGAGAGTCGTATTCATCGATGAGGATGGCAACCTGTTGTCCAGTTTGCTCATATGACGTTTGGATAATGCCGTCAAAACGGTCGGCAAGTTTGGCGGTTGGCTTAGGTGTAATGTCATATTCCTTCTCTAATCTGTCGAAAGTGATGTCGAGATAAGAGCGTAAAGTTTCCGGCTCTGCGCCAGCACGACTCATATCGAGCCTGATGACAGGTCGCTTCGCCCATTCCTTCTCCATCTGCATAATCTTCAACCCTTCGAAGAGTTCCTTCTTACCCAGAAAGTAGGCTTCGAGCGTATCTACCAACAGAGATTTACCAAAGCGGCGTGGGCGGCTCAGGTAATTATACGTTTTATTTCTATTGGCAAGTTGCCAGATAATATCTGTCTTGTCAACATAAAGATATCCACCCTTTCTGATTTTTTCAAAAGACTGGATGCCTACTGGTAATTTTCTATCGTTCATATCTACTATAATTGCTTGTCTAATTACAAAAAACAAAATTATCGTGACTTGCTAAGTTCACCTATATATGCCCCTTGCATATCAGGTACTTGCCATACGTATATTTCATTTCTACTACCATACTTCTACCCCTATAGGTTCTTTACCAGTACGTTCCAGACAA
>OGEQ01001946.1_pt1 | contig 15204 bp, 7 predicted proteins | sample 1570731 | NCBI WGS metagenome assembly OGEQ01 (sample SAMEA2582132, study PRJEB24529) | metagenome | biome: Human gut stool | place: China | collected 2011
TTAGAAAGACAGCGCTGCTTGCGGGGATATGCTCGGTGTTCAGTCTGGGTTATGCTCCTCAGCTTTTCGCAGTATCATCGACGGATACCGTTGAGGCAGTGCAGCAAACAAAGAAAATTACGGGTGTCGTCAGTGATGCTATGGGCCCTATTATCGGTGCCAATGTATTGGAAAAAGGTACAACGAATGGTGTAATTACCGACATTGACGGTAACTTTGCCTTGAATGTGAAACCGGGAGCTACCATTGTAGTCTCCTTTATAGGCTATGTCAGCCAGGAAATAAAGATAACGAACCAGACAACAGTGAACATCACGCTGAAGGAAGACTCCGAGATGTTGGACGAAGTGGTGGTTGTGGGGTACGGTACGATGAAGAAAAGCGACCTTTCCGGTGCTTCCGTTTCCATGAGTGAAGACAAGATTAAGGGTTCTATTATCACCAATCTCGACCAGTCCCTTCAAGGGCGTGCTGCCGGTGTGACGGCAGTCAGCACTTCCGGTGCTCCGGGTTCTTCCTCCTCTATCCGCGTACGTGGTCAGGCCACTATCAATGCTAATGCCGAGCCGTTGTATGTAATTGACGGTGTGATTGTACAGAGTCAGGGACAAAGCGGTTCATCTTATGGTTTGGGCGATGCACTGGGTAATGGCTCGGTTTCCACCATTTCTCCGCTTTCCACCATCAACCCTGCTGATATCGTCAGTATGGAAATTCTGAAAGATGCTTCGGCAACCGCCATTTACGGTGCGCAAGGTTCCAATGGTGTGGTTTTGATTACGACCAAACGTGGTAAGGCGGGTGAGGCTAAGTTTACTTATGACGGTATGTTTGCCGTTCAACGCCAGACAAAGCGTCTGGATATGATGAATCTGCGTGAGTATGCCACTTATTATAATGATTTGGCAAACATGGGTGAAATCTCTGACCCTAGTAATTATTATGCCGATCCTTCTCTGCTGGGAGTAGGTACAAACTGGCAGGACGCCATCTTCCAGACTGCTTTGCAGCATCAGCACCAGATTTCGGCACAAGGTGGTACAGAGAAGATACAATACTACGTATCAGCTTCCTATATGGATCAGGACGGTACCATCATCGGTTCAAACTTTAACCGTTACAGCTTCCGTGCCAACTTGGATGCCCAACTGAAGAAGTGGTTGAAACTCGGTTTGACCGCCACCTATACAGCAACGGGTGATGACCTGAAACTGGCAGACAGTGATGAAGGTTTGATTAACTACTCGTTGACCACTCTTCCTGATATACCTATCTATAATCTGGATGGCAGCTATGCCACCGTTGTTCGCGAAGGCTACACGAATCCTAACCCGATTGCCCTTGCCATGATGGATGACATTCTGCTGGACCGTCAGAAACTGACGGGTAATATTTTCTTTGAGGTTACTCCGATTAAAAATCTGGTATGGCATGCCGAATTGGGTTATGACATCAGTTCCAGCAAAGGTGAGCGCTACAAGCCGATGGTTGATTTGGGTGGATGGGTACGTTCCAGTAATGAAAGCAATATCCAGAAAAACAGCAGTACATTCTGGCAATTGAAGAACTATGTGACCTATTCCGGAAACATAGGCGACAAGCATCATTATACAGCCATGGTGGGCCAGGAGTGCTGGGAGTCCAGCTATGACTTCACGAGTGTGTTCAATAGCGGTCTGCCTTCGGATGAAGTGCACAATCCTGCCTTGGGTACGGGAACCCCGACTATCAATGCAGGTTTTGGAAGCTCGTCTATGGCATCTTTCTTTACACGTCTGACTTATAACTATGCCGACCGTTATCTGGGTACTTATACCTATCGTTATGACGGCTCTTCAAACTTCGGTCCCGAGAACCGTTGGGCAGGCTTCCATTCATTGGCTACTTCCTGGCGCTTTTCCAACGAAACGTTCTTTGAACCGTTGAAGAAGGTCATCAGTAACGGTAAGTTGCGTCTGGGATGGGGACAAACTGGTAATGCCAACATCGGTGGTTATGCTTGGGGTACATCCATGAGTCGTATGCCTTCCGGTCTGGGTATGGGGTATCGCCCCTCCAATATACCGAATACTTCCATCAAATGGGAGTCCCAGGAGCAATGGAACGTCGGTGTGGATTTGGGATTCCTGCACGACCGTATCAACCTGACGGTAGAGTGGTACAAGAAAACTTCCAGTGATATGTTGATGCCGTTGCAGTTGCCTTCTTATATGGGTACTTCCGGTAATGCCTCTTCTGCATTGGCTGCTCCGAAAGGTAACTATGGTGACATAGAGAATACCGGTTTTGAAATCTCTCTGAACACACATCCTATTACGGGTAAGTTTGAATGGGATTCTGACTTCCAGATTTCTTTCAACAAGAACAAACTGAAAGGATTGGCTGGTACAGCCAATGCGCAGATTGTGGGTTACGGACAGTGGACCGATGTAGTCAGTGTATCCAGTGTAGGCGAATCACTTTATAACTTCTATGGATTTGTTTGTGATGGTGTTTACAAGGACCTGGAGGATCTTCAGACTTCTCCGAAACCTGCCAAGTATCCGGCAAACGGTGTATTCGACCGTACCAATACCGTATGGGTGGGTGATGTGAAATATAAGGATATCAGTGGTCCTGACGGTGTGCCCGATGGCGTTATCGACGACTATGACAAGACCAATATCGGTTCTCCGATGCCTAAGTTTACTTTTGGCTGGACTAATACTTTCCGTTACAAGAACTTCGACTTGTCTGTTTTCATCAACGGTTCCTATGGCAACAAGGTGTACAACTACCTTTCCATGAAGCTGACACATATGAACTCTCCCTGGACTAACCAGCTGAATGCTGTAAACGGACGTGCACAGCTTGTTCCTATCAATCCGAACAAGGTCTACGAAGATGGAACGATGTGGTATAATGATGTGTCTAACGTCATGGTGGCAAACCCGGGAGCTTCCATTCCACGCGCCACTATCAATGACCCGAATGACAACGACCGTATCAGTGACCGTTATATTGAAGATGGTTCTTATATCCGTCTGAAGAACATCTCTTTGGGATATACTTTCCCGAAAAAGACGATTGATAAACTGGGACTGAGCAACTTGCGTATCTATGCCAATATCCAGAACCTGCTGACCATTACCGGTTATGACGGCTATGACCCTGAAATTGGTGCCAGCACTTCAAGCGTCAATGTCTATGGTTTGGACAACGGACGTTATCCGTCTCCTACAGTTTATTCATTCGGCTTGAATGTTTCATTCTAACACTTTAAATTGAAGAAAACATGAAAATCAGATATATTAAATATTGGGCGTTTGCAGCTGTACTCGGTATGGGAACAGTTTCATGCGAGGATTTCCTGAACCGTCCTACCGAAGACAATTATAACGAATCGAACTTCTATCAGAATGACGAACAATGTGTGCAGGGGGTTAATTATCTTTATAACTCACCTTGGTATGACTTTCAGCGCGGTTTTATTAAAGTCGGTGAAATCTTGTCCGGAAACGTATACGAGGGAAACAGCCCTTACTTGAATTTTACGGTGAATGGTACGGATGAAAACCTTGTGAACATGTCCTATTCTCTATGGGCAGTGATTGGCCATGCCAATACTGTATATACTCGTTTGAAGACGGCAAATGCGTCAGAAGCAGTGAAAAATCAGTGTATGGGCGAGTGTCTGGCATGGAAAGCCATGGCTTACTTCTATTTGGTACGTAGTTTTGGCGCAGTACCCATTATCCATGATAATACGGACGAATTGAATTCCGGTAATTATAACTCCAAATTCAAAGTGGAGGCAGCAGATGTGTACGAATATATCATTATGACTCTGGAGAAAGCTATGGAGTTGCTTCCGGCCAGAGGTGAAACGGGACGTATTGACCGCTATTGTGCCGAAGGTCTTTTGGCTAAGGTGTATCTAACTAAGAGTGGCCTTTCCGGTACCCGCAATGCGGATGATTTGGCGAAAGCGGCAGAATATTCCAAGGATGTAATTAATAATTCCGGCCGTAACTTGCTGGCTAACTATTCCGATGTTTTCCGTTTGGCAAACAACAAGAATGAAGAGTGTCTCTTCTCCTGGCACTGGTCGGCAGGACGTGACCCCTGGACACAGCAGAATACGTTGCAGTCGGACTTGGCAATGGTGGGATTCGATGAATTTGGTGATTGCTGGGGCGGCTATGCAGGTCCGTCGGTTGATTTGCAGGATGCATTTGGAATTTCCGCTTTGGAAAGTCCTGAGACGCGTTCGGATACGGATACCCGTCGTAAGGCTACTATGATGATGGCAGGTGATGTATACGATTATTTCTGGCAGGACAAGGGCGGATTTGATTATCTGCGGTTTATTTATGATGCCGAATATGGTAAGGGAGGACCTAATGGCGATTACCAGTCTCCTACCGGTGCCAATCACGTGAAGCATCTCTATGGTAACAATAATGACCATGTATTGGGCTTGGGCGTATCGGCTGGTAATATGTACAGCGGCCTGGCAACCCATATCCTGCGCCTGTCCGATATCTATCTGGTATATGCCGAGGCGAAAATGGGACTGGCTACCTCTACTACAGACCAGAGTGCACTGGATGCTTTCAATGCAGTACGTGGCCGTGCCATTCCGGGAGTTACTCCGAAAACCTCCATTACTTGGGAGGACGTCTGGAAGGAACGCCGGCTGGAACTGGCTTGCGAAGGCGACCGTTGGTATGATTATGTACGTTTGGCATATTATGATTCCCAGCGTGCTATCAATGAGTTGAAGGCACAGCGCCGTGATGTTTATTATAGTCTGGGTACTACTTATAAGGCTTATTATGAAAACGGCAGTTGGACGGTGAATCCGGATGAGACCCGTTACAATCCGGATGCAAAGGCGCCGAATGTGACAGTTTCCAGCTTTACATTGCCGTTTCCGACAGAAGACGTGGTGTTCAATCCTAATTTGATGAAAGACCCGGTACACGTAGATGTACGTTCTGAATTCAGTTATTAATTTAATGCTTGAAAAGATGAAAAATAATAGATATACGAATTGGTTCTTCGCGGCAGCTGTTGTTGTAGCAGGCTTTTCCATGGCGGCTTGTGAGGATGAACCGGATAAATATGAAGTGGCAGGGGGAAAGCCTACCTTGAAATATGTTCGTGTCCCTGATCCGGCAGCGGCAGACTCTTTGCTGACGGGGGCTTATATGGCGAATACGATTTGTCTGGTCGGTGAGAATCTGCGGAGTGTTTACGAGCTCTATTTCAATGACCAGAAGGCGATACTTAATACCAGTTACATCACTGACCATACACTTATGGTAGATGTTCCGAAAGAGATTCCTTCGGTAGTGACCGATAAGATTTATATGGTGACCAAAGCAAAGGATACCATAGATTATGATTTCAAGGTGTTGGTTCCGGCTCCTACCGTGAACTCCATTTCTTGTGAGTTTGCAAAGCCGGGTAGTGAGGTGACACTGATTGGTGACTATTTCATTGATGACCCGAATGTGCCGCTGACCATTACGATGGCCGGTAATGTGGAAGTGACTAATATTACGAACATAACCAAGACTGCGGTCAGCTTTATTCTTCCGGACAATGCTCCTGCAGGCTATATCAACGTGAAGTCCATTTATGGTACCGGACGTTCCAAGTTCCGCTATTATGATACACGTAACATTCTCTTTGACTGGGACGGTTCTCATGGCGGTATGGCTATTGCCCACGGTTGGCGTGATGGTAGCAAGGTGTTGAGAGAAGCCGATGAAAACAGTATTGACGGTGCTTATATCTGTCTCACCGGAGCACTTGACGGTGCTATCGGAGCTACTTGGGCAGAAGATGAGTTCTCGTTCAACTATTGGCCGGAACCGTCTGCCGGTTATCCCGAACTTTCTGCACGTCCTGAGTTTGCAGAACTGCTCGAGGAGTATGGCGTCAATGGCTTGCAACTGAAATTCGAGGTGAATATTCCTTCTTCCAATCCGTGGCAGTCTTGCGCTCTACAAGTGATGTTTACGGGTAATGATGTGGTGACTTATGCGACGGGAACTAATGCTTATTTTAGTGATACGAATGTGCCGCGCGGTTTGTGGTTGCCTTGGAAGAATACGGGTTCGTATGATACGGGTGGTAAATGGACAACCGTTTCCATGAATCTGTCCGAGTTCAACAAGACGCATGAAGGTAATAAGTGTGATAGAACTTTTGACAAGACTATGCTGACCGGATTGACATTCTTTGTCTGGGCAGGTGGTGTGGAAGGTAAGGATTGCAATCCGGTGATTATGATTGACAACATCCGTGTGGTACCTATTGAATAACCTTTTAAATAGAATACTGATATGAATAAAACATATAAATTTCCGGCACTGTGGATGATGTGCCTGATGCTCTTCAGTTGCTTGACGTTTACGGCCTGCGACAATGGGGATGATGAAGATACCAACCAATATAAAGGGGGAATCAGTCTGAATGTATTCGGACCGAGTCCCGTATCCCGCGGCGGTGTACTCCGTTTCCTAGGCAGTGGCATGGATAAAGTGACTGCGGTCGCTATTCCCGGTTGCGACGATATAACAGACATCGAAGTAGTCAGTGATACGGAAATCCGTGTCACTGTACCTCAGACAGCCCAGCCGGGGTTGGTTGTCTTGAAGACTCCGAAAGGGGATATTACAACAAAAACCGAGTTGACATTTACGGAGCCGATTGCTTTGGAGGCTTTTGCACCGGCAGAAGTAAAGCCTGGTGGTGAATTGACCATTACTGGTGAATATTTGAATTTGATTAAAGAAGTGATATTTGCTGACGAGGTAACAGTGCCTGCTGATGAGTTTGTCAGTCAAAGCCGTCAGGAGATTAAAGTTATTGTTCCTGATTCTGCTCAGACCGGTAAGTTCATCTTGTCTGATGGAGCTGAAATCCCCAATTGGATTTATTCTGAAGGGGAACTGGAGGTTACTTTGCCATCGGTAGAGGCTCCACTCGACCTGGTAGATAAGAAGCCGGGGGATGTCATTCGAGTTTCTGGTGAAAACTTTGATTTGGTGAAGAAAGTGCAGATGCCGAATGGGGATGAAGTTGAATTTACGATGACTGCCTCTTCCGAAGGAGATGAACTTACTTTTACATTGCCGGATAATGTCTCGGACGGAGAAATTACGGTACTTCCTGCTTCGGATGTAAAAGTTGTGGTTGCTACTGTTGTAGTAGCTACGCCTTCGAACGTAGTGGCTGTTCCTGCTGTGAACTTGCGTGGTGGAGATATGATTACCTTGAAAGGTACCAATATGGATTTGGTGACTGATGTAACGTTCCCTGGTGTAGAAGAAGCAGTAGGATTGGAATCACAAAACTCGACTGAAATAAAGGTCTTGATGCCGGCTGCGGCTATTAGTGGTGATTTGCAATTGAATACAAATAGTGGAAAAGCAACTGCCGTATCTATTGCAACGGCAAAGCCGGAAAACATTTCTTATAGTGCGGCGACAGTCCCGGCAGGAGAGGCTTTGACTGTCAAAGGAGTAAATATGGATGTAGTTTCGGCTGTTGTATTCAGTGGTAATGTGGAGGTTACCGTATCCGATGCCACTGCTACTGCCATTTCTTTGACTGTACCTACAACTGCCGAAACTGGGGCCTTACTTTTGAAAATGGCCAATGGTGAATTTGTGGAAGCACCGTCTCTGACAATAGAGAAACCGGTATGCGCCTATTTGCCGGCATTGCCTGACAAATTGGTTCGGGGACGAATTGTGGAACTTGAGATTGTTAATGCTGATAAACTGACAAATGTATTGCTGAATGAGGCTTCAGTCCAGTATATCAATGATGCGGCTAAAGGGGTATTGATGTTGAATGTACCGGCTGAACTGAATGGAACTTATAGTCTGAAACTGATTTCTTCAAATGGTGAAATTGCTTATGATGTTCTTGTGGTTGCTAATGAAGAAACAGTTTGGGCTGGTCCGCTCGATATTAGTTGGGGTGATGGAGGACGTGTGTTGGTACCGGCTGTATCTTTTGCCAAGGTAACGGCAGGCACTGTCATGAAAGTCTATTTCGATCAGAAAGACCAGACTTGGGCACAGGCTCAGTTTAACTATGGCGATTGGAGTGGCATAGCTTTCTCTTTGTTTGATACGACTATGGTACCGACAGACATTTACGGCTGGAGTTTCGAGAGCCGTGTGATGGAGTTGACGTTGACTCAGGAGATACTTGATAATATTCAAGCTAAACAAGGAGATTGTGAAGACCAGACAAATGTAGGTATCATTATTCAGGGCAGTGATTTGACGTTTACAAAAATAACGATTGTAAATTGATGAATTGTGGCTTGAAGAATGTGACTATGGATGCCCTGATTAAGAATGAAATAAAATCATAATTAAGATGAAGAAACTGAATATAAAATGGATGCTTTCGTTGATAGCAGCTTTTACTTTTGCCTCCTGCGATACTGATGTCGATCATGATATCCCAGCAGTGGATGCACCGGTATTGGTGTCTACTACTCCTGAAAGTGGAGCAGCCAAAGTGAAAACGGGAGAAATCACTATTGAGGTGAAATATGACAAGAATATATTCTTTGCAACAGACAATCTGAGCGAAATCAAGTTTACCGGTGGTGAACTGATAAGTGCCGATGTACTTGGCGCAAGCAATATACTGACTGTAAAAGTGAATGTTCCCGGGAGAGAGACGGCTTGTTCTCTCTCTATCCCCGAGGGAATAGTAACCGGACCGAACCAGATGCCTGCTCCGGCTGTATCGGTTCAGTTCTCTACTGTCGCTTTGGACAAGGCACTGGTTGCCGCTAGTTCGGCCAAAGCTGTGAAACTGTACAATTATCTATTGGATAACTTCGAGACGAAGACACTTTCAGCTATGATGGCCAATGTTGCCTGGAATACGGAAATGTCCGAAAAGGTGTATGGATGGACTGGAAAATATCCGGCTATCAACTGTTTCGACTATGTTCATCTGCCGGCATCTGTAGCTGGAGCAGACTGGATTAATTACGGTGACATTACTCCTGTTAAGGATTGGTCTGACAAAGGTGGCATCGTAGCTGCCATGTGGCATTGGAATGTACCCAAGAAAGCTGTAGGCGAAGCTTCTTCTACCCAAATATGGGAAGGAGAGACAGTAATGCCGGGTGATTGGAGTGGAAATGTACAGATGACGGATGATGCTGCAAAAGCTGTCTTTGCTGATGCACAAGTGGGTCAGGTGATACGCGTGGCTGTGAAGGATGTGGCAGCGGGTGCACAAGGTTCGTTCAAAAACAGTGGTTGGAGCGAGATTGCTTCAGGAACTGATTATTTTGACATATCCGGGGACTATACATTGGTGATTACCGAAGATGTTTTGAAATCCCTGCAAGAAGGTGGTCTCATCATTGGTGGACATGATTATACAGCAGTTGCTGTTTATCTTGAAAATAACGGTACAGCTCTCGACCCGAATAAGGATTATGCCTTTTATAAGGCAGATACGGAGTTTGATGCTACCAATGCCACAGTGGAAGGCACTTGGGAAAACAAGGTGTTTACCGAAGATTTGAAAAATGCTGCCGCTTACTTGAAGCTATTGAGAGATGCGGATATTCCGGTATTGTGGCGTCCATTCCACGAGGCAGCCGGTGGCTGGTTCTGGTGGGGTAAGGATGCTGCCAGCTTTAAATCTCTGTGGATTGCTATGTTCAATTACTTCAAGACTGAAGGATTGGATAATCTTATCTGGGTTTGGACTACCGAGGGCAATGATGCCGATTGGTATCCGGGAGATCAATATGTAGACATCGTGGGACGTGATGTTTATAATAAGGAAACTGCAGATTGTGTTTCAGAATATACTTCCATTGCCGAAAATTATGGAAACAAGATTGTTTCGCTGAGTGAATGTGGTACGGTCGGACTTATTTCCGAACAATGGGCATCTGGTGCACGTTGGAGTTGGTTCATGCCGTGGTATGACGGGACAAATGAGGATGGTAGCCCGGTAGTCCATGCTGATGAAGCATGGTGGAAGGATGCTATGAGCCAGGAATTTGTTGTTTCCCGTGAAGAGCTTCCTTCTATGGAATAGCAATTTTTAATAATAAAATAGAAAGGGTTGTCTCTGGTTAGTATCGGGGCAACCCTTTCTGTCTTTTATAGCTTTTAGTTGTTGGTTATAGAATTCATGCTTTATACTTTTTAGGAAAAATAGTAATGGATGTTAAATGAGTGTCGTTATTTGATAAAATAGTATTATAAGGTTTGCTGCTAAAAGTCTACTTTTGTCAAGCCTAATTAAAATTTGATAATAATCATATAATGTTTAACCGCTAATGAAATGAAAAATGCCTATGAGAAAGGAGTGATATGTATACCAACCACTTTATAGAATAAGGTATATTTAATTTTTCCTCAAAAAGAGAAGTTTAACCTTATATTAAACGGTAGATGCCGCCAGGCAATACCAATTCATTAATCTAAGAAAAATACAAGTATGAATTTAAATTTCAGAAGAACCGCGCTGCTCGTGGGTATCTGTTCGGCTGTCAGCCTGACTTATACTCCGCAACTTTTCGCCGCATCGGTCGATGCAATAGATGCTGTGCAGCAAGCAAAAAAAATCACAGGTACTGTAACAGATGCAATGGGACCGGTCATCGGTGCCAATGTATTGGAGAAAGGAACCACAAATGGTGTCATTACCGACATTGACGGTAATTTCACATTGAATGTTCAGCCGGGAGCAACGATTGTTGTGTCTTTTATCGGTTATCAGCCGCAAGAAATAGTGGTAGGTAACCAGACTAGTTTCAAGATTCAGCTAAAGGAAGATACGGAATTGTTGGATGAAGTAGTCGTAGTGGGTTACGGTGTACAGAAGAAGAAACTGGTGACAGGTGCTACGGTTGAGGTAAAAGGCGAAGACATCGCAAAATTAAATACTACGCAGGCATTGGGCGCTTTACAAAGCCAGTCTCCGGGTGTAAATATTCAGGCCGTTTCCGGTCAGCCGGGTGATGGGTTTAAAATTAATATTCGTGGTGCTGGTACTAACGGAAATACAGCTCCAGTTTACGTTATTGATGGTGTAGCCGGTGGCGATATTAACGCCTTGAATCCTGCCGATATTGAACGTATTGACGTGTTGAAAGATGCTGCATCTTGTGCAATTTACGGTTCGAGCGGTGCCAACGGTGTTATCCTTATTACTACGAAGCAGGGTAAGGTAGGAAAGGTTTCTGTATCTTATGATGGAAACATAGGTTGGGCAAATATATATAAGATGCCTGATATGTTGAATGCCAAAGAATATATGGCGGTAATGGATCAAGTGGCCTATAATAATGGAGGCCAACCGTATGATTGGTCAAAATTCGTAGATGCTGATTTGCTGACTGCTTATCAGAATGGTACCAATCCTGGTACAGATTGGGTAAAAGAATTCCGGAATAAAAATGCTGTGGTTACTAATCATGCGTTGAATGTAACAGGTGGTTCTGAATTCTCCAAATTTTCGACAGGTATAGGCTATCAGTATCAGGATGGTGCATTCGGTGGTCCGGTGAAGACTGACTATCGTCGTTTTACTTTCCGCATTAATTCTGAGCATGTGATATATCGTAAGGGAGATGTGGATGTGATAAAGTTTGGTGAGAATATATATTATCAGCACAAACAGAATCAAGGTGTGCAGTTAGGTAATCAATATTCGAATGACCTTTCTAATGCTTTGCGTGCTATTCCTCTGATTCCTGTATATAATGAAAATGGTGATTTCTTCATGTATGATGATTTGAAGAATTTTGGAACGAGTGCTAATGGTATACTTGATTATACTGCATATGCTTCTAATCCGATGGCTCACATGGTATATAATCAGGCTGGGAATAATAAGAATAAGAATTTTAATCTGAACACAGCGGCATATCTGGAAGTACAACCACTTAAGAATCTTATTTATAAAGGTCAGGTTAGTTACAAACAATGGTCAAGTTCATGGCGTTCATATCTTCCCGTTTACCAAATTAATAATCAGGGAGATAGCCGTGATAAAGACCAAACGATAAATAACGTGTCTTTGGGTTGGAACTGGAGTTTGACTAATACGTTGAGTTATCGGTTTGATATTACAGACTTACATCATTTTGATGTTTTGGCTGGTACAGAGTATTCTAAATCAAGACCAACTTATGGCGAATCAGTAGAGGCAACCGGTTATAATAGTGCTTTTGGTGACTTTACACATGCTTATTTGCATAATACAGAACGTAAAGCTACTGCTACAGTAAATGGTTATCCCTCGGATTATGGTTCTAAGATGTCTTATTTTGGACGTTTGAATTATGACTTTAAGGAAACTTATATGTTTTCTGCTATCATTCGTGCCGATGGCTCGTCTAAGTTTGCGAAAGGCAATCAATGGGGATATTTCCCATCATTCTCTGCTGGTTGGGTTATTTCAAACGAGGCTTTTATGAAGAATACTGCTTCTTGGCTTGGTTTCTTGAAAGTCCGTGCTGGTTGGGGACAGAATGGTAATGACAATATCCCTAATTCAAATTGGCGTGCCGGTTACGAGTTTGGCGATTATGGTCTTTATACATTTGGCTCGGATAAGAATGGAGGTACAACCGGAGCTTACCCGAATCGTTTGGCTAACCCCGATTTGACATGGGAAACTTCAGAACAGACCAATATCGGTATTGATGCCCGTTTCTTGGATAACCGTCTGAGTTTTACCATGGACTGGTATAGCAAGCAGACGAAAGACTTGTTAGTGGAAGTGGGTACCAATGCGGCTTCCGGTTTCGCTACTCAATATCAAAATGCTGGTACGGTAAAGAATACTGGCCTTGAACTTTCAATGGGCTGGAGAGATCAGATTGGTAAGGAGTTCAAGTATGGGGTGAATGTCAATATGGCCTATAATAAGAATGAAGTAACGGAGGTTAATAACGCCAATCATTTTATTGAAGGCGGTAATGATTTGTTGGCTCAAAGTACGGGTCGGTTTGTCCGTATGGAAGAAGGACATCCTATTGGCTATTTTTATGGTTATAAGACGGATGGTGTCATTCAGAACCAGAATGACTTGCAGGCATATCTTGACCAGAATTGTAAAGGAAATGCGGCAAACTCTAAGCAAGGTGCAAGTATTAAACCGGGTGATTTGAAGTTTGTGGATGTTGATGGAAATGGGGTGATTAATGATGACGATAAGACTGATTTGGGTAATCCTCATCCTGACGTGACAATGGGTCTTACGTTAAGTGCGGAATATAAAGGATTTGATTTCTCTGTAACAACCTATGGCGCTTTTGGTGCACAGGTAGCTCGCTCTTGGCGAAAGTTCTCAGATGGACAGTATGAAAACTATACGACAGAAGTTTACGATTACTGGCATGGCGAAGGAACCTCAAACAGATATCCGCTGCTTGCGCCGGGAAATAGTGGACAGAATTTCCAGGCCATTTCAGATATTTATATTGATGATGCCGACTATGTTCGCATTCAAAATCTGACTATAGGATACGATTTCAAGAGAATTTGGAAGAACTGTCCGTTCCAGCAACTTCGTGTGTATGCTGCTGCACAGAATCTATTTACTTTTACCGGTTATAAAGGGATGGATCCGGAGAATGGTAGAGCCCTCAATGACAAAGAACCGTGGGTAACCGGTGTTGATGTAGGTAACTATCCTCAACCTCGTACTTATATGGTAGGTGTTAATGTTAAATTCTAAAATTGATACACGATGAAAAAAATAGCATATTTAATAGGTGCAGCTTTGATGATAGCAGGAATGTTTGCTTCTTGTAGCTTGGACTCGATGAGTCTGACGGAAAAAGATACGACCAATTTTCCTAAAACGGCTGAAGATGCCAATCAGGCTTTAGCTGCCATATATCAGAACCTGAATAATGTCAATGCTTTTCCACAGCAGTCTTTCTTGTATAATTCTCTGCTGGCTTGCGATGATATGTTGGGTGGTGGTGGTCCCAATGATAAGTTGATGCAATCTTTGGACCTTATTTGTAATACGGGTACAAATGCTACGCAGGACTACTGGGTGGCTCGCTATCAAGGAATCAACCGTGCCAATACGTTGTTGGAGGCTCTTGCTGGTATTGAAATGGATCCGGAAGTAAGAGCGCAGGCTGAGGGCGAAGCCAAGTTCCTTCGTGCTTTTTATTACTACGAGTTGGCTTCCATGTATGGGCGCGTACCTTTGGTGATTACTGCTTTGTTGCCCGAAGATACTACTCCTCCGACTGCCGCTGTTATCTGGGGGCAGATTCTGCAGGATCTTCGCGATGCGGCTGCAAATATGCCGGCTGTTCGCAAGTCGGATGGGCATGTTGATAAATATACGGCTGAAGCTATGTTAGGACGTGCTTGGTTGTATTATACTGGTATGTATGGCAATGGTGAAACTCTGAACGATTTGGTTAGTACGAACTATAGTCCGTTGACTTCAGTTGATTTGCCTGATGGGACAACTTTGACCAAGCAGGATGTGGTTGGGTATATTGATGATTGTGTGAATAATTCTGGTTATAGTCTTGTTCCTGAGTTTCGTAATTTGTGGGCATATACCAATAAATGTACGGTAGAAGATTTTCCGTTTACTGCCGGTCAGGGATTGAAGTGGGTAGAAGATGATGCAGCGGTAAATCCCGAATCCATGTTTGCCATTAAATATAATAAACTTGCATCTTGGAGCACTACTATCGGTTATGGTAACGGTTATGCTCTGCATTTTGGTGTACGTGGCAATGATCAGGCCAATTCTTTCCCCTTCGGACAAGGATGGGGTGCCGGTACTTCAACTGACGAACCATCGGGCACAGAGATGCCATACTTGGACGCGCCTTTCATATTATCCCACAACTTGGCGGAATAAAGCAGAGTTTTGGTAGGGATACACCCCTCATTGAGACAAACACCGCCAATAGCTTTCTTTTCAAACAAAACAGTTTGCAGCCCGTTTGCAGCCGCTCTTTCGGCTGCCGTATATCCGGCAGGGCCACCGCCGATGATAGCTATATCATATTTCATAAATCAGTAGTATTAAGTAAATTATATACTTAACAACAAAAGAGAAGAGCGCAAAGTTCTATGACAACCTATTAAGGAAAGTTACTGTTTTTCAATCACAATAGCCTACATCCTAAAATTTATCTGTACTTTTGCAGAAATTTAAGAA
>OGEQ01001967.1_pt1 | contig 15045 bp, 10 predicted proteins | sample 1570731 | NCBI WGS metagenome assembly OGEQ01 (sample SAMEA2582132, study PRJEB24529) | metagenome | biome: Human gut stool | place: China | collected 2011
GCTTTGACGATTGGTTTGCTGCGGTCTGAGGGAGGGAACATCTATGGCATCTATTATGAAACGTGGTAACACGTATTCCGTCCGATACAACTACAAAGATCATGCTGGTAAGCCCTGCAAGGGCTGGGAAACCTTCAAGACCAAGGCCGAAGCGCAGGAGCGCAAGATCACGGTGGAGAAGGAACTGCTGGACGGCACCTTCCTCGTGCCCGACACCATGACGGTGGAGGAGATGCTGTACAAGTGGATCCCCATTCAGTCCAGCAAACACAAGTGGTCTCCCAAGACCTACACCCAATCTGTGGCGATGGTGCAGAACCTCATCGTGCCGTATATCGGAAAGCGGAAGGTGCAAGACCTCCGCACCTACGACATTGAGCAGTTCTACGCCACCCTGAGCCAGACCCCTTGCGGCCAGTACGTTCACGGCGAAAAGCAGGAGCTGACGGAAAATCAGAAGAAGCGGCTGTTATCCAGCACGTCCATTCACGAAGTCCACACGCTCCTGAAGACCGCCTTTTCGTATGCCGTTGACTGGGATCTGATTCACAAATCGCCTACTCCCCGTGAAGCCCCCAAGATCAATACCGAAGAACGCACCATCTGGGATGAGCGCACCATGTTGGCCGCGCTGCAGACCATCGAGAACCCTGCCCTGCATCTGGCTGTGCACATGAGCATGATCCTCTCCTTGCGAGAGGGTGAAATCCTCGGCTTGCAGCCGGGAGACCTCGACTTTGATGCAGCGGATGGACGGGGAACCATCTCGGTGAACAAAGCCCTGCAGCGTGCCGACAAGGTCGCCTTGTCCAAGATCGACCCTACCCAGATCTACCACACCTTCCCGGACAGACGGGAGGGGAGCAAGTCCTCGCTGATCCTCAAGCGGACTAAGACCAAAAAGTCCAACCGCATCCTGTACATGACCAAGCCCTTGAAAGAGGAGCTTCTGGCATGGCTGGAAAAGATGAAGCAGGACGAGCAGAGCGCCCCGGAAAAGTACAGCAACTGCGGTCAGCTGTTCCGCTTACCAGACGGCTTACCCATTGCACCGGACGTTCTGACCAAGTGGTACCGTATGTGGAGGGCGGAGCACCCGGAGTTTGAGAAGATCGTGTTCCACGGTCTGCGCCATTCCAGTGCCACCTACCAGCTGCTGCAGTCTGGCGGTGACTTCAAGTCGGTGCAGGGCAACACTGGCCATGCAACCGCCACCGTCCTGATGGACACCTACGCCCACACGCAGGACAAGCCCCGGTTGGAGTTGACCGAGAAGATCGAAGCCGACTTCTACACGCAGGATGTGGCAGGTGCGAAGCCGCAGGAACCCCCGGAAAACAAAACGCCGGTGGCAACAAAAATCACAGGTAAAATGATCCTTGAAGCCATCCGGCAGATGGACGCAGAGGAGCGCCGCGAGCTGACGCGGGTACTCTTCGCGTAAAATTCTCTTTTTTGTGCAGCGAAATACACGCTGTGCAAGCGATGCAAAGAGTTCATGGCTTTTTTGTAAAGTGTGCAGGAGATGTGCAAAAGTGTGCAGCCTCTGCCAGAAAAACAAAAAAGCCATGAAATCTTTCGATTTCACGGCATTTTCTGGTGCGATGGAAGGGACTCGAACCCCCGGCCTACTGATTCGTAGTCAGTCACTCTATCCAGCTGAGCTACCAACGCATACGTTCCGGTCGGAACAAGATGTATTTTATCACGCAGGGCGGGGTTTGTCAACAGTTTTTTGCAGATTTTTTGATTTTATTTTCGTTTTATATTTTTTCTCGCAGAAAAGTACGTCTTTTCGTTTTTTCAGTCCCCTTCGTAATTCTCCGCGCAAACCTCAGGCTTCCTCTGCCAGACGCTCGGCAATGCGGACACCGGTAGGCGTTGCAGCAAGGCCGCCCTGGCCGGTCTCACGCAGATCAGGGGAGAGCAGACTGCCCACGCGGCCCATGGCATCAATGACTTCATCGCAGGGGATGGCGTAATCTACCCCCGCAAGCGCCATATTGGCGCAGGAAACGGCGTTTACGGCACCCACAACATTGCGCTTGATGCAGGGTACCTCCACCAGACCGGCCACAGGGTCGCAGACCAGGCCCAGCAGGTTGCCCAGTGCCATAGCGGCAGCGGCGGCGCACTGCTCCGGCGTGCCGCCCTTCAGGTGGCAGAGGGCGGCGGCGGCCATGGCGCTGGCGGCTCCCACCTCAGCCTGACAGCCTCCCTCGGCACCGGCCAGAGTGGCCCGGGCAGCGATGACCTGCCCAAAACCTGCGGCCACATAGAGGGCATCACAGATGGCTTCTTCATCGGCCTCGCCTGCACGGGCAAGGGGAAGCAGCACCGCCGGGAGCACACCGCAGCTGCCCGCTGTGGGGGCAGCAACGATCCGTTTCATGCAGGCGTTGCACTCGGCGGTCTTGAGGGCTTCGGCGGTCACCTCTGCAAGGTAATCCCCGCCATAGCTTCTGCCCGCCTGATGGGCCTGTTCCACCTTGGCGGCATCGCCGCCGGACAGGCCGCTGCGGCTGCGCTGGGCAGGGTCATAATCCAGGCTGGTGGCCTCCATTACATGCCACAGGTGATGCATGGCATGGCGGCTGGCCTCTTCGGTCAGGCGGCTCTCGGCCAGATCACTGCGCAGGATGGCCTCGGCAAGGGAGAGGTTCTGGCTGCGGGCAGCGGCCAGCATTTCTTCACAGGATAAAAAGGACATGGTCATTCCTCCGCGTCTTCTTCGGGCTCGTCGATGTTCAGGCAGGTCACCTTCAGGATGCCGGGCAGGGTCGCCAGCTTCCGTTCCAGCGGGTGGGGGATGTGGGAATCGCACTCCAATACCATAACGGCATAGCCGCCGGTTCCTGCGCGGAACACCTGCATCGATGCAACGTTGATCCTGCGCACGGCAAGGCAGGTGGTCACCTCGGCGATGCAGCCGGGGGTGTCCTCATTGTGAATGATCAGGGTGTTGCTGTCGCCGCCGAAATCGGCGGGCACGCCGTCGATCTCGGTCACACGGATGCGCCCGCCGCCCACCGAAGCGGCTTTCATGGAAAGCACCCGCCCCTCCCGGCCCGTCAGGGTGAGAACAGCGGTATTGGGGTGCGCAGAGCGCAATTCCACAGGATGGATCCGGAATGCCATGCCCTGCTCTGCGGCCAGGGCAAAGCTGTCGGGCAGGCGGGGATCATCTGGCCGCAGGCCAAGCAGGCCGGCGACCAGGGCTTTATCCGTGCCATGTCCCTTTCCGGTGGTGGCAAAGCTGCCGTACAGGCCGATATCCGCCTGCGCCGGGATCTCGCCCAGAAGTTTCTGGGCCGTGTAGCCGATCCGGGCGGCACCCGCTGTATGGCTGGAAGAGGGGCCGATCATAACCGGCCCGAGAACGTCAAACAAGCGCATCCGATGCACATCCTTTCGTGCTCCGCTGGGCAAAAATCGCCCGCTTCGCACTTTTTTCTCTCTTTTATTATACCGCTTTTGCCCCACTTGTGCTATAATAACTTTACTAATGTTTGAAATCGCTCCTTTTGGGGCAACACGGAGGTTGGATTCCTATGAAACTGGTAAGCGTGGAAACTCCCGAAAAGAGTGTCTGCAAGATGACCTTCAGCGCAACGGCTGAGGAGCTGGAGACCGCATCCAATGCGGTGTATGAGCGCACCCGCGCCAGCTACACCATCAAGGGCTTTGCCAAGGGCGAGGCCGACCGTGCTCAGATCGAGGCCGACCGCGGCGAGCACACATTCTGGTATGATGCCATCAACGACCTGATGGATCGCGATGTTCCTGCCCTGTACGAGGCCGCCATGGCCGAGCACGGCTTCAAGGCGGTGGATGAGCCCAGCTACGACCTGGTCAGCGTCAAAAAGGACGAGGGCTTTGTAGCCACCGCCACCACCCCGCTGCAGCCGGAGCTGAACCTGACCCAGACCACCGGCTTCCATGTGGAGTGCGTGACCCCCGCCGTCACCGACAAAGAGATCGATGCCGTGCTGGAGCGCCGCCGCAATGCTGCCGCCGAGCTGGTGCCCCACAAGGGCCCGGCCGTCAAGGGCAACATCGTTCACATCGATTACGAGGGCCTGCTGGACGGCAAGCCCTTCCAGGGCGGTTCCGCACAGAACCAGACCCTGCAGCTGGGCAGCGGCCGGATGATCCCCGGCTTTGAGGACGGCATTCTGGGCCACAAGGGCGGCGAGGAATTCGAGATCAACGTCACCTTCCCGGTACGCTATCACGTCAAGGACCTGGCCGGAAAGCCCGTTGTCTTTAAGATCAAGCTGATCGATGTCTGCGTCCGCCAGCTGCCCGCCCTGAACAGCGATTTTGCCAAGAAGGTGGGCAAGGTGGACACCATGGAAGCGTTCCGGGAGCAGGTGCGCAAGCAGCTGCACGACGGCAAGCACGCCAGCGCCCTGAACCGCGCCAAGGATCAGGTGCTGACCCAGCTGGCCTCTGCCGCTGAGGGCGAGCTCCCCAGCGTTCTGGTGGAGAGCACCTACCAGCAGGAGATGCAGAACATCCAGCAGCAGCTCCAGATGCAGCGCATGAGCCTGGACCGCTACCTGAGCCAGATTCACCAGACCCGCGAGAACTTCACGGCCAACGTTCACGCCGCCGCCGAGAAGAACACCCGCGCCCGGATGGCTCTGCTGCAGGTTGCCCAGAACGAGGGGCTGGTGCCCACCGATGAGGAGATCACCAAGAACCTGCAGGAGCGCGCCGACCGCACCAAGAAAACGCTGGAAGAGGTCAAGGCCAACGCCAACATCCCCGCCATGCAGCGCAGCGAGGCCATCCGCCGCGCCGCCGACTGGGTGATCGAGCACTCCACCATCGAAGAAAAGTAATTTTTAAAAGTACAACAAAAAGGGCCTGTCTCCAATGAATTTCGGGAGACAGGCCCTTTTCTTTTGCAGTTTATTTTGTCAGGAGATTGAAGCCCATGACCACGATGCCCAGCACGACCAGAACGATGCCGGTTGCACGGTTCAGGGTCTTGGCATCGGCCTTATTGGCAAAGACAGCGGCGATGCGGGCCCACAGCAGGGTGAACAGGACGCAGAGGATAAACACGGTCCAGTCCGGTGCGCCGCCGATGGCAAAGTGGGAGGCCGCACCGGTCAGGGCGGTGAAAGTCATAATGAACACACTGGTGCCCACGGCAGTCTTGAGCTCGTAGCCCAGCACACTGGTCAGGATGAGCAGCATCATCATGCCGCCGCCGGCACCGATAAAGCCGCAGATCATTCCGATGACCACGCCGCAGACGACAGACTGGAGGGCACGCTTCTCAGCAGAGACCCCCTGCATGGCTTCTTTGGTGGTCATAACGGGCTTGACGATGAATTTAATGCCCAGCAGGAATGTCATAAACACCGAGAAGCTGCCCATGGTGGTGGAAGGCACCAGACTTGCCACCCAGCTGCCCACCACGGTGAACAGCAGCACACTGGCCATCATGATCAGGCCGTTCTTGATATCCAGGTTTTTGTTTTTGTGGTAGGTGAAGGCAGATACCGCACTGGCCAGCACATCCGAGGAAAGGGCAATGCCGACCGCCATATAGGGGTCCATCCCCAGGAAAGTGATGAGCATCGGGCTGATGACCGCGGCGGCGCTCATGCCCGCAAAGCCGGTGCCCAGGCCCGCGCCCATTCCGGCAAAAAAGGTAACAATGATGGTAAACAGCAGATTCATCTTATTTTTCTCCTTCCAGGATCGCATCCAGATTTTCGCTCATCGTATCGATGACTTCAAAAAATATCTCGAGCTTTTCTTCCTCCAGCCCTGCCATCAGGCGGCGGATGAAATCATCCTGCATCCTGCGGCCCTGTTCGATGATGGACTGCGCCTTTTCGGTGCAGGCAAGCTCCGTTTTGCGGCGGTCACCCAACACCGGACGGCGCTCCAGAAAGCCCTCCTGCACCAGCTTGTCCACATTCACCGAGACAAGGTTCGCCTTGATGTGGCGTACCTCCACGATATCGCGGGCGGTCGTGTAGTTGGGGTTGTTGGCAAGGAACATCAGGATATCAAACGCTGTCTGCGGCAGGTGCAGCTTCTGGCACAGCGGCTTGCAGACGGCGCTGTACGCAAGGCCCGTCTTGTTGGCAAATTCCACACTGGGGTTCAGCTCACGCATTGCGCGCCTCTCTTTCTCTCTTTTTGAATTGTTCATTTTTGAAGCATTTTAGCACAGGAAATCTCTGTTGTCAAGGGCAGGCGGCATAAAATCACCTGACCCATATATTTTTTCATCGCAAAAAGCCCGCACCATGAAGATTTTCACGGTACGGGCTTTTGATATGCTTCAGGACAGGGTCACAGCACCGCCACGGCGAGGATCCGCACAACGAGCGCGGCAAGCCATGCCACAACGCACTGGTTTACGACCATAACGGTGGCCCAGCGGCCGCCCATCTCCCGCTTGACCGATGCCACAGCGGCGATGCAGGGGGTGTAGAGCAGGCAGAACACCAGCAGGGGAGCCGCTGCCGCCGGGCTGAGCGCCGCGCCCAGTGCGGCAGAGGAGCCATACAGGATGGTAAGGGTGGATACGACGCTCTCCTTTGCCATAAAGCCGGTGATCAGCGCCGTGGACACCCGCCAGTCGCCAAAGCCCAGCGGTGCAAACAACGGCGCGATGCCGCTGGCGATCCAGGCCAGGATGCTCTCCTGCGGGTCTGCGGTCAGGCTGAGCTGGAAATCAAAGTTCTGCAGGAACCAGATGATGATGGTTGCCAGGAAGATGACCGTAAAGGCACGCTCGAGGAAATCCCGGGCCTTTTCCCAGAGCAGCTGGGCCACATTTTTCAGGCCGGGCAGGCGGTAGTTGGGCAGCTCCATGACAAAGGGCACGGCCTCGCCCTTGAACAGCGTTCCCTTGAGCAGAAAGGCCATACCGATGCCCACAAGGATGCCCAGGAAATACAGGCCCACCATGACCAGTGCGGCGTACTCCGGGAAGAAGGTCACCGCAAACAGGCTGTAGATCGGGAGCTTGGCCGAGCAGCTCATAAAGGGCGTGAGCAGGATGGTCATTTTCCGGTCCCGCTCCGAGGGCAGCGTGCGGCTTGCCATCACACCGGGGACCGTGCAGCCAAAGCCGATGAGCATGGGCACGATGCTGCGGCCTGAAAGACCGATGCGCCGCAGCAGCTTGTCCATCACAAAAGCCACGCGGGCCATATAGCCGGTATCCTCCAGCAGGGAAAGGAAGAAGAACAGGGTCACGATGATGGGCAGGAAACTCAGCACACTGCCCACACCGGTAAAGATGCCGTCGATCACCAGCGAATGCACTGCATCGTTGACGTTCCACGCCGTCAGGGCATTGTCCACAAGGATCGTCAGGTTCTCAATACCCAGTTCCAGCAGGCCTTGCAGCCCTGCGCCGATCACGCCGAAGGTCAGATAAAACACCAGCGCCATGATGCCCACAAACGCCGGGATCGCCGTATATTTTCCGGTGAGGAAGCGGTCGATCCTTGCGCTGCGCAGCTGCTCCTTGCTCTGGTGGGGCTTTACCACGGTCTGATTCACCAGCTGATGGATAAAGTGGAACCGCATGTCTGCAATGGCAGCGGCGCGGTCCAGACCGCGCTCCTGCTCCATCTGCAGGATGATATGCTCGATCATCTCTTTTTCGTTCTGATCCAGCTTCAGGGCCTCCTCAATGCGGGGGTCGCCCTCCACCAGCTTTGTGGCGGCAAAGCGCACCGGGATCCCCGCCGCCCGGGCGTGGTCCTCGATGAGATGGATGATGCCGTGGATGCAGCGGTGAACCGCACCGCCGTGGTCATCCTCGCCGCAGAAGTCCATCCGGCCCGGGCGCTCCTGATACTTTGCCACATGGATGGCGTGATCCACCAGCTCATCCACGCCCTCGTTCTTTGCGGCGGAAATGGGGACCACCGGGATGCCCAGCATTGCTTCCATCTCGTTGATGTTGATGGTGCCGCCGTTGCCGCGCACCTCATCCATCATATTCAGTGCCAGCACCATAGGGGTGTCCAGCTCCATCAGCTGCATCGTTAAGTACAGGTTGCGCTCGATGTTGGTGGCATCCACGATATTGATGATGCCCGTGGGCTTTTCGCCAATGATGAACTGGCGGGTCACGATCTCCTCGCTGGAATAGGGCGACATGGAGTAGATACCGGGCAGGTCGGTGACTTCGGTATCGGGATATTCCCGGATGGCACCGCTCTTGCGGTCCACCGTCACGCCCGGAAAGTTGCCCACATGCTGGTTGGAGCCGGTGAGCTGGTTGAACAGGGTCGTTTTGCCGCAGTTTTGATTTCCGGCCAGCGCAAACGTCAGCACCGTTCCCTCCGGCAGCGGGTGTTCGCCCTTTTTGGTGTGGTAGCGGCCGCCCTCGCCCAGGCCCGGGTGCTCCACCATCCGGCCAGCCTTCCGTGCCGGGGCCGCTGCGGGTGCTTCCGCCGGGGTGATCTCGATCCGTGCCGCATCGTCCAGCCGCAGGGTCAGCTCATAGCCGTGGATCTGCAGCTCCATGGGGTCTCCCATGGGTGCAAATTTCACCAGCGTGACCTTCTCGCCGGGGATCAGCCCCATATCCAGAAAATGCTGGCGGAGTTCTCCCGTTCCGCCCACTGTATCGATCACGGCACTTTCGCCGATCTTCAGTTCCTTTAATGTCATGGCAGATGCCTTTCCTTCGACAAAATGTTAGTGTATGTGAACAGTCTTAATATAAGCTAACTCAAAGGCATTGTCAAGGCGGGAAGCGGCAAAAATTCTCGCCTGTCCCCGCTGTTTTTTGTAGAACTCTTTCCCCTGTTCCGGCAGGTTTCCGGGCAAAAGAAAACGCACCCCTGAATTTTTACGTTCAAAGGTGCGTTTTGAGAACAGTTCTGTTTACTTCACGGTGTGATAGCCGTCGGGGTTGTTCTTCTGCCAGTTCCAGCTGTCGGCACACATCTCCTCAATGCCGTACTCAGCCACCCAACCCAGCTCGTTCTTAGCCTTGGTGGGGTCGGCATAGCACTCGGCGATATCGCCGGGGCGGCGGGGATCGATCACATAGGGGATCTGCTTGCCGCAGGCCTTCTCAAAGGCGTGGAGGACATCCAGCACGCTGTAGCCGTGGCCGGTGCCCAGGTTGCAGATAAACAGGCCGCAGTTGGTCTGCAGCTTCCTGATGGCGCAGACATGGCCCCGGGCCAGGTCAACCACATGGATGTAATCGCGCACGCCGGTGCCGTCGGGGGTGGGGTAGTCGTTGCCAAAGACGTGCACCTTTTCCAGCTTGCCCACGGCCACTTTGGCGATGTAGGGCATCAGGTTGTTGGGGATGCCGTTGGGGTCCTCGCCGATCAGGCCGGACTTGTGGGCACCGATGGGGTTGAAGTAACGGAGCAGGGCCACATTCAGAGTGGGATCGGCCTTGCAGACATCGGTCAGGATGCGCTCAGTAAAGGCCTTGGTGGTGCCGTAGGGGTTGGTGGTGGCACCCACGGGGAAGTCCTCGGTGATGGGCACGCTGGCGGGGTCACCGTAGACAGTGGCGGAGGAGCTGAACACGAAGTTGCGGCAGTTGTGGCGGCGCATCACGTCCAGAATGACCAGCGTGCAGTTGAGGTTGTTGTAGTAGTACTCGATGGGCTTGGAAACGCTCTCGCCCACTGCCTTATAGGCGGCAAACTGGATGACAGCATCGATATCAGGGCACTCGGTGAAGATCTTCTCCACATCCTCGTGCTTTGTCATATCGGCCTGATAGAACCGGAAGTCCTTGCCGGTGATCTGCTTGACCCGATCCAGCACCACGGGGGAAGCGTTGTAATAGTTATCTGCCACTACGATGTCAAAGCCAGCGTTCAGCAGTTCGATACAGGTGTGGCTGCCGATATAACCGGCACCGCCGGAAACCAAAATTGCCATAAAAGTACCTCTCTTCTCGTCACCAAAGTTGCTTGCGCGGGGCAAGCCCGCCTTCTGCCACAAGGATACAACGTTTTGGCCGCAGAATCAAGTAACGGGAATTTTATAAGGATGGATTTTTGTTTCCATTTATTTTTCCGCGCATTGATTTACAAGCGTTTTTTGTGTTTTGCACATGGAGTGATGGAACGCTTTGTGCAAATCAGAGAAAAAGGCCCTCCCGGGCAAAGCTGTCAGGCTTTGAATGAGAGGGCTGCATTTTACAGTTTCCCGCACTGTTTGCCGGTGAAGAACCGCAGGGTGGTGTTGGCACGGAACACTTTCCCGGCCCGCAGGGCGGTGGAGGGGAACTCCGGGTGGGAGGGGCTGCAGGGGAAGTGCTGGGTCTCCAGCGCAAAGCCGCCGTATTTCTGCATCGGCACGCCGCCCTTGCCGGGGGCAGGGCAGTCCTGCAGGAAATTGCCGGTGTAGAGCTGCACGCCGGGCTGGGTGGTATAGACCTTCATGCTGATGCCGGTCTTATCGCTGGAAGCCCAGGCGCACAGGCTCTGGCTGGCTCCGCGGCCCCTGTCGATGACAAAGCAGTGGTCATAGCCGCCGCCCACCATGGTGGTCTGGGAAAAGCCGGTGTCGATGTCCCGGCCAATGGGCTTGCCCGCCCGGAAATCCATCGGCGTGCCTGCCACGGGCAGGATATTGCCGGTGGGGCAGGTCTCGTTGTTGCCCTCCAGATAGCGGGACGCATAGATGCGCAGCTTCTGGCCCAGCACATCGCCGCCGCCATCCAGATTGAAGTAGGTGTGGTTGGTCAGGTTGATGATGGTGTCGGCATCAGAGGAGACACGGTAATCCATCCGCAGGGCGTTGTCCTCGGTGAGGATATACCGCACCGAGATCTTCAGATTTCCCGGGAAACCATCCTCTCCATCGGGGCTTTCCGCCTCCAGAAGCAGGGTATCGCCAAAGGCCTTTACCTCATACAGCTTGCGCGGGAAGGTGCCGTGCAGGTGGTTTTTGCCGTTGTTGGCTTCCAGCTGGTAGGTCTTGCCGCCCACGTTGAACACGGCGTTCTCGATGCGGTTGGCGTACCGGCCCACGAACGCGCCGCAGCAGGTACTGCCGGACGATTCAAAGTCCTTGACGTAATCGGCGTAGGTGTCGTGGCCCAGCACCACATCCACCGGCCCGCGCTTGGTGGGCACCCAGATATTCTTGATGATACAGCCGTAGTTCAGCACACTGACCGCCAGCCCGCCGGGGTTCGAGATGATGTATTCATTGATCTTTTCGCCGTTTGGAGTCATGCCAAAGGGCTTGGAGAGAAACTGTGCCATAGGGCTCGCCTCCTTTTGTATTTTTTGGGGACAGCACACTCTCTGTTTTATCCTTTATTGTTTTGATTATATCACAATTTTCCCCTTCTGTGTTGGCATTTTTTAAGGGATTCTATCCAATATTTCGAGAGATTTTTTGTAAGTTCTGCCCCATAGGCAGAAAAAAGCCCCGAAGGGCCAGGGGTAGGCGCTCCGGGGCTTGGGATAAGTTCAGTTTTAAGATTTACTTGGCAGGCTGAGTAGGGATTATATAAGTGTATTCCATTGCATACGCAACATAGGTCTTGTTATTGATAGTTTTTGCTGCGACACCGAACTTATTAATCGTCACACCGTTCAAATTCTTTACCGCCTCAACAGATCCCATTGCGTTCTGAATCTGCGACAAATTCTCCGGCGTAATTTCAAAAGCCTTATATGTCTTTGCATTCGGAGAAACCTGCGTATTAGGTGCAGGAAGCGGCATTGCAACTGTAATAGTTATTTTACCATTCACCAGCTTACCGGAATCCACCATATCTTCGTGAATTGTAACAACACCATCTTCATCGATGTATCCTAATGTTTTTTCTGCCAGCTTCTTCATATCGGCATCATTTTTCTCAACGCCCAATGCTTTAGAATAAAACGAAAACACAGTTTCTTCTGTTTGCTGTGCAAAAGACTTGCTGGGCGCCTCATCGCCGCAAGCGGTGAGCAGTGCCAGAGCCATTACGCCGGCCAGCAGAAGGGCGGCGATTTTTTTAGCAGATTGACAAAAAGCACCCCTCACATGGCTGTGAAGGGTGCTTTGGGGGAAGTTTTCTTATGCAGAACACGGTTCGGTAATTGCCTCCCGCACCTGTTCTAACGAAAGTTCGGTGGTCTGGGCGATCTTATCCAGATCATGCTCTCCGTTCTTCCAGAGATTGAGCGCAATGCGCTTTCCCTTTGCCACCTCGGCATCTTCTCGTTCCCGATCAACGATCACCTGCATTGTCTTGCACATAGCTGCCACTCCTTCCGTTTCTTCTTTAAAGTATTTTACTCTTGCCCTTATTTTGGGGTTCCGGATATCCCGATAGTCATCACAGCGGAAATCCTGCATCAGCGCGCCGACCTCATCCGTTCCTCGATATGCGCCGTTCACATATACAATATGTGCACGGTCGTGGAACAGCTTCCCGGTTTCCCGAATCGTCCGTTCAATATTGTAAACCGGCAGACCATCTCCCAAAACATCATTTGCCGTAATAAATATGATATATGTCTCAGGCAGGTCAGAATATTTTTCACCAGAAGTTGTCAGGCGGGAATCAAACATCGCACTGTTCAGCCGCGCCCGTTCCGGAGCGGCTCCCTTATCTTCCTGCTGTACTTCGATATCATACTGCTTGCCTGCTTCATCCGTTGCATAAATGTCCAGCCGTACAGAACGGCCAAACAGATTGCCGATCGTAAGCTGTGTTGCAGACCTTGCGACGGTCAGGTCCTTTCGTTTCAGGATGATGCGAAGCAGCTCCTGTGTGCTCTCTTTATCTCCTGAAAACACCTGTGTCATAAAGGTGTCATCCATCAGGGTGAATTTACGGATAGCATTCATGCGTTCTTCATTCTTCTCATCCAACTGTACGAACCGCATTTCCGTCATCCTTTCGTTTCAGAAAAAGAGTACTTTTCTACGTTTATATTTTATCATCATTTTATCTGTACTGCAAGTATCAAAAAAAGCACCCCTCACATGGCTGTGAAGGGTGCTTTGGGGAAGTTTTCTTACTCCGGCTGAGCGGCGTTCTGGGCGATATACTCGGCGGCATCATCGGGGATGTCGTCAAGGTTCTCATCGCCGATATCCACGTTCAGCGGCGGCTTCTTGAAGAGGATGTCGTACATCAGGGGCACAACGTACAGGGTCATCAGGGTGGCGTAGGTCAGGCCAAAGATGATGACGATGGCCATGCCGCTCATCAGCTGGCTGGCCATATCGCCGCTGAACACCAGCTGGAGCATGGCCAGAACGGTGGTCAGGGTGGTCATCAGGATGGGGCGCATTCGTGTTTTGCCGGTGGCGATCAGGGCCGCGCGGCGCTCCATGCCGCCGATGCGCAGCTGGTTGGCGTAATCCACGAACACGATGCCGTTGTTGACGACCGTGCCCATCAGGACGATGAAGCCCATCAGGGAGATCATGGTCAGCTGCTGGCCGGTGAGCAGCAGGCCCAGCAGGCCGCCGGTAAAGGCCAGCGGAATGGTGAACAGAACGATGAAGGGGGAGAGCAGGCTCTGGAACTGGGCCACCATAACAAGGTAGACGAAGGGCAGAGCCAGGAACATCCACTGGCCCATCTGATCCACCACCATGCCGTTGATCTCAGAGCCGCCGCCCATATAGAAGCTGCAGCCCTCGGGCATTTCATCGGATGCGGCAAACTCGTTCAGCTTCTTTTCCAGCGCGCGGGTCTCGGTGGTGGTATTGGTGCCCTCCACCGCATCAGCCGTCACACTGATATAGCGGGTCTGGTTCTTGCTGGTGATGGAGTCCGGGGTGGAGCCGGTGACCCAGGTGGCCATATCGCCCAGCGTGCAGGTGCCGGTCTCGGTGGTGCCATCGGCGGCCATAACGGAGGTCGTAAAGGTCATATCCATCATGTTTTCCTTGGTCATGGGGTCCAGATTGTTGCTGATCTGGACGTTCATGGTGGAGCCATCAATGGCAACGGGGGTCTGGGCCGTGGTGGTGGTGGTCAGCTTGGCGGCGATCTGCTGGTAGACCTGCGCCACGGTCAGGCCGTAGGAACGGACCTTATCCCGGTCGATCTGCAGGTTGATGGTGGCATCGCCGCTGCCCAGACCGTTGGTGGCATTGGTAAAGCCGTCCATCTCGTTGACCATATCCACCACCTTCTCGGAGAGGGCGGTCATGGTGTCGATGTCGTTGCCGGAGACCTGGACAGTCAGGCCCATATCCAGCTGACTGGTCAGCTCCTGCATTCCGCTGATCTCAACGGTGGCGGTGCAGTTCTCCACGCCGTTCACAGCTTCCTCCAGCGCCTCGCGGGCCTGTTCGATCTGCCGGGAGGAGAGGCTCTCGTCCAGCATCACGTTGATCTGGTAGGTGCCGTAGCTGTTGGCGGCGTTCAGCAGGTCGGTGATGGTCTGGGGCAGGCCCAGCTGGCCGACATCCATTCCGGCCACGCGGCTGTCGGTGGTGACGCCCACCTCTTCCACGTTGTCCACAGCCAGCAGGGCATCAATGACATTCTCAGCCACAGCATAGGATTCTTCCTTGGTCATATCCTTCTCGGTGGAGAGGGTGACGATGGCCTCGTTGCTGGTGATGGTGGGCAGCATCTCAACGCCCATGGACATCACGCGCCAGCCGCAGAACACCAGCAGCACCACTGCCGCGCCCAGCGGTGCCCAGCGGTGCTGGAAGCACCATTCCAGGCTCTTGACGTACTTTTCCTGCACCTTGTCGAACCACTTGAGCTCTTTGGGCTTGGAGTTTTTCAGCAGGGTAGAGGAGGCCGCCGGGGCAACCGTCAGGGCCACGATGAGGGAAGCAGCCAGACAGTAGCCGATGCACATGGACATGGGCTGCAGCAGGCTCTTGATGACACCCGATGTGAAGATGACGGGCAGGAACACGCAGACAGAGGTGAGGGTGGAAGCCATGATGGCCATGCCCACCTGCTTGGTGCCCTGGACCGCCGCGCGGGCAGCGGGCACGCCGCGGCTGCGCAGACGGTAGATGTTCTCGATGACGACGATGGAGTTATCCACCAGCATACCAATGCCGAGGGACAGGCCCGCCAGCGTCATAATA
>OGEQ01001986.1_pt1 | contig 14926 bp, 12 predicted proteins | sample 1570731 | NCBI WGS metagenome assembly OGEQ01 (sample SAMEA2582132, study PRJEB24529) | metagenome | biome: Human gut stool | place: China | collected 2011
GTGGCTTAGTTGCTGCAGCAGAATGTGCAAAACGCTATTTAGAGAATAAAAAGCAATTTGCTTAATTGATTTATTTTAAAGGGCTTGCTTGGATAAACGGCAAGCTTTTTTACTAAGATATAAAAAAGTAGTAGTTAATAATACTCAAATATTGATTATTGCAATAATTCGATGTTTAGAATATGTAGACTACTAGTTGACTAAAACTTATAGTATCTAAAGATTGATCTAAAAATGTTGTTTGGATGTTAATTTTAGAGACAATAGAGTGAATTTCAATAAAATTGAAAAATAAGGGATATTAATATGGCCATGAAATACTTGCCATTCTCAGTTATTGAGAGCAGATGGTTTGATGAAGGAAATGATACAGTTAAATCTGTTTTTGAGTCTATCGCCTCAATACATTGTAATAATTCAGATGCTTTTCTTCATCATTCATTTAACGAGAAAAATTCTTTAAAGATTGCATTTGAAAATTGCAGCAAGGATAAAAAAACTGAAGTTATATATCTAGCAACCCATGGCAATTCCAAAGTTATAGGACCTGATGAGGTAGATATTTCAAGAACAGAATTAAGAAATATTATTTCAAAAGTAAATACAAGAAAAACCATAAAAGGTCTATTTTTAGGTACATGTGAAACAGGCAATGAAGATATTGCCCGTTATTTATTGGAGGATAAAAAAACAAACTTAGAATGGGTTGCTGGCTATAATTCTACAATTGATTGGATAGATGGGACTGCAATGGATATGATATTTTTCTCAAAACTCGCTACACAATATAATAAAAATAAAACTCGCAGAAAAAATAAATTTTCTGCAAGAAAAATGGCTCATTTAGCAGCTAGTGATTTATTGAAAATTGTTCCTGGAGCATTTATTGGGTATGGATTTAATATATATTTTCATGAGAAAAATAATCTTACTAGTATGTTTATATCTAGTGTTGAATAGATAATGCTTATTTACTTTAACTATTTTTAATTTTCCAGGGTAGCTAGCGGTCAAAAATCACAACGAATTTTGACCGCTCTTTTTATTACTTTTACTTACGTATTATTTTTGTTTTTTCAAAAACTCAACGCCAGTATCTGGGAAGTCGGTGAATACGCCGGTTGCACCAGATTTATTCAATAACGCATCGTACATTTGATTTACGTCAGTGAAGAATTCAGGTAACGCATCTTTACGCACAGTGTATGGGTGTAATTCCACTTTGTATTGTGCGAGTTCTTTCACTAATGGGGTGTATACGATGTTACCTGGTTTAGATTTTTCTTTATCTACTAACATGTACCAGCCTGGACCGACACCATCAGCATATTTCACCACTTCTGCCATTGCGCCTGGTTTGAACATCCAATCGTAATCGTAGTTCACCCATTTGCCTTTCGCATCTTTTTCTTCAGTTTCATGCCAGTCGGTGTATGCCACTAATTGAACAAGTTTTAAATCCATGCCCATTTTTGGTAGCAATTCGTTTTTGATACGTTTTAACTCATTGAAGTCAAAGGTTTGTAAGTAAACCATGTCAGATTTCTTATCGTAACCGTATTTTTTCAACACTTTAAGGGTTTCAACTGCAATGTCTTTGCCATTTTGGTGGTGGAACCAAGGCGCTTTGATTTCAGGATAGATACCCACTTTTTTACCAGTCGATTTTTCTAAACCTTGGATAAATTCTAACTCATCTTCAAAAGTATGGATTTTGAAGTGTGATTTCCAAAGTGGGAAACGGCCTGGATATACTGCAACTTGTTTACCATCTTTGGTTTCAAAGTTTTCAGTCATATTTAAACTTTGAATTTCTTTTAAGGTGAAGTCGATTACATAGTAACGACCATCTTTACGATGACGATTTGGGAATTTTTTCGCCACGTCAGTTAAGCCATCTAAGAAGTGGTCATGGATAACAACTAAACGACCATCTTTTGTCATCGCTAAGTCTTGTTCTAAGTAGTCTGCATGTTGTGCAAATGCAAGTGCTTTAGACTCAAGTGTATGCTCTGGTAAGTAACCACTTGCACCGCGGTGAGCAATGATAATTTTGTCTGATTTCATAGTGTCCATAGAAGAGTGTGCGCTACATCCTGCAAGTACGCCTGCAGCTAATAAAGAAAGCGCTAAAGTTTTGAGTTTCATTGTGTGTTCTCCTTGATTTACTTATTACATCTTGGTTTCATGTCGTAAAAATAGATTTCGCTAATTTCACGGTCATATCCTGGATAAAATCCTTTTGGCATCCCTAACACAATTTGTTTGCCTCGGTTTGCATGGACAAGTAGTTGTTTCGTTTTTGGATTCACATTCAAGCCTTCTACTTCGCCGACATCTCGAATGTCGTTCAATGTTTTTTCTAAAACAACGCGAGCTTCATTATTTTTATCTGAAATTTCTACACGATAAATATGATCAGGTTCTTTTTCATCTGCCGTACCATCATCAGATGTGACGTAGAGATCACCGTTATAGGCATAAACACCTTGAATCCATTGTGGAACAGGTTGTAAATGCACTTTACGTTTATATTTACCTGTTGAAAGATCATATTCATATAAATAACGACCACTTTCCTCACCAACCCAAGATGCCATCCAAACAGAATTGTGAACGGTATCTACGGTGATGCCGGAAACTTCGACTTGACCTGACTCAGGATTAAAATCAACTGATCTTTTTAAAGCGAGGGTTTCGGGATCGTGAATCGCAATTTGAATATTTTTACCTACGCCGGCATCAAACCATTCGGAGGAAACATAAAGTTCATTGTTGTAGATATCAATGTCGCCAATGTGATTGGCTTCCTTTTGGTAGCCGACAAAAGGATCTTTATTTTCTTTAATCAATTTTCCATCCATGTCGTATTTGGCTAGCGTTTTACTGCCCGATACATATAAATATTTGCCATCAGTGGTAATGCCTTGACGTCCGTTGACTTCGAGCACCTTGTCTAATTTATAAGTATAAGCAGGGAGTGCTGAACGATAGGGCGCTTCACAAGTTTGATTTGCGAATGCTGCATTTGCCATAACTGCCGCGCCTAACATAATGGTTAATTTATTCAATTTCATCACATTATCTCCTTTTAAAGTGCGGTTAAAAATTCAGTTGTTTTTGTAATAAAAAAGGCGGCAAGCCTTCGCCTGTCGCCTTTAATTTATAGATTATTTACCGTAGGTATCACCTAATTTAGCTTTATGTTTACCTTCTTCAACCATTACGATGAAGAGTAATAACACCGCTAAGACACCACCACCGATCATGACGTAGAAACCGCCGTCCCAGCCGTAGTGTTGTGCTGCCCAACCGATAACAGCTGAAGCTGACACAGTACCACCTAAGTAACCGAATAAACCGGTGAAACCTGCTGCTGTACCTGCTGCTTTTTTCGGTGCAAGCTCAAGCGCGTGTAAGCCGATTAACATTACAGGACCGTAGATTAAGAAACCGATTAAGGTCATTAAGATGAAGTCAGTTAATTGATATGGGTTTTCATACCAAGCTGAGTAGTTTGCAAGCTCTGCTTCAGGTGTAGCTGGGTTCATCCAGTATGCTACTACTGCTAAAGTAGTTAAGATCATGAAGATGAAACCGGTTAAACCACGTTTACCTTTGAATACATGGTCAGATACCCAACCACAAAGTAATGTACCTGGAACCGCTGCTAATTCATAAATGGTGTATGCCCATGCGGTACCTTTGATGTTGAAGTGTTTTACTTCACTTAAGTAAACCGGAGACCATTTCAATACGCCGTAGCGGATTAAGTATACGAATACGTTAGCAATCGCGATGTACCATAACAATTTGTTTTTCAATACATAAGTTACGAAGATTTCTTTTGTACTTAAATCGTTTTCGTAAGTTTTTTCGTTATAGTCATCTGGGTAGTCATTACGCCATTTTTCGATTGATGGTAAACCACAAGATTGCGGAGTATCACGCATGACGAAGTAAACTGGAATTGCACAGATCATTGCTGCAATACCCGGATAGTAGAGGGATTGTTGCCAAATGTCTTTTGCTTGTGCTTCAACGCCGTGAGTGCTGAAGAACACTGCACTTGCCAATAGCACCATTGCACCCGGCATCATACCACCGATGTTGTGCGCGGTATTCCAGATAGACACGATAGTACCGCGTTCTGATTTAGACCACCAGTGTACCATTGTACGACCACATGGAGGCCAACCCATACCTTGGAACCAACCATTTAAGAAGATCATTACCCACATGATGGCAATGCCTGAAGTTGCCCATGGGAATAAACCCATCATGGTCATACAAAGACCAGAAAGCAATAAACCAAATGGTAAGAATACACGAGGGTTCGAACGGTCAGACATACCTGCCATTACGAACTTAGATAAACCGTAGGCAAGACCGGCAGCTGAGCCGATAACACCTAATTCCGCTTTTGAGTACAAGCCGGCTTGAATTAAACCAGGTTGTGCTAAGTCAAAGTTTGCACGTACAAAATAGTAAGCGGCATAACCAAAGAAGATCCCTGCAAACACTTGCCAACGTAAGCGTTTATACGTGGAATCAATTTTCTCCGCTGGAAGTTCCGCAATATGCGGAGCGGGTTTAAATGGTCCAAACATAATTTCTCTCCAAAATCATTTTAATTATGAGTCCACCCCCATGCAGGGGATAGCGTGCATGATAAAATAAAAATAGAAATTAAAAAGAGAAATAATTCAAAAATGTGATGTATTTCACAAAATATTTTTTAACAAATGAGCGAATTCGAAAATTGTGTGATCTATCTCACAAAACGGCTTTCTTTTTCGCTCAGAATGTTGTGAATTTAACCGCTCTCCCATACAATAGCCATGGAATTTGTAACAGTTTTTACGTTTCTTTTTATTAATATTTTGGCTTTGGGGGTAACAATGGGATTATCGCCTAATATGTATCGTGATGTGGGTGATTTTTCACCTATCTCAACGGATGTGATTATCATTGGTGGCGGTGCAACAGGTGCGGGGATTGCTCGTGACTGTGCATTGCGTGGAATTAACTGTATTTTATTAGAGCGTCGTGATATTGCGACAGGCGCAACAGGTCGTAACCACGGTTTGTTACATAGTGGGGCGCGTTATGCCGTAAACGATCAGGAATCAGCAGAAGAATGTATTAAAGAAAATAAAATTCTGCGCAATATCGCTCGCCACTGTGTGGATGAAACAGAAGGTTTATTTATCACCTTACCTGAAGACTCCCTTGATTATCAAAAAACGTTCATTGAAAGTTGTACCAAATCCGGTATTGAAGCCGTCGCCATTGATCCTAAACTTGCCCAGATTATGGAACCATCAGTAAACCCTGATTTAGTTGGTGCCGTTGTTGTGCCAGATGGTTCAATCGATCCTTTCCGTTTAACAGCCTCCAACGTGATGGATGCGACCGAAAATGGCGCGAAAATGTTCACTTATTGCGAAGTGAAAAACTTAATTCGTGAAGGGGGCAAAGTAATCGGTGTGGATGTTTACGATCACAAAAATCGTGTAAACCGTAAATTCTTTGCGCCATTAGTCGTCAATGCAGGTGGTATTTGGGGACAAGGCATCGCAGAATATGCGGATCTTAAAATTAAAATGTTCCCAGCCAAAGGCGCATTACTTGTCATGGGGCACCGCATCAACAAAATGGTGATTAACCGTTGCCGTAAACCGGCGGATGCGGACATTCTCGTTCCAGGTGATACCATTTGTGTTATTGGTACAACCTCTAGCCGTATCCCTTACGATCAAATTGATAACATGGAAGTGACCCCAGAAGAAGTGGATATTCTGTTCCGTGAAGGGGAAAAACTGGCACCAAGCTTGCGTCATACTCGTGTATTACGTGCTTATGCTGGTGTGCGTCCGTTAGTCGCGTCTGATGATGACCCATCTGGTCGTAACGTGAGTCGTGGTATCGTGTTACTTGACCACGCAGAACGTGATGGCTTAGACGGCTTTATCACTATCACTGGCGGTAAATTAATGACTTATCGCTTAATGGCTGAATGGGCAACGGATCTTGTTTGTAAAAAACTCAATAAAACAGCACGTTGTACAACAGCTGAGCGTCCATTACCTGGTTCAAGTGAAAGTCGTGCAGAAACCAATCAGAAAGTCATTTCACTTCCAAGTACCATTCGTTATTCAGCCGTGTATCGTCATGGTTCTCGTGCAACTCGTTTATTAGATAAAGAACGTCTTGACCGTTCAATGGTGTGCGAATGTGAAGCGGTGACAGCAGGTGAAGTACGTTATGCCGTTGATGAATTAAATGTGAATAACTTAGTGGATCTACGTCGCCGTACTCGTGTGGGGATGGGGACTTGCCAAGCTGAGCTTTGCGCATGCCGTGCGGCGGGCTTAATGAACCGTTTTGAAGTGGCAACACCTCGTCAATCCACCACACAATTAACCTCTTTTATGGAAGAGCGTTGGCGCGGTATTGAGCCTATTGCATGGGGTGAAGCGATTCGTGAAGCGGAATTTACTTCATGGATGTATGGCAGTGTGTTGGGCTTAAATGATGTTCAACCGCTTGAAACTGACAAACAGCAAGGGACGGATAACAATGAATTTTGATGTAGTGATTATTGGTGGTGGCCTTGCAGGTTTAACTTGCGGTATCGCCCTACAAGAACAAGGCAAACGTTGTGTCATTATTAATAACGGCCAAGCGGCGATTGATTTTGCATCTGGCTCATTGGATTTATTAAGCCGTTTACCAAATGGTGCGTTTGTTAAAAATATTCCTGAAAATTTGACCGCACTTTCCGCTCAATTACCGCAACACCCTTATAGCATTATGGGGGCTGAACGCGTATTAGCGAAAGCACAATATTTTGAAAAATTAGCGGAATCGTTAAATTTAGATTTAATTGGCTCAAGTGCAGAAAATCATCTTCGCGTAACGGGTTTAGGGAGTTTACGTGGTGCATGGCTTTCACCAAATAGTGTGCCAACCGTACAAGGCGAAACGCCATTCCCGTATAAAAAAATTGCGGTTTTAGGCATTGAAGGCTATCACGATTTCCAACCAGAATTATTGGCGGATAACCTTACGCTCAATCCACAATTTGCACATTGTGAAGTGAAAACGGGCTTTTTAAATATTCCAGAATTAGATCAGTTACGTGCCAATTCCCGTGAATTCCGCAGTGTGAACATTGCGCAAGTTTTAGAATATAAGCTGAAATTTGATGATCTTGTGGCTGAAATGAAAGAAGCCGCGAAAGGTACTGAAGCGATTTTCTTACCAGCTTGTTTCGGTCTAGAAAATCAAGAGTTTATGGAGTCTCTTCGCAAAGCAACAGGCTTACCATTATTTGAATTACCAACCTTACCACCTTCTTTATTAGGTATGCGTCAACGTATTCAATTACGCCATCGTTTTGAGAAATTAGGTGGACTCATGATGAATGGTGACAGTGCATTAAAAGCGCATTTTCATGGTAACAAAGTTCGCGCCATTCAAACTCGTTTGCACGAAGAGGAAGAAATCACGGCAGAGCATTTCGTCTTAGCGTCAGGCAGCTTCTTCAGTAAAGGTTTAGTTTCGGAATTCGATAAAATCTACGAGCCCGTATTTCATTCTGACATCATCGGTGTGGAAGGCTTTAAAGATACCGATCGTTTTACTTGGACTGACCACCGTTTCTCAAATCCACAACCGTATCAATCTGCGGGTGTGGCGATTAATGCGCAATGCCAAGTGCAAAAGAGCGGTCAATTTTTAACGAATTTATATGCAGTGGGTAATGTGATTGGTGGTTTTAATGCATTAGAACTTGGTTGTGGCTCAGGCGTGGCAGTGGTAACAGCGCTTGCTGTTGCGGATGAAATTCTTCACAACACACATTAAGGAGCCGTTATGAACATTCAACAATTAATTGAAAATGCAAAACAATCCCTTAATGCACCACAACATCATCATGCCTTTGATGAAAGTTTTGAGAGCTGCATTAAATGTACGGCGTGCACCGCAGTATGTCCTGTTTCACGTCAAAATCCAAACTATCCAGGTCCAAAACAATCAGGTCCAGATGGTGAGCGTTTACGCTTAAAATCAGCGGAGCTTTATGATGAAGCATTGAAATACTGCACTAACTGTAAACGTTGTGAAATTGCGTGTCCGTCTGATGTAAAAATTGGTGACATTATCGTTCGTGCAAGAAACAAATACCTTGCTCAACAACACAAGCCAGCAGTGCAAAAATTACGTGATGCGATTTTAAGTAACACCGATATTATGGGTTCACTGAATACACCGCTAGCTCCAATTGTGAATACGATTACGGGCTTGAAAGCGACGAAGTTTGTGTTGGAAAAAGCATTGAAAATTAGCCGTCATCGTACGCTACCAAAATATTCCTTTGGTACGTTCCGTAGCTGGTATATGAAAAAAATGGTGGAAAGCCAACAAAAATTTGAACGTAAAGTAGCGTATTATCATGGCTGTTATGTGAACTACAATAATCCACAATTGGGTAAAGAATTTATCCAAGTGTTCAATGCTATGGACATTGGTGTGGTGTTATTGGAAAAAGAAAAATGCTGTGGCTTGCCATTAAGCGTCAACCAATTCCCAGAACGTGCGAAGAAAATCGCTCAATTTAACACTGATTACATCAGCAAAATGGTGGATGAAAATGGCTTGGATGTGATTAGTGAAGCATCAAGTTGTGCCTTAAACTTACGAGATGAATACCATCATATTTTAGGTATCGACAATGCGAAAGTTCGTCCGTACATTCACATGGTGACACCATTCTTGTATCAACTCTTTAAAGAAGGGAAAACCTTGCCTCTTAAACCGTTGAAATTGCGAGTGGCTTATCACACCGCATGTCACGTGGATAAAGCAGGTTGGGCATCATACACCTTGGAAGTGTTAAAACAAATTCCAGGTTTAGAAGTGGTGATGCTACCATCACAATGTTGTGGTATCGCAGGGACATACGGTTTCAAAGAAGAAAACTACGAGGTTTCCCAATCTATCGGTAAAAACTTATTCGATAACATCAATGCAGGCGGATTTGATTACGTGATCTCTGAATGCCAAACTTGTAAATGGCAGATCGATATGTCATCTAATGTGACTTGTATCCATCCATTGACGTTATTGTGTATGTCGATGAATCAAGCTTAGAGAAAAGAGCGGAAACTGATAAAAAGGTGACCGCTCTTTTTGTTATTCAATCCAATATGGAGAATTAATTATGCAAAAAATCTTCAAGGTTTCCTTACTTGCTGTGCTTTCATCTCTTGCAGTAAACAGCTTCGCCAGCACGGCAGAAGTGAAAGTGCTTGAGCCTCAATTAAATTACCAACAACTTCTCACACAAAGACAGGTTGTGGATGAGCTTATTGAACAAGCGGTGAAAATCCAAAACTCACCGGCTCGTGTTTCAAATGCAGGTTTTACCGCGAAACTTCCTTCCAATATGGAGCGTATTGCGGATCTTTTATTAGAAGCGTATAAGCTTGAGCCTTATCGTGTAGATTTTTTGTTTGGTGCAGCGAATGCCAATATTTATAACGGCAATACAGATAAAGCCATTGAGCTTTACCAAAAAGTGCTTGATGTCGCCCCAGATGATGTGAAAGCACATACTTACTTGTCTGCATGGAATCGTTTTAAAGGCAACCAAGCGGAAGCGACAAAACATTTAGAACGCTTAAAACAACTTTCACCAGAAAGCGCAAGTAAATTAGAAAAAGTCTTTGCAGTGATTGATAAAGCAGCTAGTCAGCCAATTACCGACAAACTTGAAACCAAGTTACCAGAGCAATCTGCGATTATTACGTTGGGCTACGCTTTAAACCCAGATGGCAGCATGCATGACATTTTGGTGCAACGTTTAGAGAAAACCTTAGAAATTGCGAATCAAAATCCAGATGCGTTAATTATTGTGACGGGCGGTGTACCACAAAACAATAAAACAGAAGGGGATTTGATGAAGCAATGGTTGATTGAGAAAGGCGTTGATGCAAGCCGTATTTATTCGGATAACTATGCACGTTCAACAGTCGAAAATGCGCTGTTCTCTCGTTACTCTTTAGCGAAACATAAAATCAAACATGCTGTGTTGATTAGCTCGGGTAGCCATGTTCGTCGCGGACAAGCGTTATTTGAAATCGCGACGCAAGAATCTGGTCCACAAGGTCTTGTGATTGAAACAGTCGCTGCGTTAGATAAACCGTTAGATCAATTACAAAAAATTACGGAGAAAGACTTACTGGGTATTTATCGTGACAGCTTAAAAACAATGGGATTGCCAATGTTTAACAGTGGTGCATTACAAGATTAATTGATTTCCTAAAAACAAAAGTGCGGTGAAATTTCACCGCACTTTTTATTTTCTCTTTCGATTAAAGAATATGTTGATATTGTTCTAGCATTTCTTTTGGCCATACGCTTGATTGCACTTCACCAATGTGTTTTTTGTGAAGTAAAAGCATTGCCATACGAGATTGACCGATACCACCGCCGATGGTGAGAGGTAATTTGCCGTTTAATAAATCTTGGTGCCAATCCATTTTTAAGCGATCTTCATCACCGGTTAAACCAACTTGTAAACGTAATGCAGATTCATCCACACGAATACCCATTGAAGAAAGCTCAAACGCTTTACCTAACTCAGCGTTCCACACCAAAATATCACCGTTTAAGCCTTTGTAGCCGTTTTCAGATTCAGTCGTCCAGTCATCGTAGTCTGGTGCACGACCATCATGTGGTTTACCGTCTGATAATTTGCCACCGATACCGATTAAGAACACGGCGCCATATTCTTTACAAATCGCATTTTCACGCTCTTTGCTTGAAAGATCTGGGTATCGTTTCACTAAATCTTCACTGTGAATGAAGGTGATTTCTTTTGGTAAGCTTGATGGGATATCAAAGCGAGCTTCTACCGCTAATTCAGTTAAACGGATTGCGCGATAGATAGAACGTACCGTTTCTTTTAAATAAGCAAAGTTACGACGACCTTCAGGAATCACTTTTTCCCAGTCCCATTGATCCACATAAACAGAGTGAGTTTGATCTAATGAATCTTCATCTGGACGTAATGCTTTCATGTGAACAAATAAGCCTTCACCTTCTTTGAAATGGAAACGTGCAAGAGTATGACGTTTCCATTTAGCCAATGAGTGAACCACTTCATAAACCGCATTTGGGATACATTTCACGTTTACTTGAACAGCTTTCTCAATGCCTGATAAGTTATCTTGCATACCGTTGCCAACCTCACTAAGGATTGGACCTTGTACTTCGATAATGCCAAGTTGTTCAATCAAGTTTTGAGTAAAGGTGTTCTTCACAAAGCTGATTTCTTGTTGTTGTAAAATAAACGTCTTTTTCATATTTATCCTTCTTTTTATAATAACTGGTAAGATTTGTTGTGTATTATTCAATAAAATGACAAATTACTTCAAGTAATTTCTTTACATTGTTTTAAATGTTGAATATTATCAAAAATAAAGAAAATATTTTAAAAAAGATCTAATAAGGAGTGTTTTATGAACAATATCGATACACTTGATCGCCAAATTCTCCGTGTGCTGACTAAAGATGCCCGTACACCTTATGCAGAAATGGCCAAAAACTTTGGTGTGAGCCCGGGGACAATTCATGTTCGTGTAGAAAAAATGCGTCAGTCTGGCCTGATTGAAGGGACAAAAGCGATTATTGATGAGCGTAAGCTGGGTTACGATGTATGCTGCTTTATTGGCATTATTTTGAAAAGTGCAAAAGATTATGAAAAAGTGATTAAAAAGCTAGACACCTTTGATGAAGTGGTGGAAGCCTATTACACCACGGGAAATTATTCTATTTTTATTAAAGTGATGACACACACGATTGCTGAATTACATTCTGTGTTGGCGACTAAGATCCAGTTAATTGATGAAATTCAATCAACGGAAACATTGATTTCCATGCAAAACCCTATTTTACGAGACATTAAACCTTAAATGTCATCGAAACAATAAAGGCGTGTATTAAACACGCCTTTTGTTTTTTTAATTAACGATAACGATCGAGGAATTTGTAATAGAGTACGCCGATCTTGGTGGCTAAGTTTTTGAGATATTTTCCACCGTAAAACGAAGGCACTTTCAATCCTTCAAAAATTCTTAAACGTTCGTCATTACCTAAAATTGCTTCTGCAATAATGCGTCCAGCAAGTCCAGTGAGAGCGACGCCATGTCCAGAATAGCCTTGTGCAAAATAAATGTGCGGTGAAATACGACCGAAATGTGGGCTTGCGTTGAGTGTCATATCAATCGGCCCAGCCCAGCCATAGTCAATTTTGACGTTTTCCAGTTGAGGGAAAACATGCAACATATTACCACGCATAATTTGTACCATATCTTTTTCTGAGCTTGAGTCACTACCAAATAACAAACGGTTATCCGCGCTCAAACGATAGTAATCGAGCAAAATATTGTTATCACAAACAGACATGCCATTATTGATCACCGAATCCGCTGTAGCTTGATCTAAGGGCTCGGTCGCAATAATAAAGCTCTCGACTGGCAAAATTTTACGATTAATACCGCGATGAATCGATTTCGGTAGTGCATCAATATAAGCGTTGGTGGCTAAAATAACATCTTGAGAAATGACCGCACTTTTATCGGTTTTGACTTCAATACAACCTGATTTTTCCATTAAATCCACAACTGGGGATTGTTCGTAAATCTGCACGCCTAAATCTAAGCAGGCTTTTGCTAAGCCTAAGCAATAGTTAAGTGGGTGTAAGTGACCTGAATTGCTATCGTATAAACCGCCCACATAAATATCACTGCCTAAATATTGTTTCAGTTTGGCTTTATCCCAAAGTTGCATCTTGTCATAGCCAAAAGTCGCGTGGCTGGCTTTTTCCATTTCAATGAGATCGTCCATACGACGTTCATTTAACGCCAATGTGGCATAGCCTTTTTTCCAATCACATTGAATACCATATTTCGCAATGCGTTCATCAATAATATCAATGGCTTCTAGCGACATATCCCAAAGTTTTTTCGCTTTATCAAAGCCCATTTGAGTAATATATTCATCAATGCCTTCTTCAAAACCATTGATAGCTTGACCGCCACTTCTGCCGGATGCGCCAAATCCCACTCTAGCACCTTCTAACACAATGACTTTCTTACCTTTTTCTGCTAATTCAAGGGCGGCTGATAAACCGAAGAAACCCGCTCCAATAACACAAACATCCGCTTCTTCTTGCTGAGTGAGAGGCGGCAATTCGAAGGTTTGGTTTCGACTGTCGAAATAATAAGATTTAATATGTTCTTGATGAGCGAATTCGAGCATGATTGATGCCTAATTAATTAACATAAAATTGAAATTGAGGGAATCTTACCCTGATGGGAAAATATGTCAAACCTTTTGCTAAAAAGGTGCTATACTCCCCCAAGTTTATACAAGTAAACGATTACTTAAGGTTTATTTTAATTGTCCTGAGGAGGTCAATAAATTGAAAAAAAATGCTGTTCAATACATTAAATCACTTTGTCTTTCAGCCGTCGCATTCGTCGCAACCTCTGCGGCATTTGCTGCTGAAAAACTTTATGTTTATAACTGGACTGACTATGTGCCATCTAATTTGGTTGCGGAATTTACCAAAGAAACAGGCATTGAAGTGATTTATTCGACATTTGAAAGTAATGAAGAAATGTATGCTAAATTAAAGCTGACCTCTAGTACAGGCAGTGGTTATGATTTAGTTTTCCCATCAAGCTATTACGTCAATAAAATGGCGAAAGAAAATATGTTACAAGAGCTTGATCACAGCAAATTAAGTAATTTTAAACAAATTCCAGCAAATTTATTAAACAAGGAATTTGACCCAAATAATAAATATTCTCTACCTTACGTTTATGGTTTAACCGGTATCGGCGTAAATGCGGATGATATTGACCCAAGCAAAATTACGAGTTGGGCTGATTTATGGAATCCAGAATTTAAAGGTAAGGTATTATTAACCAGTGATGCGCGTGAAGTGTTCCACATTGCATTACTTTTAGATGGCAAATCACCAAATACCACGAATGAAGAGGACATTAAAGCCGCTTACGAGCGTTTAGTGAAATTGTTACCAAATGTAGTGACCTTTAACTCTGACTCGCCAGAAGTACCATTTGTACAAGGTGAGGCATCTATCGGGATGTTATGGAATGGTTCGGCTTATTTAGCCCACAAAGAAAATCCAAGTATCCAATTTGTGTATCCAAAAGAAGGTGCGATTTTCTGGATGGATAACTACGCGATTCCAAAAGGTGCGAAAAATACAGAGGGCGCTTATAAATTTATCGACTTCTTACTTCGCCCTGAAAATGCGAAATTAGTGGTGGAAAAAATGGGCTTCTCGATGCCAAATGAAGGTGTGAAAGCGTTACTCTCACCTGAAATGGCGAATAACCCAACCTTGTTCCCATCTGCTGAAAATATTGAAAAAGGCATTATGCAAGGTGATGTGGGTGAAGCAGTGGATATTTACGAAAAATATTGGAATAAATTAAAAACGAATTAATGATATTTTAATAAAAAGTGCGGTTAGTTTTGACCGCACTTTTGCATTGTAAAGGATGACAAATGAGTTTTCTTGAGCGACTTTTTCACGCAATCTTGTTTGAAACCACGGTTGTGTTGCTTTCTGTTTTCGTTTTGTATTTCTTTACAGAAGAAAGTGTTTCTATTCTCTTTGGTTCCATGGTGCTGGTTTCCTTAACAGCCATGCTCTGGAACCTCATCTTTAATTATTTCCTTGATAAAGTGTTTACGGGGCCGCGAGAAAAGCGAGGTGTCATATTCCGTACTTTACATGCCATTTCATTTGAGGGCGGTTTGCTTATTTTCACCGTGCCGATCATTGCTTACTTTTTAAAAGTGGATTGGATCACGGCTT
>OGEQ01001987.1_pt1 | contig 14921 bp, 20 predicted proteins | sample 1570731 | NCBI WGS metagenome assembly OGEQ01 (sample SAMEA2582132, study PRJEB24529) | metagenome | biome: Human gut stool | place: China | collected 2011
ACAAGATATTTTGATGAATTTTATCAAGCTTCACGTAAGTTTAAGGAATTTATTGAGATTTTATCAAATATACCATTGTCTTTTACTAATATTGAACTTCTTGTTCTTTATAAAATGATAGATGGTAAACTCTATAGATTTAATGAGAAAACGTCTTAGAGTGCCACTTTTATACCCCTTATCATTTCTCAAAAAAATATTAAAAATGTCTCCAGGTAGAGACTCTATTTATTGACAAAATAATGTTTTAATGGTATTATAAATATGTAGACAATAATCAACGGATGCTATACCTAGGACATTGTTTACAGAGACATAGGCGTTATTGGCATTTCGCTTACTTTCGGGAATCCTCATTATTGCTCCGGGCCTCATTCACCCACCAAAATAGATAATGGGGCAATTCTCAATATATATTTTCGTGAGTGTATGTTGTGAATTGTTCCTCCAAAATTTCAATTCGAGTTAATCAATTTTCTCTTCTGTATCAAGGCCGCGCTAAATAGTGGCCTTTCTTTTATACTTTGCAAAGTAAAAGGAATTAAGTTTATGGTTACAATTACAAAAGGCGTCCAAACGTTTGACGGAAAAATCCCGGTTACTCTGTTAGTCGACGACGTCGAAACGGCTAACGAGTTAATTAAACTCGCTAAATCTGCAAATGTCCCTGTAGTAGAACAGGAAGATGAATTAAATAAATCTACAATCAATCCAGTATTCAAACATCTGGATAAGATTGCATCCAAAAAATAATAACGTAGCCGACTAAACGTCGGTGAACATTCGTTCATCTGCGGAGTTAACCCGCAGACTAATAAATAATAAATAGGAGACGCTAAAATATGTCTTTTTTCGAAAATTATGGTGAAACCTTTTCGGGTCGCCGTGGATACGTGCGTGATACAGTTGTAGCATATGTGAGCGACGGTGTTAAACAGGATGAACTGGTTAAACTGTCCGCTGCTATTCCTGCTGATTTGCCAGTGGGTTCTGTCGTGGATACTACCGGGAAATTCATCACCACTGCTGCCGATGCTGATTACGTCGTCGTTGAATTTGCCAAGGCAGGTTCTACAGCAATTGTTGTTGCGAACCCATATCATACCATTTTAAAAAAATCGGGTCTGATTACCAATGGTGTTGACGTCAATAGCGTCGTTGAACAACTCCAGGCTCTGCATCATTCGTTCGCTGATTACGCCACTGTTGCGCTGCGCACAACCTGATCAAGCAATCCCAATAATAATTAAAATAAAGAGGATTTTAAAATATGCCTTTTGATAGCCGAAATAATACTTTCGAATATGCCTCCCCTTTTACATTCGAAAATGAACTTAACCTGATTATTACCAACTTGGGATTGTTCGAGGAAGAAAATCATACTAAAAACTCAATTCTTCTGGATAAAATCCTTGTTCAATCGAACGAGACAGCACCTGAAAAAATGCCATATGCTCAAAGTGACTGGAACAGCGCCCAGCGCTCTGACTATACCAGTATTCTCTATGACATGGTGTATACCAACAGCCTGAATACTGTTTCGAGCCGTGATATCGAGTTGCTCCGTGCTCCAGGTTCAGACCATGAGGAAAATATTGCAATGGTGCTGGCTGAATACTCACAGCGACAGTATTCGCAGATTTCCAACACAGTTGAACAATACCTGATTGATGCTCTGTTTGGTCTCAAAGTTGAGTCACAGTACACAGGTCAGGGAAATATTGACTTCCTGGCAGGCAATGCTAAAACGTCTTACGTGATGAATGTTGCCAATACCGCAAACGTATTTGAACAACTGGATGAAGTTAACCGTATTATCAATGTTAAGTTAGGTTCTGGTCTCGCTAAAAAGCGCAAAGGGACTGTTATTCTTGCTGCTGGCAATGCTGCTAAAGCTCTTAAATATCACCAGTCTATCAAGGATTATATGGTATATACCTTAAGCCTTAACGATAGTGATAACTTTGCTACTAAAATCGTTAGCCAGAACCCAGCGTTTAGTTCCTGGAAACTGGATACTGTAAACGTTATCGATGTGACCGGATATACTGAGATCACAGATTATATTGGTGAAAATGGTTTTGCTGTTGTACCTATGGTTGACGGTGGCTTTAAACTCCATACGGGGATTGGTGTTCGCCATAGTCGTTTGGGTCGTGAGCCAGGTCTCGTGCATCAATATATGACCGACGTTGACCGTATGGGGTGGCCTGCTATTCATACCGAAAGTGCGTTCCTGCCACAGGTTAATATTCCTGATTCTATTGTATTTGGTTCAATCTCCAGCTAATGGTATTTACAGCAGCATTATTATCGCTGCTTGTTGAATATTGGGTTGATAATCAAATACCAGCCCATATCATTTTAATATTTCTCTGGAGATTATACAGCAAATGGCAAAAATAGAACTAACAGATTCCCAGGGAAATAAGTATTCTCTGGAAGTTACAGATGGCGAAATGTTCCGACTCTTTAACATCACAAAGTTGGCGGAAAAGGTTGGTCTCAATAAATATACCCTGAGTGCAAGGGTATGCCGTCAATATCCCGATGGTGAATATAGAAGTCTCGTTACAGCATTGAACAAATAAGAATAAATTATACAAAGCCTCTGCCCTCAATACCCCCGCTTGCGGGTGAGCAAAGCTCATTCCTGTTTAGGAAGGTTTACGGGTCAGGGGCTTTTTTATTATGGAGTAAATAAACATGGCACCTAAGGTAGAAGCCGCAACACTGGTTAACAGGATTGTTTATAAATCTGATTTAAATAGTTTGAAAAAAGTCAGAAATGACATGAAGAAGCTTCAACAGGAATTTTCTAAATCAAACAATCAGGTAGCTAAGGCCAAACAGGCAGCAGATAAACAAGTACATCAACAGCAATTAAAACAACAGCGTGATATTGATAAACAACAGAAGCAAGCAGCTAAACAAGCTGCTGTAGATGCTAAAGCAAAAACTAACGAACAGAAAAAACTGGCAGCAGCGCAAGCTCGTGCTTTAAAAATTCAACAACAGCAGCAAGCCAAAACAGTCAAAATCAGCGAGAATGCGCGTTTGGCAGAGCGCAAGGCGTTGTTTGACATCGGCAGATTGCCGGGGTTGAATGGTGCGGAACGTTTCCAGGCCATCAAACATGCTCAAGGGTTAATTGATTCTTATAAAAATCAAAGCCTTACTTTGAGAGACCTCAATCAACAACTCTCTCAGTACCTGACCACCCAACGCGCGATATCCCGTAATAATGCAAAACGAGCGAAGCAATCAGGTAAGGGAAAGAAATCTGGTTCATCTGGTTGGCTGAGTCGCCAGGCAAGCGCATTTATCCCCGGTGAGATACTCGGACCAACCGCAGCCGCTTATGCTGCCCAACAGGCCTATCAGATTATGGCGGGAACACTGGCGGGAGCCATTGAGAGAAACCAGGGCAGGAAAATGATCCAGAGTTTTGGTGGAAATGACCTTGAGTATATGAGTTTGCGCCGTGCCTCTCTCGCTAGTACAGGTTTTGACATCTCCCGTGAAAAATATGCTGATATCAGCAAGGATTGGTTAGATAAACAAGGTGATTTATCTTTTGGTAACACGGATAAAAATGGTAATTTTACCGGAGGTGGAGAACTATCAGACCTCGTTAACGTAATGCGTCAACGTCTTGGATATACCAATCAAGGGGCAGTCGCCAAATTAAACTCATTTAAAACGCCAGTAGAGTTTGCTGTATTTATGCGTGGTCTCAGAGATGCAGGTAAAGTGACTCAACAAGAATTTGTTAACTTTGGTGAACGAATTAACGATATGAGTTATGTATTGAACTCTGTTTCAAGTGGTGGTGAAAATCTTCTCAAGATTCAAAATGAATTGGTTGATTCTCATTTAGCACTAACGACTGCTCAACAGAAATCTATTAATAATCTGACTGAGATGTCAGCACTATTTAACCAAGCTAAAGAATCTTTAGGCGATCAATTTGCGGCATCTTTTAGTAAAGGTTTAGAGGATTTAGGAATTAATACACAAAATCTTTCCTCTGAAATGGGAACATTAGTGCCCCTGGTTAAAGATTTGGGGACGGGGACGGCTCAGACTGTTAAAGGTTTTAAAGATTTGCTCGATGTTCTTTCTATTATCACAGAATGGAAAAATAGACTTCTCGGAACTGATAAACCAGAGGGACAGAATATTTTCCAGCAAGGAGCTACGTTTGTTGGTGAGTCGCTATTGCCACCGGGCGTCCTCGATATGGCAACTAAAGTTAAAAATCTTGTAAGCCCAGGCTCTGATTCCTCATATGCTAATCAAGTGCAAAATGGTGGTTGGTATAATCAAATTATGCCAGCAAGCCCGTCAATGATTTATCAGCCCTCATTGCCAGATATCAAAGCAACTGTTGATATTCAAGTTGAGCCATCATCTGAATTTGGCAATCTTATTGATGCACGTGCTGATCAAAGAATTGAGTGGGCATTTGATGATCAGAATTTCCAAATTAATCAAAGTCTTTTAGGGGAATAAAGAATAGCCACTTTAGAAATCTATAAACGCTAAAGCCGGGAAAACCCCGGCTATTTATCGCAAAGAATTTGTTCATTAGCGTTAATTAACGGTGACAGTTACATTAATCCCTTGATTATTTACAATAAGCTGTTGATCACTTAGAGATATGAAAGGTGTATTACAAGGGTTGTGTATTTTGGCTATAAAATCATTATCGCCTTGAGTACGTAGATAACTTCTAATTAAGTCAAGTTGTTCTAAAAAAATATCCTCAGGTAGAGGACTCATTCTGCTTAAATTATGATGAATACTGTTTTTAGATATATTGTCCAAAACAAGCAAATCGCCTTTATATTTATTTGAATCTTTGAATATATTTGCGATAAAAAACCTTTTTTAGATGTATAAATATTCAGGTCGTGAAGCTCACGAAAAGGGCCCAATGAAAAAACGGTGGTTGACATATTTTAACTCCTATAAATGATATTGTATCATCTCTATATATTGCAATAGTTCAATTGGTGATGCTGAATTTTTGGAATATGTCTTGAATGATTCAGTTATACCTCGCTCATGCCCCATTAGTAAAGCTATGCGATCTTCAGGAACCTGATTTCGATCAAGTTGCTGGGCAAATTCGTGACGCAGTGAATGATAGACCTTTCTTTCGGTCCCCTGCTCTCCCAATGCCTTGCGTTTAGCCCGTGTAAAACGCTGTGTATGCCACGTTGAGCGTTTTCCATCTGCACGGTCAGTGATTGACGCCCGATAGAAAAGAAAGCCTCTGTGGGGCTTCTGGAGAAGGGCTTCAACTAGATCGATAATGAGGCTGTGAATCGGAATAATTCGCGCTGCTGATTTGGTTTTACCTTCTGTGACCTCGAAGCAAAGGATGCCCTCAATCCTACGGATGTTTTCTACACGCAAGGAGCAAATCTCATTCAGCCTCATGCCGCTATACATCCCTATCCGAGTCACCGCCTGCATTTCTGTGTCACCATCTAGCGCGGTAAAGATTTTCGCCAACTCTGCATGAGTAAAAACCTCATAGCTTACTTTGCTGCTTTTCGCCTCCAACCCATGACCACGCCAGGGGTTATCCTGTGGTGCGTCGTGATATCGGTTACGGGCTAAATCCCAGATTTGAGCCAGAGCGCTGATATAGTTTTGAATAGTCTGGGGGGCTTTCTCGCTTTTCAGTTTATCCAACCAACCAGTAACGGTTGTTCGGTTAATGTCACGAAGCTGAACATCGCGTTTTTTCAGATGTTCTAATAGCACCTCTACAGCTTTGTTTGTCTTCGATAGCGTGGTGAGTTTGCGCTTCTCACTGAATTGCAGAATGTACTGATCCCGCATAACCAGAAGAGAAGGGCAAGCCTGCACTTGGGCGGGGAAGTTCAATTGTGTGGGCGGTGCATCCTTTGCCTGTTTGCTGATGCCCCGAAGTTCATCAAGGATCTGTTCAACCCGTGAACCTGAACGTACAGGTTTAAGCTGATCGCGCAGCTTGTACCATTCTAACGCTATGGCATCCCGGAATAGACGTGCCTGACGAATGTCGCGAGTTGCTGTTGACCTCATGAAGTATGTTTTATAATCGAAGTGTGCAGCCATGTATGCCGGAATAGCTATGCGTACCATGTACACACCACACGGATCGAGAATCAGATAACGATCGCGTTTGTCCTTCGGTTTTACCCTCTTGTGATCCATGTAAACCCCTGCTATTTTGCTGGGGCAATCTGTTGGCGAAATTGGGCCGTAGTTCCGTAGGGACGCTGCAAGTTAGTGATGATAATCAATGGCTTGCGAGACGCAGTTGATTCAAAATCAACCGTAGAAATACGTGCCGGTTCGAGTCCGGCCTTCGCACCAAAAGATACAATCAAGTCGCTTAAGGGCAGCTTTTTTTGTGCCTGAAATCTAGTGCTTACTTGTCATTCCCGCGCCCGCGATTCTGGCTCTCTCAAGGTCAACCCACTTCAATGCACATCTACCAACAGATATTGGTATAAATGATGGTATTCCAAGTTCGTTAACGCTGTTACCAGCAGGGAGGGGATAAGCATGGCGTTAAAAGATATCGAAGTCGGAACAGCTATGCCAGCGGACAAACAATATAAGCTGACCGATGGCAACGGTATGCATCTTTTCGTTCACCCTAATGGCTCTAAATATGGACTGACCCCACGCCCGTAGCCACTTGTAGAGGCTGTGTGCGGGAACGCCCCGACGATTAGATACTTCGGCAACAGAATCACCGCGTTCCATTATCTGACGGACGGCTTCTTCTTTAAATTCAAGTGTAAATCGTGGTGTGCCCATACGCTCCTCCTATACTCAAACTTTAGGGCAGAATCGTCTACCGGAGTGGTGGGGGCAGTCCAGGGTGGCCAAATTCAGTGTGCCACTACATATTGTCTAAAATGAGGGAGGAAGGAAAAGGCTGGATCTCGCCAGCCTTTGACGGTCATTTCACTTTCTTGAATATGAGCAGGATCAGGGGGACGCAGACAGCGAAACCAATGATGGAGGCTAAAGCCGAATCAGAGTGATTTTGCGCTAGCTCCTTAACAAACCAAGTGCATTGAGAAGGGGTAAATTCTCCGCCTTGACTCATTGTCTCTGTAAAGTTAAGAGCGAAAACCAGATTGAAATAAAGCACGATAGCGTAATAGGCTGCACAGATCAGCGCGATACTCACCCATCTGATCCAGAACTTCTTATTCATCATCGTAAGTGCTTCCCAATGAACCGCCTACTGTACCGCCTGAGTAGGGGGATGTTGAGCCAGCAACAGCAGCGGAATCGGCAGCAGACTGTTGGATTTTTGCACTCCCTCCCATTGATTGAGGGCTTTTGTTCTCGGTGTTAGGGTACTGCTGTTTGAATGTATTAGTCATTTCGACAACGAGGATTGATGAGAAGTCTGCACTCTTTGATTCAAGATATCTTTGCAGTGAAACCGGAATAGTAAAATCTTCTTCTATGTCGATTGGTAGCTGTGTTGTAGTGGATGTGTAACCGTGTTCGAATACCTTTGAGCCAGCAAACTTGAGCCCCTCGACTGAGTGAGTGGTACAGTTGCTACCAGTGACATCATATTTATCAATGGTTCGGCCTCTTCGCTTTGTACCATCTTGCATGTTTGGCGTTTGAATTGGTGTTACACCGCCATTCCAAAGGTTTTCGAAGAATTTACGGATTATTTTAGGATCTGCATCATCAATGCGGAAAGCGCGAGCCCCCATTTCATAAAGTTCGTATCGGTAATACTTACGCGCATCTTCATCCTGGAAAAAGTCTAAAATCCCATCCCCAGTGAAGGTACTTTTATCAGTGCGTCCATAGCGTCCATAGGTGTAGAGGAAGATATTGTTATTCTCATGCACTGAAACGAAAACATGACCTGCACTTGTCGTTTCAGTCCATATATAAACGCCGTTCAGCAGCGGGTTATCTTCTGACTTGCAGGTGTCAGTCACATTATCAGCTTGGGGATCATAAATCGGGCGGGGGAGAACGGGAAATTCGACGACTTGAGATTGGGCTGTGTCGGCTTTCGCTGCCCCTGTAGAAAATTCATAAGTGTCATTGATGGAAGGAATAAAACGTGATTTGCAGGGACAGGAACTACGGCTGTGCAGTGTTCCGGCTACTCTTTTACCATGTATTTCGTCACTATCAAGGCCACCGCAGATACGATAATGCCCTGGATGTTTGCCGCAGGTTACTTTATGGCCTTCACATGCCATATCTTTATCGAAAAATTGATGGTTGGGGCATCCTTCAAGAATCCTGCCACCGCAAGCGGTCTTATCACCCCTAAATAAAAAATGACCAATAGCCATTCGTCCTTATCCTTATTTTTGCTTTTAAGTCCATGTGGGAAGTGTAAGTTTTTGGTGTTGGCGAGTAAATGAGCAAATGTAATAAAATCAAAGTGTGTTAATCAATGGGATCATGTCGTCAGCTATGGATAGTGTTTATCCGCACGGTCAGTTGCAGACGAGATTTCCACAATTGCCCGCATTCCAACAGAGCAAGAGCCTGTCTCTTGTGAAGCTGGATCAGGGCGGCGGTATCGCGGACCGGTAAATTACTTGTGGTTACCTGTTAGCCGGTGTTGCTGGTAAAGCTGGTGACGCTGGAACTTATCTAGCGAGTATGTTCTTTCACCTTTGGTGGTTGCTTAGAATATGGCACCGCTTGGCCTACAGTCTGGAGAACACTGGACGGAACAGGAGGTCGTAAGTTGTTCCAGAAACGGCTGTTGCGGGTTAAGTGTCGACTAACAGATAGCTGTCATAATGGTCGGCTTCCGGCGTGAGAACGGAAGCTACAACCAATTCTTTGAAAATAAATAAAAGCAGGGCTAACGCCAATCGCTTCATTACATACTTCCGCGTACTACGGTGGGGGTGTTGATCTCCTCCCTGAAAACAGTGCCGGGCTAAACTGAAGTCTCCGGTCTTTCTTCCATCTCACAGAGAGGCACATCGCCATGAAAAAGACCCGCTATACCGAAGAACAGATAGCATTTACGCTGAAACAGGCCGAAACCGGCACTCGGGTGGAGGAAGTCTGCCGAAAGATGGGTATTTCTGAGGCCACTTTTTACATCTATGGACTACCTCCGTTTTGCAAGTACTTAATCTGATTTTGGGTTGTTGCTTACATCTATCCGGCATCAGGAAAATCTGTGCCCAAATGGGTAATTCGCACACAATCGCCTCAACAACTGGACGGCCTCTGAGGCCAGTATAAAAATCAGGTTCCGATTGTGCAGGTGCAACCTGTCACCATTTCTCAGTACGCTGCAACTTTTTCTGGCAGGGGATTAATTTCACACTACCTGATACTCGGTCTCATTTCTCAGCATCGACCAGATTATTCGCGCGTTTTTGTTAGCGACCGCCACGGTCGTTTTATTAAATCCGCGCCGTTCCTTTAACTGGTTAACCCACTGATTCATATGGCCATCATTGTTATTCGTGGCAACCCTGACGACAGCGCGGGCGCCATGAATAAAAAGTGTTCGCAGATGCTTGTCGCCTTTTTTCATCATATTCATCAGCGCCTGTCTGTCGCCACTCGAATGCTGGCGTGGAACCAGACCCAGCCATGCAGCAAAGTGGCGGCCATTCTTAAATTCAGTTCCTTTGCCAATAGCAGCAACAATGGCCGTGGCCGTTTTAGGGCCAATGCCTTTAACTCTGGCGATACGCTGACAGGCTTCTGATTGCCTGAATACTGTTTCAATTTCCTTATCAAAAAAATGGATCCGACGCCCGAGATCGTTAAAGAGCTCATAGAGCTCGGCAATTGTTCTGCGCATACGGGAACTTAAACCGTTTTCTGCATCTTCAAGGATAAGAGGAATAGCCCGGCGAGCTCTGGAGACAGCACTGCCAATGGGGATCCCCCGGTCAAGTAACAGCCCTCTTATTTGACAGACTGTAGCAGTGCGGCGATTGACAATACGCTGCCTTGCCCGGTGTAAAGCCTGGATATCCTGCTGTTCGGGGCTTTTTGGTGGCACGAACTGCATTGTCGGTTGCATCAGAGCCACTGCGATGGCCTGTGCATCATTACCATCATTTTTTTGCCCGCGGACAAAGGGTTTTACATACTGAGGACTGATGACCTTTACTTTGTGCCCCAGTTTCTCAAACTCACGCTGCCAGTAAAATGCCCCGGTGGACGCTTCGATCCCAATCAGACATGCAGGAATATTTGCCAGCGTCTGGAGCAATTCTTTTCGGCCAGTTCGTTTCGTATAAACCGGTTTGCCGGCCTGGTTTAACCCGCAGAGCTGAAAAACATTTTTAGCCAGATCAATACCCAGAAATACGATATTCATGGTGATTCTCCTGGTGAGCACATTTCGTACAGTTAACCGCAGCGGGAGTAGGTAGTCCATCCCATTAACTGGAAGAAGAAATTCGCTGGTCTGGGCGTGACCGAACTGTGGCGTCTGCGGTAACTGGAGGATGAAAATCAGCGTCTGAAACGTCTGGTGGCCGATTTAAGTCTGGACAAGGAGATGCTGCAGGAGGTACTGAAACAAAAGTTCTGAGGTCGGCTCAGAAGCGTCAGGCGGTGCATTTTCTGCGGTAGGCTTACCGTATCAGTGTCCGGCGGGGATGCGGACTGCTGATGCAGAGCAGAACCGTTTACCACTGGCAGAGCCGGCGGGATGATCGGGCGATAACCCTGCGTATCCGGGAAATAGCGGAAACCCGGATCCGCTACGGTTGCCCGCGTATTCATATTCAGCTGCGGCGGGAAGGCTGGCCTGTTAACCACAAGAAAACACACCGGATTTACTGTCTGGAAGGCCTCAACCTGCGCAAAAAGCGCCCCCGCAGGCATGTCAGTGCAGCACATCGTCAGCAACGTCCGGTCCTGACCGGAGTCGATCAGTGCTGGAGTATGGATTTCGTGTCGGATAACCTGTTTAACGGACGACGTTTCCGGGCGCTGACTGTAGTGGATAATTTTAGTCGGGAGTGTGTGGCGATCCATGCCGGAAAGTCGCTGAAAGGTGAGGATGTGGTCGGTGTGATGGAAAGGTTGCGGGTGCCGGGCAAGCGCCTGCCGGTACGTATTCAGACAGATAACGGCAGCGAGTTTATCTCGAAAAGTCTGGATAAATGGGCGTATGAGCACGGTGTTACAATGGACTTCTCCCGCCCCGGGAAACCAACGGATAACCCGTTTATTGAATCATTTAACGGCAGTCTGCGGGATGAATGCCTGAACATTCACTGGTTTCTCTCGCTGGAAGATGCGCAGGACAAACTCGACAACTGGCGCAGGGAATATAATCATGAGAGAACGCATTCATCATTAAATGACATGACTCCGGCTGAATTAATCCGAAGTCTCCGGAAAGACGAAGCTCTCTGATTTAGCACTGCACTGAATTTGGGCCAGGGTCAAAGTTAAAAAGGAGCACACTAAAAGCCTTAGCTCTACAGAGGTTCCTCCTGGTGCTCCCTCAGGAGACTATCTAATGCTGGAGACCAGTGCTTATATTTTTGCGATGAAGCAACCTAGAGGGTATACCTACATTGGTCTGGTGAAGAATTTAATCAACGAAGGTGAAGGACATATTTGGTGGAAAATATAAATAACGATGTACCACAGCATCAACCTTACCGAAATGAAAAGGTATTTAATTCCGGTAAGACAGCACTTGAGCTCAATTTTTCTGAGACAAATGGCAGTGTGAATCTTATCCTTGCGGGGCCTTTAGTATCGAAGCCGGGAAGTTTTGACTGGACTGGTCAAAAGGCCTTTTCAACAAAGCTGAGTGATGATGAAGTGATCACCTTGTGTATGGCGTTTCTTCGCCTTACTCATGAGGCTGTTCTGAAAGATAAAAAAACAAAGCACCATAATAAGCAAGTCTACAAAAACGTAAAAGTTACTTTTGATGGTAAATCCACAGCAATGATGGAGGGGGGAGTTGTAGCTATCAACAAAGACGAGAGAGACATTAATTTTATACATAAAATTAGTATTGATCCTGCCGCTTGCCTTCGCTTAGGTCTTTTCCTCTTGTCCGTCATACTGGCCCGAAATCCAGGGGGCCCATCTGACGCGGTTCTAACGTGCATGCGTCTTAATGCAAATGCTCAACTACAAAAATAACTTTTCTATCTTATCATTCCCGTTTTACGGGAATTTCAAAAAAGATACTTCCCTTAATGGTGAAAATACGCTCGGTTCATAGGATACATTAGATGTAACTATGGACTGACCCCATGCCTGTAGACAAATTCTGTCCTCACGACGAGGCCTGTTCGAAGGCCTCCGGACTGACGCCGCCGGGATGACTGTGGCGCCGGGTCCGATTGTAGAACACTTCAATGTAATCGAAGACATCCGCCCGGGCCAGATCCCGGTTTGGTATGTTCTCTTACTAATGCGTTCTTTTTTCAGTGAACTGAAGAACAATTCGGCCACCGCATTATCCTGGCAGTTGCCACGCCGGCTCAAGCTCGGTGCCAGGTTATTGGCCCGCAGAAGCGGTGCCAGTCGTCACTGCCGTACTGACTACCCTTACACAACCACAGACGGAACATGTTGAAGATCATTCCTGCCGATCGCATCTGGAAGGTAGCCGTTTCTCGTCTCCATTACTGCCAGTGTCAACATAGCTGTTTGTCCTGGCATTACCCCATTTCTCCCAAAAACCGTAAAACAGCCATCAACCCGCGTCATTACTGGCTTCATGGAGGATCTGAGCAGAAAAAGGATCCTTTACGTGTTTGGTTTTACCCGCAATAATGCGGGATAAGACAACAAAAGGATCCGCGCGCTGCGATTTATTGTCATGGCAGGATCAGCCGCTTCAGGCCAGAATAGCTGTATCCAAACCCGTTGTGCGCTACGTGAAAAATAACTCATGAACAGCATCATTCCCCTGCAGAATTCACCAGATCGCGTCTCCCTGCTGCCGATCCGCCCCGGGCGTTGATTTTGCGACCGCGGTGGCACTCCGGCGGATGGCCACCTCAACAGGTGCCACGCCGGCTTACCTCCTGGCGCCGGAAGTGAGCGCCCTCCTCTGGTATATGCCGGACCAGCGTCACCACATGTTGTTCGCCACCATGTGGAATACCGGGAGCCGTATCGGTGAAGCCCGGACGCTCACCCCGGAATCCTTCGACCTGGATGGTCTGCGCCCTTTTGTTAGGGTGCTTTCGGAGAAAGTGCGGGCGCGCCGCGGGCGGCCGCCAAAAGATGAAGTGCGCCTGGTGCCGCTGACGGATGGCAGTTTTGTGCGTCAGATGGAAAGCTGGATGGTCACCACCCGCCCCGCCGGCGGGAGCCGTTATGGCCGGTCACGGATGAGACAATGCGCAACTGGCTGAAACAGGCGGTGAAGCGGGCTGAAGCTGATGGCGTGCATTTTTCGATCGCCGTGACGCCGCATACCTTCCGGCACAGCTATATCATGCACATGCTTTATCACCGGCAGCTCAGGAAGGTCATCCAGGCGCTGGCCGGGCATAAGGATCCGCGCTCGATGGAAGTCTATACCCGGGTATTTGCGCTGGACATGGCTGCCACCCTGGCCGTTCCCTTTACCGCTGACGGTCGAGATGCCGCGGAGATCCTTCGCTCCCTGCCACCGGCCGGCTGAGATTGTCGGGCAGGCGGCCGGGGCTTTGCCACTTAGTGAAGGAGATAAAGACAAACGCATTCCAGACGAGGCAGAGTCAGTCAGTCGCTTCTGAGTCTCTCACCGTGCCGGCTGCAGAAGCGTTACGCTTATCCAGTATGACCCGGGCATCATTCCATCCGGGTCTGGAGAGAAATATTCATACCGCATCCCGTGTCCCCTCACCTTCTCATTGCACCATGACATCATTCGTATTAAGGAGCCCCGGTCCTCTGGTGACCAGCTGACATCTTCATACCGCAGACAATAAAACTTACTGCGATCCGGATATCAGCAGGTTACAGGGGATATACCTGAGGGCCTTTCCAACTGGGTAAGCCAGGTCGTTATTCAGTATATCGTCGGTGACTGCGTCCCGGGCCATTTCTGACAGCCATCAGGTTTCCTCTTCATGATTGCAGATATCAGTGCGAAGCTGGCTGAGGGTACGACAGGATTAACGAACTTCGGAGGACTGGTTTTAGCAGCTCTTGTATGGCAATGCCGGAATCAACGCTCTGCTGAGTGGCTTCATTCAGTGCGCACCGGGGATTTACTGAAATATTGACTGTGGGATGCAGTCATGTGGAGAGCTCTCAATTGGTCGGGTAACACCCTCGTCAAACTTGCATGCTGCAGTCAATATCAGCATATTCTGGCCATAAATGACATACCGCAGTCAATATTGTCCGATCTTAACCTGCAGGAAGGAGAGCGAATATTGACTGTAGTATGCGTGATGCACCTCACAGTCAATAACTAATTGCGTATGCATACGGCAGTCATGGTAATGCATATCGCAGTCAATTTTCCGGCTTCATCGCCGATAGCGCTTCAGCAAGTTTCTGCGGATCGATGCCTGCAGCCTTCAGTGCCTTGATGACTTCGTCATAATTCTGCTCCGGCGCCTTCTCTTCTTCCTCCTTGCGCGGTACCTTCACCGTCCCGCTGATGAGTTTGGGATTGCGATAATGAACGCTAAAGTAAGTCGCCCGGCCACGTTTAAACTCGGTGTAATCCAGATAGCCGATATCCCGAAGTTGCTCCATAGCCTTTCGGACCGTGTGGTTCTGCGTATAGACATTTGAGGTAAGATTCAGCCGGTCCCGCATACGTTTCATGGAGATAGGTGCGGGATTCTGGGGAAGGCTCTCGATGTAGGTATACAGCGCCTGGGCAGATTCCTTCCGCTGCAGGGCGTCAATGGCTTTCAGCCGAAGCAGGACCCGCCTGTCCATATGGTAAA
>OGEQ01001992.1_pt1 | contig 14891 bp, 10 predicted proteins | sample 1570731 | NCBI WGS metagenome assembly OGEQ01 (sample SAMEA2582132, study PRJEB24529) | metagenome | biome: Human gut stool | place: China | collected 2011
TATGGAAAACCCGTAGGTTGGTTTTACTACGGAGAATTGGAAGAATATATTGAACTTTACCTTAGAAAACTTGGTTATGGCACATTCCTAGATGAGTATCCTGATACTCCATTAAAAATAAAAGAAGAGCTTTTTAGAATAAAAACAAATCCAATACAATCGGTCACAAGAAGTGGGGGAGTAACCATTGGAACATTTGAAAATCCTGACTGGGAAAATGAATTTGGATACCCAAAAGAAGGCTACCTAGATGATATCTTTTTTGAAATGCTTTATGATACGCTGAGGGACACAATTAGGAAGGAAGCCAAAACCTACTTAAGCCAGCAAGACGGACTTGATGATACTAAAATCAACGAACTTTCTGATTACTTTGCTAACCAAATCTATACTTCATATGATTTTATCGGAAATCTAGAAATCCTTTCCAAAGATAAAATCAAAAAAGAAATTAAAAAGGGCTATGAACGCCTGATTAAAGATTCGCCATCAGCAGGTGTAGAAGTTAGCTATGATTCCAATTACCTACTCGGTTTTCTAATCAATACACTTGCAGATAGCCAAGCAACAAGGCAATTACTTTCAGATATGTCCCAAGCAACAGTTGGTATGCCTTTTTCACAATTTCATGAAGGGCATGAATTAGTTGAAATTATCCAATCTGTCAGACCACGACTGATAGAACTATACAATAATACGACCTTTGATGACTGGACTGACTGGGCGGAGAAATAATCACGTGGTTTTCGCGTGACTTTCGCGTGATTTTCGATATCTTTTTAAAACGAACTACTCAAAAATGCTTTAAAATCAAGCAAAATTGAGTATTATCAAAAATTTTTTTCGCGTGATTTTCGCGTGATACCCTGCAATTTGATTTTTTAAGTTAGGAGGAAAAAGTGTGGAATTAAAAATTGAAGGCAATGATTTAGAGTACAAAAAAGCTAAAAAAGCACTTCCTGATTCTTTCTGGGAGACCTATTCTGCTTTCGCAAACACCAATGGTGGAAAAGTTGTCTTGGGAGTAGATGAAAATAATGAAGACCCTTTTCAGGGAGTTATGAATCCTGAAAAAGTTAGGAATGACTTGTTTAATCTAGTCTCTAATAGAAAAAAAGTAAGTTGTAATTTGCTAACCGATAATGATATTGAGTACATTGATATTCCTGATAAAAATCGTCAACTTATGGTAATAACGATTAGAGAAGCCAGTAGTGACCAAAAACCTGTCCATCTTAAAAATGATTTTAGAGAATCTTATAAAAGGTTAGGGGAAGGTGATGTTAGACTTGATAAAGAAGAGCTAAAGTATCTCATGGCAAGCTCCCATGATGATATTGATGGCGAACTCCTAACTAACTATGACGAAAGTGACCTCAATATTGAATCAATCGAAGAGTATAAAAAACTCCTAATCGAATTAAGCGGGAACACTAAGTACACCAATATGCCACTTAGGGACTTCTTAACTGAAATTGGTGTTTTTAAGAAGGATAGAACAGATGGCTCTTATAAGTTGACTGCAGGAGGGTTACTATTTTTCGGGAAATACAACTCCATAATATCTAGGTATCCTAAATTTCAATTAGACTACTTTGAAAAGGACAACTCACTTTCTACTAGGTGGAATGATAGGATTTCAACAGGGGACATGATGTACCCTGATTTGAACATGTATGACTTTTTTAATTTAGCATACAAGAAATTAACTGCAACTACCAACGATAGGTTCGAACTCAATGATGAATCTGCCCATCGTTTACCATTTAAAAAAGATTTATCTGAATCTATACGTGAAGCACTAGTAAACTGCTTAATGCACGCTTACTATGACTTTGACTCACCTATCGTTATCACCGCATATAATGATTTTTATGAATTTAAGAATCCAGGAAAAATGAAAATTTCTATTCCTGAGTTTATACATGGCGGTACGTCAAAAACACGAAACGGTACAATTTCATCGCTATTCAGAAGAATCGGAATGTCTGAGAAGGCTGGCTCAGGCGGGCCAAAAATCTTTGATGTGTCAGAAAAATACAAATTGAAAATTCCCGAAGTTTCAACTACTTTTGATAGTACTATCGTAACCATTTGGAAAGTGGACTTGTTGTCTTCATACCAAGATGTAACACAAGATGAAAGAGCTATTCTCAAGTACATAATCGAAAATGAAAGCATTAGCAAAAACGATGTTATTGAGAATAATCTGATGACAGAATATAAGTTCAGAGAAAACTTAAAAACTCTTCAAAGCAAGCAATATATAGAGGTAATTGGCAAGGGACGTTCAACAAAATATGTTCTTCCTAGAACATCATCTGAACAATATCATATCATCAAACAAAAAATTAAAAACCTTGGTGATTTTATGACCAAGAACTAAAGTTTTATCTGATTTTTGTCTGATTAAAACTAAAGCAAGGTCAAAATCACCCTATTTCATCAATAATTGAAAGATTGAAAAGCCCATAAAATCAACGTTTCTGTACATCATGAAACTTGCTAAATTACATATTACGCTTACTGAGGTAAAATAAGGATTCAATACGAATCAATACAAAAGAAAAACGCTGATTTCAAGCGTTTTTTCTTTTTGTCAATTGCAGTTTATTGCACTGTATTTCAATTCAAACTCTACCTTTTTCTCTACCTTTTTATCGTAAAATCTGATTGGACACGGTTTGTGTCCAAGTGATTTATAAATAGCTTTATATCAACCTTTAGCAAGGTTGTACAACTTATTCATAAAAAATAAATAAATAGATCTGATTGAATGAGATCTTTCATTTTTCTGTCAATTAAGCAAATTAAATTGACCAAATAAATTGTTGATATATAAAAAATTAAGTAAGTGTATTACAAAGATAGTCTTCTTTATTTATAGTGCTATAATGAATCTATTAGCTTATTTATGATAGAGGTATCGTTATTGATCAATCTAGAATTTTACAAAACACTTGCAAAAATATTCTGTGGGGATGAAACAGAATTATTTACCTATAAAACTGGCCCACAGTTAGTAGACTTTTTTAATAGCTATTTCGGTTTTAGTGATGTTTACCGTCAAGGGTTCCCAACAAGATGGGTTTATGTAAATGATAAATTACTAAGTTTCTCTGAAACTGGTAAACTTGATCTTTTTTTCAGCATTATATTGAGCAAACAATATCTTTTAACAGAACGTCAAAAAGGTGAAGTTGATTCTTTAGAATACCAACAAAAGGTTTTAACGGAATTAAATAAAGTCTGCTCAATTTATTCATTGTATTTGTCAAAAAAAGGCAATGAATTCTTCTTAGTAGAAACCGATCAAGATTTAGTAGCAATCGGAAAAGGTGGATTTGCAGATATTTTTCTACAAAAATCTACAGGATTAGTATTAAAAAAATTAAATGAAGACTCGGTTAGACATGAATCGCTAAGAAGTCGATTTCGTAGAGAGTTTGAAATTACAAAATCATGTTCAGATATTGAAAGTATTATAAATGTATATGACTTTAATATCGATAATTATTCCTACACAATGGAAAAAGCGGATTTTACTTTAGCTAATTATATTAAAGAAAGCGAATTACCAGATGAATCAAAATTTAATATTTTACGGCAAATACTTCACACTATATCTCTAGTGCATAAACGAGGAATTTTGCACAGGGATCTAAGCCCTACTAATATTTTCTTCATAAACGGAATAATAAAAGTAGCGGATTTTGGTTTAGGAAAAAATATTAACATCTTAACCTCGCATCAAACTATAGATACCGCATCTTTTGGACAGCTTTTTTATTGTGCACCAGAACAACTAACTCTTCTAAAAGAGGCTGACAAAAGTAGTGATGTATACTCTCTCGGGAGAATTATCAATTTTGTTATGACTGGAGATCCTAATAATTTTTCGCATACCCTGCGTTCAATCAGTACAAAAGCTACCAATATCGATCCTAATTATAGGTATGAAAATGCAACAGATATGTTGAACGGGTTGAATTCATGGTTAAGAATAAGAAGTCATGAATCTTTTAAAGAAAAAATCTGGGAAAAAATTAATCAAGGTATTTTTGATAACGACATAGAAAACTATATTTATGAAATGTCAGAAAAAGATCTCTGCCTATCTTGTATCAATAAAGGAACTCGCTTTACCGAATGCTTACTTAGCTTTATGAATTTGGATGACTCTCACGCAACTTATATAATTCAGAAGATTGATTCTAACTATGTGCAATATATCAAACGATTTGAAGATGCAGACCCTTTTGCTAGCCTAGCTTATGAAATTTTAAAAGGACATTTTTCTTATAATGTTAACGAAGTGGCTGCTTATATATTAAAATACGTAGCTTATGACATTAATCGTTTCAATGCACAACATAAGATAGAAAGGTTAATTAACAAAGGGGTAGAACCATTAATCGAGACAATACTAGAAAGATAAAAAATGTCAGAATAAAGTGTAACTGTCCGAAAAATATGTCTTTTCCCGAAAGTTTATTATTTGCTGTTATAATAGACATGCAAAACTTGTTCCAAGAATTTTTTAGGCTTGTTATCATCATAAATACTGATTTTAAGGGATTTAACTACTAGTAAACTTAACAACTTTTATATATTTTACACAATATAGGACAGTAAATGGACAGTGACAGCATAATTGAAGAGTGAACAAAAAGAGGTATAAAAATACCTCTTTCAGATTGAAGACAAAGTCCTCAGAAGTTATACTTCTGGGGACTTTTCTTGCTTCGAAGGAGTATAATAAAAGAAAAGGTATTTGATGAGGTACTCCTATGTTTCACAAAAATAATCCTGAATACAATCGTCGTCAAGTAGGTTTATATACTCTTGATGAACTTGTGCCTAAAGACCATTTTTTAAGAAAAGTTGAAGAAACGATTGATTTTACTTTTATTTATGATCTTGTCGAAGATAGTTATTCCTCCGATAATGGTCGTCCTAGTCTAGACCCTGTCCTGTTAGTTAAGATTCCTTTGATTCAATGTTTTTATGGCATTCGTTCTATGCGCCAAACCATCAAGGACATCGAGGTGAATACGGCTTATCGTTGGTTTCTTGGCTTATCTCTGGACGATAAGGTACCACATTTTACAACTTACGGTAAGAACTATAGCCGACGCTTTCAAAATAAAGAATTATTAGCACACATTTTTAGTCATGTGCTTCATCAAGTTTTGGAGGTTGGGCTTATTGATCCCTCAGAAATCTTCATCGATGGGACACATATCAAGGCAGCTACTAATAATCATAAGTACAAAAATGTTGTCGTTAATCAAAAAGCTAAATTCATGAGTGAACAACTGGACATTGAAATTAATTTAGACAGGAAGAAACATGCAAAAAAGGCGAGGCTAAACCTAAGAAACAATCAACGACAGACCCAGATAGTGGTTGGTTTCACAAGGGAGAACACAAGGAAGTCTTCGCTTATAATGCTCAGGTAGCTTGTGATAAACATGGTTGGGCCTTGGCTTATACAGTTGAAGCAGGTAACATCCATGATAGTCAGGCCTTCCCTGCTCTGTTTGCCAAGTTAGAACCCTTCTCCCCTGAATTCATTATTGCGGATTCAGGCTACAAAACACCTAGTATTGCCAAGTTTCTTTTAGAAAAAGGTATTACGCCAGTATTTCCTTACACTAGGCCAAGAGGTAAGAGAGGCTTTCTACGTCCTAGAGACTTTGTCTATGACGAGCATTTTGACTGCTATCTTTGTCCAGAGAACCAGGTATTAACTTACCGTACAACGACACGTGAAGGTTATAGAGAATATAAAAGTAATCCCGAAATTTGTAAGACCTGTCCCTTGTTAGCGATTTGTACTGAAAGTCGCCAGCACCAAAAAGTTGTTGTGCGTCATATTTGGAAAGATGCCTTAGAAATCTGTGAAGATATCCGTCATCAAAGTGGGATGATGGAACGGTACCAACACCGGAAAGAAACGATAGAACGTTTATTCGGAACAGCTAAAGAATATCATAACTTGCGTTATACCAGAGAAAAAGGAAAGTCCAAAATGGAAGATAAGGTTGGGCTTACTTTGGCATGTCTAAATATCAAAAAATTGGTAAAAATGATGGTAGGGAAGACCTGTTATTTTATCCAAATACCTCAATATTATTGGATTATGGGAGAATTAAGTGTGAATATAAAAAAAGACAAACATCAAAAACGATGTTTGTCTTCATTCTGAATCAGAATTTTAATAGGAATTCTGATTTTTTTATGCAAATCCATTTAAAAGCCAAAGGGTGTTTAATTATTATTTATTAAAATATAGATAAATATCATTTGATTAGTATTTGTTAAGTAGGAGTGTTTAATTCAAACGACTTCATTATAATGGTTGTCACATACATTAAAATAATAAAAAATTAAAAAAGGTTGAAAAATAAAAATAACATGTTATAATTATAGCGTCTATATGAATAGGGAATATTGGTAGTAGTAACTTGAAGCCAACTTGATTGTAATCTTTCAACTCTTTTGGGGAGAGTTTTATACGATTACGTGTTGGTGCTTGGTACTATATGATATGGTATTGGGATAGGGTTATCATACCGATATTTTGATTTGTAAGATAGGGATAGAGCGTAAGTAAAGGGGACGCTCTTTAAAATGGGGAGAAGTTTTTATGAAATATATGTAAATTAGCAATACTGCTGGATTCAAAAACACTTTTATTAGCAAAGCGTTTTTTCTCCTGCAGTTTTTTTATTTATTAAATAGTGTATTTTTAAATTCGGGGGAGAAGACTAGAAAATCTCAAAACAATTGATATCCTTGGATGATATGACTTAGTTTTCTTGTCTTACTTCTTGAATTTTATACGTAATGATAGTCTTTTTATTGAGACCTTTTTCTTTATCTACTTTACATCATTTGCAAAACAAGACCAATAGCGAGGGCATTCCCTTTAATGCTTTTGGAGAAAGGATAACTCATTTTCCTTTTTATTGGGGATAATAAAGTGATAATGTAGAGTCTTATTTGTCAATATTATATTGATTTCGTATAGATCATAGGGGGGATCTTATGGGAAAATTAAATATTATGGTTGTCTTTGGGACAAGCCCAGAGGCAATTAAGATGGCGCCGTTAATTCTTGAGTTGAAAAAAACATCAAGAAACCATTAATACTATTACAGTAGTCACAGCTCAACACCGTCAAATGCTTGACCAGGTTTTGGAGACTTTTGAAATAGTTCCTGATTATGATTTGGATATCATGGGAAAAAAATCAATCACTTCAGGAAATTACTTCTAAAATTTTGGCTAATTTTGATCCAGTTGTTAAGAAAGAACAACCTGATTTGGTTTTAGTTCATGGTGATACTACAACAACTTTTGCTGCTGGATTGGTTGCATTTTACAATAAAGTAAGTATTGGTCACGTTGAGGCTGGGCTTAGAACTTATGACAAATATTCACCATATCCAGAGGAAATGAATCGTCAGGTGACGGTTGTGACTAATTCTATCCATCATGCTGTTAAGCTGGTAGATCTCGGTATTAGTACTAGGATTATTGGTGGTAAGGTTAAACATTCAACAGATGCCTCTATTGGAAGTACAGCTCTGGAACAAATCAGACAACTGAATTTTGATTGTGCTTTCATTGGTGCTAATGGAGTTGATGCCAATTATTTCACAACGCCAGATATGGAAGAGGCGGTCATTAAACGAACAGTGATAGCTAATGCGCAAAAAGCCTATGTTCTAGCTGATGCTTCTAAACTTGGTCAGGTTACCTATGCTAAGGTAGCCGAGGTTGAGAAAGTAACCATAATCACAAATGCTTCGGAAGAAGGGCTCCTTAAATAATTAAAAGAGAAAACGAGGGTTATTGAAGTATGATTTATACTGTGACGCTAAACCCATCAATCGACTTCATTGTTCGTATCGACAAGGTAGAGATTGGTGAAGTTAACCGTATAGAGAGTGATGATAAATTCGCTGGCGGTAAGGGTATTAATGTCAGCCGTATTCTACAACGTTTAGGAATTGACAATACTGCTACGGGCTTCATCGGTGGTTTTACAGGACGTTTTGTTACAGACAGTTTGGATGCTGAAGGTATTAAAACTACTTAGAATGGTGAGGCTGTAATGGTATTAGGAAAAGTAAGTGATTTTTTAATCAAGCATCAAAGATTGTTAACGTACTTAAGTATTTTTGCTGCGTTAATGTTATTAATGCGCTTAGTGTATGATGATGTTTTGATTGACCATGATAATCCCATCGTTTTAGCAATCTTTATAGGAATACTAGTTCTTTGGACCCTAGCATCTTACCTTAATCGAAGACAGCATATGCTATCCCACTTTATCTTACAGAGTTCGAAACTTATTAACGTCTATGCTGTAGACTTAGATTATCGTTTTATTGCGGTTAATAAGAATGATATTCGGCTCATGGAAGAAATCTTTTATTTCACTCCCAAAATTGGTGACTTTCCAATGAATTATCTTAATAGTGAAGATGCTGCGCGTTTAAAAGCAAATGTTGATCGTGCGAAAAAGGGTGAAACATTTATATTTATGGATACTATTAAGACAGGCGACAAAACGCTTTACTGGCAAAATATGTATTCTCCCATTTATAACAATCGCCAAAAAGTGATTGGTGTTTTTTGTTTTGTTCTTGATGTTACAGAGCAGAGACTTCATGAACTTGAAATACAGAGGATGGCATACGAAGATGTTTTAACACGGGTTCATAATCGACGATATATTGAGCTTGCTTTTGAGGAATGTCTGACACGTAAAGAAGAACAAATTACGGTTATTATATCTGATTTGGATAAATTCAAGGAAGCAAATGATACCTTTGGACATGCTACGGGAGATAAGATTCTAATTGAATTTGGTGATATTTTAACGAAGATAATGCCTGAAAGTGCTGTAATAGCAAGGTTAGGTGGAGATGAATTTGCGGTTTTACTCCCTGGAGTTTCTGAAAATCAAGCTGAATTTTTAATAAAACTTGTTCAAGCAGAAATGACTCTCAAAGATATGGGGATTACAGCATCTTTAGGTGCTTATACGGACTCTTATCAATCACATAAAAACTTCGTTGATTTTTTTGCAATAGCTGATAAGAAAATGTACGAAAATAAAAGTCAGAAAGGAAAATCAAATGTTTGACATTATTCTAGTCGATGACGGTAGTGGAGCTGATTTTGCACCGTTATTTGCAATAGCGCAGAGTAACTATGCTTGTCATTTGCAAAGACACGCTGATAATAAAGGAAAAGGTCGTGCTTTAAAAACGGCTATTTCATATATTTTGGACAATTTTCCTAATGCCAAAGGAATTGTGACGATTGATTCTGATGGTCAACATACCTACGAAGACATGATGAAATGTTTGGCTGAATTTTTGCAACATCCTGATAGTTTGGTGCTGGGTGTTAGAACATTTGAAAAATCTGTTCCTTTACGTAGTAAATTTGGAAATTTATTGACAAGAGACGTCTTGGGGGCTATGACAGGTATGAACGTTTCTGATACGCAAACGGGGCTTCGTGTGATTCCTATGTCATGGTTGCCAAAACTCTTAACCGTGGAGGGTGAACGGTATGAATTTGAGATGAATATGTTACTTGAGGCAAAAGAGGACAATATTCTGATTTGTGAAGTTGGCATTGCAACGATTTATTTGGATGAAAATCAGTCGTCGCATTTTGATGCGATTCGTGACTCGATTAGAATTTACAAGGTTTTCTTCAAGTACATTTTTTCAGCATTGTTTTCCTTCTTGGTTGATATTGTTGCTTTTACGATTTTAATTTCTTTGTTTAATGGATTGAGTTTTAGTGCGGTGACGTTAGCTTCGATTTTAGCGCGTGCGATATCATCTGTTGTTAATTTCACCTTGAATCATAAGGTGGTCTTTAAACGAGGTCAATCAAATAGTGCGATAAAATACTTCACTTTGGTGGTAGTACAGATTGTTTTGTCAAGTTTATTGGTAACAGTTCTAGGAAATGCCTTGACGACGCTGCCAATTTCATTGGTGAAGATTTTAGTTGACGGTACACTTTTCTTTGTCAGTTATTTTGTGCAAAAACATTTGATTTTTAGTGGAGGTGAGAATGAAGACTAGTAAGAGGATACTCTATTTCGTTGCATTTGTAACGACTGTCTTTTATTTAACTTGGCGTTTGGTGGCGACTATTCCGTGGCATGATTCATGGTTTGCGCTGATCTTTGGGATTTTATTGTGGGGAAGTGAGGTAGTTTCAGCCATTACAGGCTACATTCTCATTTGGAATAAGCAAAAGGACTTTGAGCTTGAAAAGCCTGAGATTGCTAAGGAGCGTTACCCAGATGTGGATGTTTTGATTGCAACGCATAATGAGGATCCAGAGTTGCTTTATAAGACGATTAATGCCTGCACTTTTATGGAATATCCTGATAAGTCTAAGGTGCATATCTACGTCTGTGATGATACCAATCGTCTAGAAGTTGCCAAATTGGCTGATGAGCTTGGTGTTGGTTATTTTGGTTTGGCGGATAATAAAGATGCCAAATCAGGAAACTACAATAATGCTTTACGTCAGACGTCATCACCTTTGGTGGCGACATTTGATGCGGATATGATTCCTTATCGTGAATTCCTGTTGGAAACTGTGCCTTATTTTGTTGAACAAGTTGAGGCTTATGAAAATGGTGACGATTATGATAAGTCAAAAGTTGGTTTGATTCAAACGCCACAAAGTTTTTACAATGCTGATATTTTCCAATTTAACTTGTTTTCAGAATCAACCTTACCAAACGAACAAGATTTCTTTTCCAAAGAAATTAATGTTTGCAATAATTCGCACGGTGCAGCGGTTTATACGGGGTCTAATACGGTTATTTTCCGCAAGGCGATTGAAGATGTTGGTGGTTTTCCGACAGATACCATTACGGAGGATTTCGAGCTAGGTGTTCGGATGAATGCGGCTGGTTATGTAAATTATTCGACGAAAAGTCCAATGGCTAGCGGGTTAACGCCAACAGATTTGAAGAGTGTCCTCAAACAGCGCGCGCGCTGGGGACGTGGCGTTATTCGCAGTAGCTACAATATGAATATCTTCTTTAATCCCAAATTGACAAAGGGGCAAAGAATTGTTTATATTAATGGCTATCTTTATTGGTGGTCTTTCTTTAGACGGTTATTGTATATCTTGGCACCGATTTTATATACGGTTTTCCATGTGCGTGTGGTGGTGTCAAATATCTGGCTACTGTTCCTATTCTGGTTGCCAAGTTACGCATTGACACACTTGTCAATGCGAGAAGTCTCAAAACAATACCGAACACAGGTTTGGGGAGAAATTGTGGAAACGATTTTTGCTCCGTATTTGTTTATTCCCATGATGTTGGAGTCCTTTGGCATTAGCGATAAAAAATTTAAGGTGACACGTAAGGGAAATGATACGTCGTGGACGTTGTACCTTTATGCGCTTCCTTATCTTGTTTTATGGGGATTAGCCGTTTATGGTTTGGTGACTTTTAACTATGGAAAATTTGGTTCAGAGCTTTTTTATGGAAGTATTATCAGTTTTTGGTTGATTTATCATATCATCAATTTGACCTTTGCGATTTTCTGTGCGCTTGGTCGTCCGATTTATCGCTCAAGTGAGCGTTTTACTGTTGATGAAGCTATGGTTATTGAGGTTGATGATGATTCTTACCAAGTGAGAGTCTGTGATATTTCAGAAACGGGGATTTCATTCTATACGGATTTACCATTGTATTTGCCGAAAGAAAAAGAACTGACGCTTAATTTGCAATCACGTGATTACCATGCGAGGGTAAAAGGTCATGTTGTTCGTGTTTTTGCGATTGATAATGGTTGGCGCTACGGCGTTCAATTTTCAGAAATTCCTGAAGCTGATAAGCGCGAATTTTATCAGTACATTTATGACCGCATTAATCACAATCTTCCGAAGGAAAAAGACCCTTGGATGACAACATGGGATGATTTATTTGAGAACTTTAGTCAACGTTTCCAAAATAATGAACGTCCTGTTTCAGCCTATGACCAAGTAGCTTTTCCGAAAGTTCGTGTTAATGAAGAGGTTCAGGTTGCTGGAAAAAAATGCCAGCTTAGAAAGACAGATTATTATTACATGACATTTTCTGGAAAATTGACAAATCCTAAAAAAGAACCGAATGTCGCATTTACCTACAAAGATTTGCCAATTCAGTTGACTTTTGTGTCCTATGATATTGATAGAGACGAATCGCTTTATCGAGTTACCAATTTAGCGGATTTGGATAGCTTACCTGCTTTTAAAGCCTTAGCAAATGAATGGAGAGGGAGAGTATGATTAGTATTGCTAGATTACTGTTGTTCTTTGTGATTACCATGGGGTACAATGCCTTTTTCCGTAATACTGTGAAGATGAATCGCAGTCTGACATGGGTGTTTACATTTTCAGTCATTACATTGGTATTGTACCTTGGTAGTTTGTTAGGCTTTATGTTGCAGACCGTGTATGCCATTTCTGTTTTGGGCTGTCTTTTGAGTCTTTATTATCTTTGGGCGGTATGGAAAAAGAAATATCGCTTTAGGAGACTTGATTATATTGCGCTTGGAATGATGGCTTATTTGCTTTTGTTTGGAATAACGCTCTGGCATTCACCGCTTTTACATTATGATAATTTTACGCATTGGGCAACGATTGTAAAATTTTTCCATATCAATAATGCTTTGCCAACACAGCAGGATACGATTATTAGTTATTATACCTATCCTGTTGGAAGTTCACTTTTCATTTATTTTTTCACGACTATCGTAGGCTTTTCAGAAGGTAGTATGTTGGTCGGGCAATTCTTCTTGATTGCTTCCAGTCTTTATGCCATGTTTGCGGCACTTCGTGATGATCGACGTGTCTTAATGGTTAGCATGATTTTTGCTTCGTTTGCTGTTTTTAATACGTTCAACGTTGCTATTCGATTAAATAATTTGCTGGTTGATTTTCTGCTTCCGGCCTTGGCCTTGGCAGCCATAGCAGGTTGTTTTGTCTATCGTAATCGTTTCTGGTTTTTGTCGCTAAATACGGCGGTAATTCTTGGATTATTAAGTATCGTCAAAGTAAGTGGACTTTTCTTTGTCGTTCTCGTTTTAGTAGTTTATGTGGTTTGTATTGTGCGTTTACTTGTTCGTAAAAGAGCACGTTTAAAAGCACTAGTGCTGCTCATAATGACCTTGCTAGTCAGCTGTCTTCCTTTTGTTATTTGGCAAAAGCATGTGACGGATAATTTCCCAAATGCCTCAAGTGCCAAGCATGCGGTGTCCATGTCAGAACTTGGTCAGGTATTGACTGGAAATCTGTCAGGCGTCCCACAAAAAATTATCACTCTTTTTGTCAAATCGGTGTTTACGTTTGACAGTTTGGCAAGCAATGGAATTTTGATAATCAATCTGATTATGCTGATTGCCTTTATTGTGATTGGCATTCGTTTGAAATATAAGAAATTTGTCTTGTTGACTTGGGGATTTGTTGATATTTCGATTGTGACTTACTATATTGGCATTTTACTCATGTATCTGACAGCAATGCCGACTGATGAAGCGTTAGAATTAGCAGGATTTGAGCGCTATGCTTCGAGCATCGTTATCTTTGTTTTTGGTTGTTTGACCATGGCTTTAGCATGGGTAATGGACAAGTGTCTGTATGAAAAAATCATTAGTAAACGTAATGCTAGGTCTTACAAGAGCTTATTTAATAAACACTTGTACCAATACGCGAGCCTTGTTTTGACAGTTTATGCCATTGGAATGTTCTTGTCAGAAAATAATAGCATTGTTTACAATAACAATCAGGAAACAAACGAGGTCGTAAAAGAAATTCATCAGTTTACTGGAAGTCAGAGTAATTCGTCAACGGATAGAATTTTGGTTGTAACAGCAGATAAGGAGAATGTAGATAATTATTTTGTCCAATATGCTAGTCGTTATTATCTGTGGGATGTCAATGTTGATGCCAGAGAAAATTTTGTGTCGGTTGACCAAGAATTTTTAGATTTAATGGCATCATACAGCGACAGAGCAACAAGTTATTACCTCAGCAATGAAAATATCGATACTAGAGATGGTTCCAATTTAACAGACGATGACTTTATTGCACTCTTAAAAACGTATGACGAAGTCTTGATTTTAGATGACCATTATACGTTTAATGCCTTGACGAAAAAACTATTTGGTCGGACATATTCCCCAGGATTGTATAAAGTATCAGATATTCTTGCTGGAAAAGGGTAAGTTTTCTAGCTTTATCAAGCATAAGTCTTGATATTTCAAATAAAATATTCTATTATAACAAAAAATATGTAGAAGGAGGCGGAGTTTGTGACTTCGCCTCTTGTGGTGCTCAAAAGACTTTCTTGAACATTGGAGAGGAAGCTAAGATAAGTCCGTTTGAATTATCTGCTCTACTCATCACACAAAGCGAGGTCCTTAAAAGATACAATCCACGTTCCACACACTCAACACTAGCATAGAAAAATCTCATATCTACAAAAGCAATATCAGATTTTGGTTCTCGTGAACAATCAAAATAGCCCTTTATCTATCTCTTTTATAGTTGTTTTCCCAATATTCCCTTTCACCTTTTCCTATGCCTTCTGGTAATTGCTTCAAACATTGTCCCATACTTTGATATTTAACAATTTCAGTTATTTCAGCCAAAGAAAGTCGATGAGATGCTCTGCTAAAGTCCGTATCGAAGTAATCAACCTCTTCTATTTCAACTAAAATCTCATAATTTTGACCAAGATAATATTTAATTTCAGACGGTACTAACTTCTCTGATTCTTACTGAAGTAAAATAATTGAATTAAAAACCATGAAAATAAGATTTTCATGGTTTTTCTATTA
>OGEQ01001996.1_pt1 | contig 14875 bp, 10 predicted proteins | sample 1570731 | NCBI WGS metagenome assembly OGEQ01 (sample SAMEA2582132, study PRJEB24529) | metagenome | biome: Human gut stool | place: China | collected 2011
CTTATATCGGTCATAGAGCTTTTGATTCTCCATGTCGAGAGCATGTCCGACTTGTTCCAGCAAGACAAAAGTATCGGCGTAGCTACGCGGGTGTTGCCCCTGTGCGACAATACTATTAAAAATCTCATCTACATTAGTCATATTAAAGTTACCGCACAGTAACAAATTTCTCGATCGCCAATTTCCTCTTCTCAAAAAAGGGTGTACGTAAGATAAGCCTGAACGTCCTGTCGTACTATAACCTCACCGGCAAACGGTAAATGTAGGGCTGCCCAGTCGGCATCTGCCGTATCGTGAGGAGTGTTCTTGATTTGGTCCTTTATGTTTGCGAAAATTTCTTGAATTGCACTTGTTCCGATGGCACGTTCACGGTAAATAAACTCCTCGGCTGGGCGAGCATGTAACTTTACGCACGCTAAACCGGCTCCTTCCTGTCCCCGATTATGCTGTTTTTCCATCAAAAGATACAACTTGTTCAACCCATATAAATATGAACCGTACTTTTTTTGATAATAAGAGAGCGGTTTTAACAATCGCACCATTGTTATACCGCACTCATGCTTAATAATTTCTGTCATATAATGTTCTATCAATAATCAAGAAACAAAAATGAGCCATAACCCGATATTTTTATTTTTCTGTTATAGCTCATTTTATAATATTCAAATTTTACTGTCCCGAAAATCAACGAATGAAAAGTAGTTCTCTATACTTCGGTAACGGCCACATTTCATTGTCGACCATCAATTCGAGTTTATCTATATGATAACGAATGTCATCGAGTTGCGGGGCAACCGTATCGTGATAGGCAATGGCTTTCTCTCGTTCGTTTTCAATTTTATTCGCAACCTTACGAGCCTCGACCATCGCATGTACTTTTTCCTTTATAGTCAGCAAATGGAATGCTATTTTCTCGATGACCTCCATATCCTGAGTGGCTATCAATTCGCTTTTTTCAGCCGGGAAGAGACTCTTTATTTTGAATACATTATCCAGTAAAAGAGATTGGTAACGAGTTGCCACCGGAACAATATGATTGATAGCCAAATCGCCTAATACACGGGCTTCTATCTGTATTTTCTTTGTATATATTTCCCATTTTACTTCATTGCGTGCTTGTAGCTCAACTTGCGTAAAGACATGTGTTTGTTCAAACATTTTCACCACATCGTCTTTCAAATAGCTGTCGAAAATTAAAGGGACACTGGTCTCGCAATCCAAACCTCGGCGCTTGGCTTCCTCCTTCCACTCTTCGCTATATCCGTTTCCATCGAAACAAATATCTTTACTTTCTGTTATTAAATCTTTTACAACCGAAAGTATGGCTTGGGTTTTCTCTTTACCGTTGGCAATAAGAGCATCAACTTTTTTCTTAAAGTCTTGCAATTGATAGGCTACCGCCGCATTTAATGCGATCATTGCCGAAGCGCAATTCGCCGAAGAGCCGACGGCTCGGAATTCAAAACGATTGCCTGTGAAAGCAAAGGGTGAAGTACGGTTTCTGTCGGTGGCATCCTTTACAAAATCAGGCAATGTGGACACACCGGTACGCAGTACGCCGCCTTCTTTCAAATTGTCGGCCTTACCGGTCTCCACCAGCTGTGCCACCACATCCTCCAGCTGCTCGCCCAGGAAAATAGAGATGATCGCTGGCGGCGCCTCTGCCGCACCTAGACGATGATCGTTGCCCGGAATCGCGGTGGACTCGCGCAGCAGATCCGCGTGTCTGTCAACTGCTTTCATGATGCACGCCAGAACCAGAAGAAACTGTACATTTTCGTGCGGCGTCTCGCCCGGATTCATCATGTTGATTCCGTCGTCGCTCGTCAGGGACCAGTTGTTGTGCTTACCGGAACCATTGATTCCGTCAAATGGTTTCTCATGCAGCAGACAGGTCAGACCGTGATGTCCTGCGACACGCTTCATCGCCTCCATGACCATCTGGTTGTGATCGACTGCCAGATTGACCTGACAATAGGTTGGCGCTAATTCATGCTGTGCTGGTGCAACTTCGTTGTGCTGTGTCTTTGCACTGACCCCCAGACGCCACAATGTCTCATTTAACTCTTTCATGAACGCACCGACTCTCGGACGGATGCTTCCAAAATAGTGATCATCCATCTCCTGTCCTTTCGGCGGCATCGCGCCAAACAGGGTACGACCGGTGTAGATCAGGTCTTTTCTCTGTAAATATTTGTTCTTATCAACCAGAAAATACTCCTGCTCCGGTCCCACATACGGAATCACACGGTGGGAAGTCGTATTTCCAAACAGGCGGAGAATCCGGAGTGCCTGCTCGTTGATTGCCTGCATGGAACGCAGCAGCGGTGTCTTCTTATCCAGTGCTTCGCCGCGGTACGAACAGAATGCAGTCGGTATGTAGAGTGTCACGCCCAGCGTATCTTCCCGCAGAAATGCCGGGGAAGTACAATCCCAGGTTGTATAGCCGCGTGCCTCAAAGGTGGAACGAAGTCCGCCCGACGGAAACGAGGATGCATCCGGCTCGCCCTTAATCAGCTCTTTACCGGAAAACTCCATGATAACGCGTCCGTTGGAATCCGGTACGGAGATAAACGCATCATGTTTTTCTGCCGTAATGCCGGTCAGCGGCTGGAACCAATGGGAATAATGCGTCGCACCGCGCTCGATCGCCCAGTCTTTCATCGCGTGTGCGACAACATCTGCGATGGACGGATCCAGCTCAGCTCCGTCTTCAATGGTTTTCTTCAGTTTTTTGTAAACACTTTTCGGAAGGCGTTCCTGCATCGCCTTGTCATTAAACACATTTTTTCCGAAAATTTCCGGTACATTGATAATCTCGCTCATTCAATCCCTCACATTAATATGAAAACAGACCGGACCGCCGGTATGTATATCCGCGTTGCGAAATGTACATCCCTGCAGTCCGGTCATGAACCTTACTTATTCATCAGGCTTTTCCGATAGAACCGAACAGTTCCATCTTTGTCTTAACCGTCTCTTTGATCGCCTCAAAACCAGGTGCAAGAAGTTTACGCGGGTCAAATCCTTTGCCCTGCTGATCCTTACCAGCCTCGATATACTGGCGGGTTGCCTCTGCAAATGCCAGCTGGCACTCAGTATTTACATTAATCTTCGCTACACCTAAAGAAATGGCTTTCTTGATCATATCTTCCGGAATACCGGTACCACCGTGAAGAACCAGCGGCATATCGCCTACTTTTTCTTTTACGGCTGCCAGCGTCTCAAAGCTTAAGCCTGGCCAGTTTGCCGGATATTTGCCGTGGATATTGCCGATACCTGCTGCCAGCATATCAACTCCGAGGTCTGCAATCGCCTTGCACTCGTTCGGATCTGCACATTCGCCCATACCGATCACGCCGTCTTCCTCGCCGCCGATGGAACCAACCTCAGCCTCCAGGGAAATACCTTTCTCCGCGCAGACTTTGACTAATTCTTTGGTTTTCTCTACGTTCTCGGCGATCGGATAATGGGAGCCGTCAAACATGATGGAAGAAAATCCAGCATCGATACATTTGTAGCAGCCCTCGTAGGTGCCGTGATCCAGATGCAGCGCAACCGGAACCGTGATGTTCAGCTCTTCGATCATCGCTTTTACCATCGCAGATACTGTCTTAAAGCCAGTCATATACTTGCCTGCGCCCTCAGAAACACCTAAGATAACCGGTGAGTTCTGCTCCTGTGCCGTCAGTAAAATCGCTTTGGTCCATTCAAGATTGTTGATGTTGAACTGACCAACCGCATATTTGCCATCTCTTGCCTTCTGAAGCATTTCCTTCGCACTAACTAACATATACAAACCTCCTCGTTGTCTCTTTTTGATCTAACCAGAGTCTATTATATACCATAATTCAGTATTTGCCTAGCCTGTCAAAAAAATAACAGGCAATTATTTTAATATTTTGTAACTTTTACTGTAAAATCTCCGAAACGGTCTTCTCCATCTCCTCCGGCTTGCACTGGCGGTTGTGACGGATCTCTGCCTTGCGGATCTCCTCGATCGCCTGCGGGATCTTCACGCCGGATGCTTTCTCCATCTCGTCGATAAGCTCGAACTCGCCCTTGCCTTCTTCGCTGCCGAAGATTGCCTCCATGACGCTGCGGGAGAATTTATATGGGCTTGCCGTCGATGCGATAACTGTCTTCTTGGTATCGCCTGTCTCCTTCACATAGTTATGGTATACGCAGGATGCAACGCCGGTATGCGTATCGATCATATAACCGGTCTCATCGTAGAGACGCTTGATCTCGGCTGCATTTGCCGCCTGATCGGCATAACCGCCGACAAAATCTGCCATGCGCGCACGCATCTCGTCGGTAACCGAATATTTGCCATCTTTCGAAAGCTCTTCCATGCGTTTCTTGGTCTCCTCCGCATCGCAGCCGGTGGAGAGATAAATCAGACGTTCCAGGTTGCTGGAAATCAGAATATCCATCGACGGGGAAGAGGTCAGGATGAATGGACGGTTCTTGTCATATACGCCTGTCTTAAAGAAGTCGTACAGAACTTTATTGTCATTGGACGCGCAGATCAGCTTGTCAATCGGCACACCCATCTGTTTTGCAAAATAAGCAGCTAAGATATTGCCGAAGTTTCCGGTCGGAACGGTTACATTGATCTTCTCACCGTTCTCGATCTCGCCGTTTTCAAGCAGTTTTGCATACGCATATACATAGTATACAACCTGTGGTACGAGACGACCGATATTGATGGAGTTTGCGGAAGAGAGCTGATAGCCTCTGCCTGCTAATTCTTTGGCAAATTCTTTGTCACCGAAGATTTTCTTGACACCGCTCTGTGCATCATCAAAGTTTCCGGAAATACCGACAACGCTTGTGTTCGCGCCCTTCTGGGTCAGCATCTGCAGCTCCTGCACACGGCTGACACCGTCCTTCGGGTAAAATACGATAATTCTGGTTCCCTCAACGTCTGCAAAACCAGCCATCGCTGCCTTTCCGGTATCGCCGGAGGTTGCGGTCAGGATCACGATCGTGTTCTCCGCATGGTTCTTCTTCGCCGATACGGTCATCAGATGCGGCAGGATCGAGAGCGCCATATCCTTGAAGGCAATCGTGCTTCCGTGGAACAGCTCCAGATAATATGCTCCGTCTGCTTTGACAAGCGGCGCAATCTCTTCCGTATCAAACTTACTGTCGTAAGCGCGCTCGATACAGGTTTTCAGCTCTTCCTCTGTGAAATCAGTCAGAAACTGCTTCATAACTGCATAAGCTACTTCCTGATATGTTTTATGGGATAATTCTTCCAGGCTGCAATCTAACACCGGGATATGATCCGGCATGAACAGGCCGCCGTCTGCTGCCAGTCCCTTTAAGATCGCCATCGAAGCCGTTACGTTGTTTTCACCGCCACGGGTACTGCTGTAATTGATTGCCATGATTTTCATCCTCTCTTTTTATCTTTCCCCATCGTCCCCATCTTTGCAAAGGATGCCGGAGTCAAACTTTCTGCCATGTAAGTGTTCTGTGTGGTTTTGCAATTCTCCCGCAAAGTTACGGGACCCCCTGCTCACTTTAGTTAAAAATTCTATCATACTTTATGGCACAGCGCAAGAAAAATTCCCCCTTAATACGTGATCTTCCAGCGCCCAAACAATCCCTTCTTAAAATGGGAAAACCGCCGTGAAGCACTCTCATTTCCCATCTCGATCGCCTTCTGGTAGCACTGTGCCGCCCGCTCGAGATCTTCCGGGGATTCATTTTTCCGTTCGTAGATAAATCCAAGCTCATAGAGTGCATATCCGTCACATTCCGTCTGTGCCGCCCGCTCAAAAAGCTCCTTCGCCTTATTTTCATCGGCGGTGCAGCCTTCTCCCTTCATATAGAGATAGCCTAACTTGGATGCAGACTGCAGGCTTCCGGCTTCTTCGCACCGGTTCAGCCACTCAAATGCTTTTGCATAATCGCGGTCTACTCCCTCTTCGCCCTGGAAATACAGGCATCCAAGAATCTCCATGCACTCTGGATTTCCCTGCGAAGCGCCTTTTTCGTACCAGGAAACCGCCTGCTTCATATCAATCTCGCCGTTCAGACCATCCCGATAGATATTTCCAAGCGCCAGACTTGCCTGTCCGTCCGTCTCGATCCCAGCTGCCTCCCGCAGAAGTTTTTCTGCCCGGACGGTGTCCTGCTCGTCGGACGGGCGCAGATACAGGCGGGCTAACGGAAGCGCCGCCTCTTTGATGCCTGCCGCATATGCTTTTCCATACCAGTAAAACGCTTTTTCATCATCGCGCTCCACCAGTTCATCCTGATAGAACAGATTTCCAAGTTCTTCAAAGCTCTCCGCCTCGTTCCGCGCCGCGGCGTTTTCCAGCGCCTGGACGGCCGCCTGGATATCGCGCTCTGTGCCCTGTCCGTTTAAGTACATCTGCCCCAGATACAGCATAGCGCGGGAAGACCCCTGCTTTGCCGCCGCATAGTCATATTGGAATGCAGCTTCCCAGTCTTCTTCCTGGCGATAATGTTCCCCCATCTGGAAGAGTCCCCAGACCTCCCCGCTGGCGGCGCACTGATTCGCCCAGCGAAGTGCCTCTTTTTCATCTTTTTCCCGGTATGTACCATTCTGGCAGCATTTTCCCATCTTAACCATCGCCGGGATAATGCCGCCGTCCGCCGCCCGTTCGTACCAGAAGAGACACTGCTCACGGGCGCTCTCAGTCTGCGGCATATAATCGGCCAGATCTTCCCACTCAACTGCCTCGCCCATCTGCCACGCGGCATAGACATCGCCCATCTCAGCGGCATCCCGCACCTGACGGTAACATTCCTCGATGGAATAACGTGCCGACTGCTTCATCTGTTCGTCATACTGACCGGCGCGCAGCGCTCCTAACACTGCCCGGGCACTTCCCGCCGAAGCCCCCCGCAGGTAACATTCATACGCTTTTTTCTCATTGAATCCGACAGCCCCGTCCCCCCAGCTGTAACAGTGTCCTAAAAAGAACCATGCTTCTGCATCGCCCGCATATGCCGCCTCTTCCAGCCAGGTAACTCCCTGGGCGTACATCGCATCGTTACACTGTTTCCAGATCTGGTCTGCACCTTTCTCACATAAGCCTGTCATCAGGATTGTCATATATCATTCATCCGCCTTCCACACGAAATTGTATCAATTAAAACTTTCTGCCTCCGCCGCCGTGCATCCTTCCGCTGCTGCCCTGATGTATGGTCGTCCTTCCAGCCGAACCGCCCGAAGCGCCCGGACCCGGATTTTTCGGAATCCGTCTGGTCACTACCGACCGGTTTACAAACTGCTCTTCATTTTGGACAAAATGCAGCGCACTGTCCGCCCGGTATGCCATATGGAAACCCAGCGACTGGCGGTGTTCTTTCTGCATCTTATACTGGCGCATCACCGAAAAGCACGGGAGTGCCGCCACGATCGCTGCCGCGACCGCCGCAAACAGCGCCTCATACCATTCCAGGGAATGTTTTTTCTCCTCGCGCACCTGCATATACTGTCCCGCCGGAACGCCCATCTCCAGATAATTTTCGATGCTGTCGATCGCCCCCAGCGCGCCTTCCGCATAGTTTCCATCCGCCACGCTGTCATATGCCGCATCCAGCACCTTCTCTACCCGCGCATCCGTCAGCACTTTCATCGCATACCCGGTGGTAGAAACGTATATCTCCCGGTTGTCCATATCGATCGAAAGCAGAATACCACTCGCATCGTCCCCGACGCCCAGTCCGTGGCTGTCGTAAAAATCATCGGCATAGCTTTCCGCCGATTCTCCCTGTGCGTCCTCGACTGTCAGTACCGCCAGATCGGCATCCTGTGAGTCACGCACCTCATCGATCCGTGTCTCCAGCTCCTGCACTTCTTCCGCGCTGAACAGTCCCGCCTCGTCGAAGACGCGCGTGCCTTCCGCCGCCCATATAGGGCTGACCTGTGAAAATGAAATAAATGCTGCAACGGAGAAGCATATAAAATCTTTCAGCCGTCCATATTTCTTCTTTTTCTGTGTGACTCCCGCATTTTGATTCTCTATCATATCAGGTATCCTCCCAGCAGCAAAAGTACAAACACAGGAATGAAAATCGTCAAAAACAGGCGCACCAGTTTTTTCGAATCAACCGGCAGGACGCCGCAGACCTTTCCATTTTCCCCATTCATCGCAAAATAGTACATCTGCCCGTTCTTCGGATCCGGGTAGGTCATCATCCACACCGGAAGCATGGCATAGTTCCATTTTTCCCCCGTGATGGTCTCCCGATGGTTCCGGATATTCACATGATCGTAGCCGGAGACGCTATTTTGCAGGGATTCTCTCGTATACTGCTTGATCTCCTGCTCAATCTCCTGTGCAAATTCTTCCTTTTCCCGGTCGCGCCGCTCCGCCCTAAATCCCAGAAAATAGCCTGCCTGAAACGGGCGCAGCTTCTTCATATCAAACGGAAGCACGGTCTCGGCAAGGCTGCGGTCCGCCTGCTTTAACGCGTTGCGCGCCACATCCTTGATGGGAAGCTCCGCCTTTTTCTCCAGATGGTAACGGCTCGTCTCGATATACTCGATCTCCCCCGACACCGTCACGCGTTTCCGCAGCGCCTCTGCCTGCATCTCACCGGATACCTGGCAGCTATACATCCAATATGGATAATAAATTCCCTCCAGATACTCCATCTGACGCGGCGAGTAGAAATCATCCGGCACATACTTTTTCTTCTGAATCCAGTTTTTAAAGATTTCTTTTGCCTTTTTCTTGTCGATCTCAAACGGAATCAGACCGTCCGGGCGGTATTTACCGTCCAGACTTCCCGAAAGAACCACCGGATTGTGGCAGTAACAGCAGTACGTGGACGCCGTCGTCTCCTGTGCCACAATCTCCGCGCCGCAGCTCGGGCAGGTATAGAGAACCATCTTAGACTCCGCCTGCTTCTGGCTCTCTATCTTTTCCGCTTCCGGCATTCCCCCCGGCTTCGAAGCCTCCTCTGACTTTCTGGCTGCCTCTTCCATCTCTTTCAACGTCTCTTCCGTAAACGCTGAGAGGCAGTATTCACATTTAAATTTCTGCGTCTTCGGATCAAACACCAGCCCGCCGCCGCAGTTTGGACACTTATATGATTGTATCTCCATACGCCCTATGACCTCGGTTTTCCGCATTCGGAACAAAACTTACCTGTATTGACCGTTCCGCAGCTGCAGGTCCACGGACCGGCTGGTCTTGGCTTGCCGCACTCGGAGCAGAACTTTCCGTGGTTGACATTGCCGCACTCACAAGTCCAGGATTCTGCCGGAGCTGCCGCACTGCCCTGAGGCGGTGCGTTCTGTCCTGCCGGTTGTGCATAAGCGCCCTGTGGTGCCGCATCCACCTGTCCCGGCTGCTGTGCATAACCACCCTGCGGCGCTCCATTCGCCTGCCCCGGCGCATAGCCGCCCTGCGGTGCCGCATATCCCTGCCGCGCCGCCTGCTGCATCTGCATCTGCTGCAGGTTGGACGCCGATGCGGCGCCCATAAATCCGCCGCCGAAGTTCATGCCGGCGCCCATTCCCATGAAGCCTGCCATCGCACCGCTTCCGTTGGAACCGGCTGCCTCAAAGCCGCGTGCCATCGCGCCCTGCACATACCCCTCGCGCACCGACGGGTCGCCGAGCATCGCGCCCTGATTCCGCATATTGATGAGTTTCTGTGATTCTTCATCATAGGAAATGCTGGCGATACCGACTGACTGGATCTCCATGCCACGCAGACGGTTCCACTCCTCATCCAGCGTCTCCGCCATATAGCGTCCCAGTTCCCTGCCTTTGGAGGCTACAAAGGAAATCCGCACGCCATCCGCCGACATCTGGTTGATCGTGGTCTGCAGCGCTTCCAGAAACTCCGCTAAATACTGCTCATTGATGGAATCAATCTCCACCTGATCCTGATTTTTCGGAATAGCCTCCGCATAAAATTTCAGTGGATCCGTAATCTTGATGGAGTAAGTTCCATGTGCGCGCAGAAACAGCTCGGAATTATAGAATAAATCAAAATAGTTGATCGGCGTCCGTGTGCCGAACTTGATTCCCTTGATCTCCTGGAGATTAATATAGTAGACCTTCTGTGCATACGGCGTCTGTCCGCCATAACGCACACGGTTGAAGGATTCTTTCAGCGCATCACCGAACTGTCCGTTAAACAGAGACGGCAGGGATGAATTCTGCACTGTATAATAACCCTCTTCCGCTGTATAATCAACGACCTTACCGCCGTCCACCAGCATCATAAACTGATTCGGGTACACATGGATCACAGAACCATTGGACACCGTTTCCGGTGTTCTCTTCCGGTTCTCCCCGCGGCGTGTCTGCACACCCGCTGAAAATACGGTCTGTTCCCCCATATTTTCCGGTTCAATCACTTCCAGCCACTGATCTGCCAGCCCGCCGCCGACCGCGTGTGCCGCTGCTCTGATAATTCCCATACTCACTGCCTCCTTCTCCAAATTCATAGTTTCTCTGTTTTTCTGCTTTTTCTATCTATCGGTTATCCTTCCCTTTATTTTTCCCATGCCGATTCCATTTTCCCGGCGTGATCGCCCAGACTGCTGCCGCGATCAGCACCATCGCCAGTATACACTGCAAAATCAGGCTGCACGCCGTCCAGTGTGCTGTGATCGCATTGTCTGGAAATACGCCGAACAGCGGCTCGAACCATTTTCTCATGTCGCCGCTTCCCGCCTGTCCGTTAATTACATTATAAAACGAGACAGCCGGATTGAAAAGAAAGAGATAGCGTAAAATGCCGGAACTTGCCATTTCCGATGCATTGAGATTAGATGCATACGAATCTGCCGCCCGGAACGCCATCCGGTATGCAAACAGATTGACCGCCATCGTTCCCGCCGTCAGCGCCACCACCGTCACATAGGAGCAGACGGTCGATACCGTCGAGCGGCGCAGCACCGATGAATAAAAGATCCCGATACTGCCCGTTAAAATTGCCACAACACCGTGGCACAGAAACAGCATCCCGATGTCACGCAGCGTAATACCCCCGTAGACAAATACGAGCGCCTGTACCGGAAGCGCCGAGACCGCCAGCACCAGCATCGTCACCAGCGAGGACGCCAGTTTTCCAAGCACCATGTCACGCGGCTCCATCGTGGTCGTCAGCATCAGTTCCAGCGTCTGGCGTTCCCGCTCGCCGCTGATACTGCTGGCAGTCAGAGCCGGCATGATGAAAAGCAGCATGATAAATTCGATCGAGGAGACGAACGTGTAGAGATCCAGAAACTGCGAATACTGGATCTCCGCCGTCGTCCTGACCTGATCCGCCACCGAATACATATTAAACAGTGCCACCGCCGCCAGGATACTGTTAAAAACAAACAGAATCGCCATCATGCGGATGCTGCGGCTTCCGACTGTCATTTCCCTCCTAAATACCGGATTCCATCTCATGTTTCAGCACCGCCCTCTCTTCTTCATGTTCTGTGATCTGCATAAACAGTGATTCCAGGCTTCCCTTCTCGCGCATAAAGCTGCTGACCATCACATCTGCATCGATAAGCTGCTGCAAAAGCAGCGCCTCATCCTGCCGATCCCCCAAAAAGCCCAGCTTGATCTCATCCCCCTGCACCGCGATCGTCTGCACGCAAGGATGGCTTTTCAGGATCGCAAGCGCCTTTTCTTTCTGGCTGAAAATCGAGATCAGAAGCGGATTGGACGAGTTGATCCGCGCAAAAATCTGATCCATGCTGCCCTGCAGGACCGTTCTTCCCTGCTCAATGATGCCGATCGAGGTACAAAGCTCTGACAATTCCGATAAAATATGGGAGCTGACGAGCAGCGTTTTTCGCTGATCGCGCAGTTCTTTCAGAATCGCCGTATACTCCACCCGGGTGCGCGGATCCAGTCCGGAAGCCGGTTCATCCAGGATCAGAAGATCCGGATCGTGGATGAGCGCCCGCGCCAGACAGAGGCGCTGCTTCATACCTCTCGAAAGCCCGTCCACGAAAAAGTCCTCTTTATCTTCCAGCCGCACCTGTTCCAGAAGCGTATGGCAGCGCGTCCGCGCCTGCAGCCCCGTAATTCCGTAGCAGGATGCAAAAAATTCCATATATTCCGATACTTTCAGGTTATCATATACTCCGAAGAAATCCGGCACATAGCCGATCCGCCGCCGGAGTTCTTTTCCGTCTGAGTAAACATCCAGTCCGCCGATCTCCACCTCGCCCTCATCGGGAACGAGAAGTCCCGCAAGAATCTTGAGCGTCGTCGTCTTGCCTGCCCCATTGGGACCCACGAATCCAAAGAGTTCCCCGTCCGCGATCTCCAGATTCAGCCCATCCAGCGCTTGAAAATTGCCATATCGTTTTCTGAGGTTTTTAATCGTCAGCATCACTCTCTCCTCCCTACGACATAGATTCTTGGAAGCTGGCTTTCCCAGCCATACTCTCCCGTCTGTTCCGGCACATATTTGACGGTCAATGTGTTCGACGGAGACAGGTACGGCGAAAGCTCCTTTGCCGAATACTCTGATTTCAGCTCAATCCGGTCATTGCGCCCGGTCTCATAGTTATAGAAATACATGCTTCCGGAGAAGGATGACATATACGGATAGAGCGGATTTTCCGAAAATCGCGGTGACAGAGTCTCAAACGTAAGCTTTTCAATGACAAGGTCACTTCCCAGCGAATATTCGACCGTCGCAGCCTCCGCTGTTTCCCCGCTATACATTGTGTTGTACGCCGCCTCATAATTTCCGGCGAGCACCGTTGGATCTTCCTCAAGCGCCGAACGGTAAAGTTTTCCGTCTTTTTCACGGTTCAGCGGGATTGACTCGGTCACCATGCAAAATCCTTCCCGAAGTGTCCTCGCATCCGCCAGGAAATCTTCCTCTCCCTGGCGCTTCCGGGTTGAAAATGCCACCAGGCACGCCTCAGACGGATTGCGCCCCGCGCCGGAATCCAGATAAAAGCTCAAAAGTCTCGTCCACTCCTGCGCCTTTAAATAGTCCGGATCCTCAATCTCCGCTTTCTCATATTGATCCGCCCCGGTCACCATCTGTGCTGCCGCATACGAATAGCTGACCGGATAATCGCAGCTCTCCTTTCCATCCAGAGAAACCGTCTGCCCAGGCTCTAATCTTCCCAGCAGCACCGCTTTCCCATTGATGAGCAGAGCCGCATTCTCCAGCGGTTCCTCAAAACAGTTTTTTACCGTTCCCGACACCACGCCGTCAAAATAGGAAATATTTCCCTGAACGCCCATCGCGTCCGTTTTCTCCAGCTCACGACGCAGGGTAAACAGATTCGGTGAAAATGCGACCGTATCCCGCATTTTAATTTCGACCCGTTCCGGCTGATAAACAAAGTTCGTATGATACTCTTCCTCACCGGTAAAGCGCACCGCCGAAACCGCATCGTAATAGTAACTGCGCGTCATCGGGCGCACCTCATAGCCCGGCTTTAAGCTCACCGAATACGGCTTGTTATAAGGGCTTCGGATGTTCATATAAGTGGCTTCTTCCGCCTCTTCTCCCGAGGTATCCAGAATCGACGCATACGTCACAAACGGCTCCCGGAAGCGTGTCTTTACGCCCAGCGCATAAATAATGCCGGTAAACAAAAACGCCCCCAGTGTCACCGCCGGCAGATAATACCGGTAAATTCCTCGCTTTTTTAAGTAGAAATAGATGCCCGGACCGATCAAAAGCAGATAGACCACCACGATCACCGTATATGCCGCAACCTTCGGAAGCCGCCCCGCATTGCCGGTGTTGACCAGCCCCTGTACGCTGAAATACGAGCCCGAATAACCGTAGTAATCCTCCTGTGCCAGCTCGTCCACGGTATCACTTCCCAGCACCAGCGTATACAGCTTTTCAAATGAGGATGGATTGGTCAGACACAAATCGCTGATCGCATCCATCGAAAAGGCAGCTGCCACGATCCGCCCCTGTTTGCAGTTCGTATGGGATAACAGCGGGAACACTTCCCCCGCCAGCAGAGTGCTGCCGTTCTTCAGGTTCACATCGACGCATTCTGCCTGGATCTCCCCCGTCTGCTCGCCCGGTGCCGTCTCCCCGCCCAGACTGACCGGAACGGTTACCGCATCCAGATACGGCGGCGCCAGCACCTTCTCTGCAAACCTGCCATAATTTCTCGCACAATCCACACCGCCGCCAAAGAGGATCGTACCGCCGTCTTCCACCCAGCGCCGCAGCGCCTCATACTGGACATCGCTGAGCGAATCCAGGTCAAATCCAGACACAATTACCAGATCCAGCGGATCGTAACCCAGCCGGTCATCCGGTGCCTGCTCGGCATCCAGAAAAACCGCCCGCGTCCGAAGCGTCCCATATCGGATGCCCGCGCCGTCTAAATAAGAAAGTGCCTCCGGCGTATCCGTCAAAATTCCGATATAACTCTCCGCAACGTCCTCCTCAGAACCAAGTTTCAGACGTTTCCGGATGACCGTTTTCCCGTTTACATCCTGTACCGATACAAACATCTGATCCGCCCGCACACCCAGCGGGATATAATATTCTTGTTCAAACTTCTCCCCCGCTGCCAACGATAACGGATAGGAATACTGGTACGCCTCCAGACTGGACTGCGCGGTCAGAAATTCCAGCGTTCCCTCAAACGGCGCTGTATCATTATTCAGAAGGACCGTTACCCGAAGGTAACGGTCACTCTTTGCCGTATTGTCAAATCCATAGGAAACATCCATCGACAGCGGCGCATCTGCTTCCTTCTGTGAGGCATATGCGTACCCTGCAGGAAGGCAGAATAGTGCCATCCATCCGATCAATATCGCAAAAAAGAACTGTATTCCCCTCTTTTTCTGCATTCTTTCTCTCCCTATCTGTAACTGTTCACGCATACGTGCCCAGTAACGGAATTTGCCGTGGCTTCGCATTTAAAT
>OGEQ01001999.1_pt1 | contig 14869 bp, 9 predicted proteins | sample 1570731 | NCBI WGS metagenome assembly OGEQ01 (sample SAMEA2582132, study PRJEB24529) | metagenome | biome: Human gut stool | place: China | collected 2011
TGGCCGAGGCCACCGGCGCCGACTGCGTGCAGGTCATCGGCTCCAAGTTCGTGCTCTACCTCCAGAAAAAGAAGGACAGCGCCTACGCCGACCTGCTGAAGTAATGCGTATCCTGCTTTACGGCGGCTCCTTCGACCCGCCCCACTACGGCCATATGAACAACCTCCGCGCCGCCGCTGCCCGGGTCTGCCCGGACCGCGTGGTGGTCATGCCGGCGGGCGTCTCCCCCTTCAAGCAGGGGACATCCGCCCCCGGCCCGCTCCGGGTGGAGATGTGCGGCTGCTTTGCGGAGCTGGCCCGGGAGATGGGCTTCGGCCTCGAGGTCAGCGGCTGGGAGGTGGAGCAGGCGGAGCAGGGCCGGAAGAATTACAGCGTCCTCACGCTGGAAAAGCTGGCCCGGGAGAATCCCGGCGATGAGCTGTACCTCGCCATCGGCAGTGATATGCTGCTGAGCTTCGACGGGTGGCACCGCTGGGAGGACATCCTTCGTCTGGCCCATCTGGTGGTCACGAGCCGGAATGTCGGCGACGACCCGGCTCTCCACGCCAAGGCCCGGCAGCTGGACGCTTCCGGTGCGCGCATCCTGTTCGCGCCGGTGGAGGCGCTGCCCATGGCGTCCAGCGTCCTCCGCACCCGCCTCGCCGCCGGTGAGGAATGTGAAAACGAGCTTCCGGCCTCGGTGCGCCGGGTCATCCGGCGCGAGGGGCTGTACACCAAAGGAGACGAAGTCACAAATGAATCAGAAACAGGCAAAAGAGCTTGTGCGCAGCCGGCTGAGTGACAAGCGCTATGAGCACACCCTGAACGTGAAAAAAATGGCCGTCAGGCTGGCGAAGCGCTACGGCGTCGATGAGGACAAGGCTGCGCTGGCCGCCCTGCTCCACGATTCGGCCAAGGAGATCTCCAAGGACGAGATGCGAGAACTGATGCGGCAGTATCCCCAGTACGCCGAGGGCGGGGAAGAGCGGCCTGCCTCCGTCTGGCACGGCATCTGTGCGGCCATCCTCGCCCGCACCCGGTGGGGCGTGGAGGATGAGGCCATCCTTTCCGCCATCGCCTGCCACACGGCGGGCAGGGCCGGGATGTCGAAGCTGGATAAGGTGGTCTATCTGGCCGACATGACCAGCAAAGAGCGGGACTGGCCGGGCGTTGGCAAGCTGCGGAAGCTGGAAATGAAAGACCTCGACGCCGCCATGCTGGCTGCGCTGAAACAGACCAACGATTTCGTCCTCTCCCAGGGCAAGCCGCTGGACCCCCAGTCCGCTGCCGCCTATGAGGACATCCTGGCCCATCAGAAGAAAGAATGCTGATTGCGAATCGTGGGGAAGAATGGTATACTAAAGAGTACAAAACCCTGAACAGGAGTTTTTCGGCCAACAGCCGACTCCCCAAAACGCTTGGAAGGAATAAGATGGAATGAGTCAGACTCCGCGTCATATCAAGACAGACCGTTCACTCAACCGCCCGACGGAGCGGCGGGCCGAAAAGGCTCCTGCATCCCGGCCCGTGCAGCCTGCCCAGCCGGACTTCTTTGCAGAGGAAAAGCCCGCCCCCGCAGAGCCTCCCCGCCGCGCGGGCGGCAGCGGCGGCGCAAAGCCGCCCCGTCATTCGGCCCCTGCGGGCGGCAATGAGCCTCCCCGCCGCCGCAAAAAGAAGAAAAAGACCCCGCTCTGGCTCCCGCTGGCTGTGACGCTGGCGGTGCTGGCCGTCATCTCGGGCGTGGTGGTGTATGCCGTCGGTATGGTGGGCAGGGTGGAAGAGAATCTCCGTCCGGAGGAGGACGCCCCCTCCATCACCGAGGAGATCCAGACCCTCGAGGAGTACAAGGGCGATGTGGTCAACATCCTCGTCTGCGGCATCGACTATGAAGAAGGCCGCAACTACTCCAACGACCCCACCTCCAACGACGGCATGACGGACATGATCCTCTACTGCCAGTTCGACATCAAGGGCGGCGCGCTGCGGATGCTCCAGATCCCCCGCAACAGCCTTGTGGCCACCAAGGGCCGCAAGGTGGCCCTCTCCAACGGCAAGACCTACGCCGCCACCAACTACCAGATAAACTCCGTGGCCCTCTCCAACGGAGGCAGCGTTGCCGCTCTGGCGGAGGTCATCTACGACCAGTACAAGCTGCCCGTCGATTACTACGTGACGGTGGATATGCAGGCTCTGGTGGAGATGGTGGACAACTTCGGCGGCATCGAGGTCTATATCCCCCACGATATGTCCTTTGCGGGCAGCGCCCTCAAGCAGGGCTACCGCAATCTGGACGGCACATCGGCGGAGTTCTTCGTCCGCTGCCGCCACGGTCAGGGCTACTCCAACTCCGACATCGACCGCCTGAACATGCAGCGCTACTTCTACGCCGGTCTGTTCAAGCGGGTGCGCAGCATGGGCATCACCGATGTGCTCAACCAGCTGCCCCTCGTCTTCAACAACTATATCCACACGGATATGGACCTGACCACCATCGCAAAGATGCTGGTGTCCTTCACCCGCATCGACAGCGCCAACATCATGCTGGCACAGACCCCCGTTTTCATGGGTGTGCCGAATGTCGGCGTGACCGATACCTTTGACGGCTACTCCTGCGTGGTGCCGGACGCCGGCTCCATCGCAGAGCTGCTCAACACCTATTTCCGCAGCTATACCGGCCCGGTGAGCGCCAGCGAGCTGAACCTCGTGACCAACGACTGGCCCCACGGCACCGCCTCCACCAGCGCCAACGTCCAGTTCGTGGGCCAGCTGGATAAGGAGTCGGACGACGCCATCCTCGGCGGCAACACCGACGTGGCGGGCGCTACCACCACCGACGGTCAGCCGGCCGGACAATGATAAGGAGAAAAATCTATGGATAAGAACATCGACAGCAAGACCCTTGCCATTGAGATCGCAAAGATCCTCGACAAGAAGAAGGCTCAGGACGTGCGGGTGCTCAAGGTGGACAGCCTGACCGTCCTCACCGACTACTTCGTCATCGCCTCCGGTACCTCCACCACCCAGGTGGGTTCTCTGGCCGACGAGGTGGAGTATGAGCTTTCCCAGAGCGGCATCGAGCCCCACACCACGGAGGGCTTTGACTCCAAGAACTGGGTGCTGCTGGACTATTCCAGCGTCATCGTCCACGTCTTCGTCCCCAACACCCGCACCTACTACGATTTGGAGCACCTGTGGGCCGACGGTGAGCCCATCGACATCTCGGAGTACCTGACCCCGGATAACAGTCTGTGATTTGTAAGGAAAACGGCCTTGCCCTCTCCGTCAGCGCTGCGCGCTGCCACCTCTCCCAAAGGGAGAGGCTTCTGGCTCCCCCTTTGGGGGAGCTGGACGCGAAGCGGCCTGAGAGGGCAAGCCGCCTGAATATTTTGTAGCAAAGAAAGTCTGGAGCTGATTACAAAAATGAAGTATGATTACAAGGCCGTGGAGGCCAAGTGGCAGAAGGTGTGGGAGGACGAAAAGACCTTCCACGCTGAGATCGACCACAAGAAGCCCAAGTTCTATGCACTGGTGGAGTTCCCGTATCCCTCGGGCGCGGGCCTGCACGTCGGCCATCCCCGCAGCTACACTGCGCTGGATGTCGTGAGCCGCAAGCGCCGCCAGAACGGTTATAACGTGCTCTACCCGATGGGCTGGGACGCTTTCGGTCTGCCCACCGAGAACTTCGCCATGAAGAACCACATCCATCCGGCCATCGTCACCAAGAAGAATGTGGACCACTTCCGGGAGCAGCTCAAGGCACTGGGCTTCTCCTTCGACTGGGACCGTGAGATCAACACCACCGACCCCGAGTATTACAAGTGGACCCAGTGGATCTTCCTGCAGCTGTACAAGAAGGGCCTCGCCTACAAGAAGGAAATGAACGTCAACTGGTGTACCGGCTGCAAGTGCGTGCTGGCAAACGAGGAAGTCGTCAACGGCGTCTGCGAGCGCTGCGGCAGCCCCGTTGTGCAGAAGAACAAGAGCCAGTGGATGCTCAAAATCACCGCCTACGCCGACCGCCTGATCGACGATCTGGACGAGGTGGACTACATCGACCGCGTCAAGACCCAGCAGCGCAACTGGATCGGCCGCAGCCACGGTGCCGAGATCAACTTTGCCACCACCGCCGGTGATATCCTGACCGTCTACACCACCCGCGCGGATACGCTGTTCGGCGCGACCTACATGGTCATCAGCCCCGAGCACGCCTTCATCAAAAAGTGGGTCGATGCGGGCCTGATCAAGAACGCCGATGCCGTTGCCGCCTATCAGGAGGAGGCCGCCCGCAAGTCCGACTTCGAGCGCACCGAGCTGAATAAGGACAAGACCGGCGTTGTCATTGAGGGCGTCAAGGGCATCAACCCCGTCAACGGCAAGGAGATCCCCATCTTCATCTCCGACTATGTTCTGGCAACCTACGGCACCGGCGCCATCATGGCCGTGCCTGCCCACGACACCCGCGACTGGGAGTTTGCCAAGAAGTTCGGCCTGCCCATCATCGAGGTCGTCAAGGGCAATACCCCCAGCGACCTCGACAAGGAGGCGTTCACCGATGTGGCCACCGGCACGCTGGTCAATTCTGATTTCCTGAACGGCCTGTCTGTCGAGGATGCCAAGAATAAGATGTACGCATGGCTGGAGGAGAACGGAAAGGGCCACAAGCAGGTGAACTTCAAGCTGCGCGACTGGGTGTTCAGCCGTCAGCGCTACTGGGGCGAGCCCATCCCCATGGTGTACTGCGACAAGTGCGGCTGGGTGCCCCTGCCCGAGAGCGAGCTGCCCCTGCGCCTGCCCGAGATCAAGGACTTTGAGCCGGGCGAGAACGGCGAAAGCCCGCTGGCACGCCACACCGAGTGGGTCAGCACGACCTGCCCCTGCTGCGGTGCCCCCGCCAAGCGCGAGACTGACACGATGCCCCAGTGGGCCGGCTCGAGCTGGTATTTCCTGCGCTACTGCGACCCCCACAACAAGGAGGCGCTGGCCAGCAAGGAGGCGCTCGAGTATTGGAGCCCTGTGGATTGGTACAACGGCGGCATGGAGCATACCACCCTGCACCTGCTGTACAGCCGCTTCTGGCATAAATTCCTGTATGACCTCGGCGTAGTGCCCACCAAGGAGCCGTACCAGAAGCGTACCTCCCACGGCATGATTCTGGGCCTGAACCCCCATGCGTTTGAGAACCAGCCTGATGCCGAGCGCAAGCGCCTGCTGGCCGAGTACGGCGATGAGAAGGATGCCCGCAAGGCCCTTGTCGAGAAGTACGGCGAGATGGCCGAGCATCCCATCGTCAAGATGTCGAAGTCGCTGGGCAATGTCGTCAACCCGGACGATGTCGTGGCCGAGTACGGCGCCGACACCCTGCGCCTGTATGAGATGTTCATCGGCGACTTTGAGAAGGCCGCCCCGTGGAATACCTCCTCCATCAAGGGTTGCAAGCGCTTCCTTGATAAGATCTGGTCGATGAGCGAGAAGCTCGTCCCCGGCGAGGGCGTGCGCCCTGAATTGGAGGCCGTTGCCAACCGCACCATCAAGAAGGTCGGCGAGGATATTGACGCCCTGAAGGCCAACACGGCCATTGCCCAGCTGATGATCTATGTCAACGCGCTGAGCGATCAGGGGGGTGCGACTAAGGCCGAGTACGAGCTGCTGCTGCAGCTGCTGAACCCGTTTGCCCCCCACATGACCGAGGAGCTGTGGCAGCAGCTGGGCCATACCGAGCAGCTGGCCTACTACCCGTGGCCTGCCTACGATGAGGCCAAGTGCGTTGAGCAGACCATCGAGATCGCCGTGCAGGTCAACGGCAAGGTCAAGGCCCGCATCAAGGTGCCCGCCGCCATCGAGAACGCGGACGCCATCGCCGCCGCCAAGGCCGAGCCCGCCGTAGCCGAGGCCATCGCCGGCAAGACCATTGCCAAGGAGATCTATGTCAAGGGCAAGCTGGTCAATATCGCAGTCAAAGGCTGATATTTTATAGCATTTTAAGGCAGAGCGAAAGCTCTGCCTTTTTTGGTGGGCGGCTGCCGCAAAGTTCCCCGGAGCGGTCAAGACCGTTCCCTACAAAGCACCCGTGAACGCGGTACTGTAGGGAGGGGTCTTGACCCCTCCGATGACGTTGCCGCTATTGCGATGCAAATATTTCGCCGCCCCTAACAAAGCACCCGTGGTTCAATAGTCCCTGTTTACAAACTCCGTCAACTACGGTATAATAAAAAATACTAAATTTCTTGACGAAAGCAGGTCACACCATGCTCATCAGTCTGATCGTACCCTGTTACAATGAAGAAGAAGCGATGCCGCTTTTTTATAAAGAAGCCTCCCGCGTGGCGGCTGAGATGAAAGCCAGCCACGGCGCGGATTTTGAGTTCATCTTTGTGGATGACGGCTCCCGCGATGGCACGCTGCGCGTTGCGCGCGCGCTGCATGCGCAGGATGACCGCGTGCGGTATGTCTCGTTCAGCCGCAACTTCGGCAAGGAGGCCGGCATCTACGCCGGTCTGCAGGCTGCCAGAGGCGATTATGTCGCCACGATGGACGCCGACCTGCAGGACCCGCCCGCGCTGCTGCCGCAGATGCTGGACACGCTGCTGACCGGCGAGTACGACTGCGCCGCCACCCGCCGCACGACCCGCAAGGGCGAGCCGCCGCTGCGCAGCTGGTTTGCCCGCAAGTTTTACCAGATCATCAACAAGATGTCTGATACGGAGATTGTCGATGGTGCGCGTGATTTCCGCCTGATGAGCCGCAAGATGACCGATGCCGTGCTGAGCATGGCCGAGTACAACCGGTTCAGCAAGGGCATTTTCAGCTGGGTCGGCTTTAAGACCAAATGGTTCGACTACGAGAATATCGAGCGCGTGGCCGGCACGACCAAGTGGAATTTCTGGGGCCTGTTCAAATACTCCATCGAGGGTATTGTCGGCTTCTCGACCACGCCGCTGCTGATGGCGGCGGGCGTGGGCGTGCTGTTCTGCCTGCTGGCGTTCATCGGCATTATTTTTGTTATTGTCCGGGCGCTGATGTTCGGTGACCCGACCTCCGGCTGGCCGAGCCTCGTCTGCATCATTCTGCTGTGCAGCGGCGTCCAGCTGTTCTGCACCGGCATCGTTGGCGAGTACCTGGCCAAGACCTATCTGGAGGTCAAGCACCGTCCCATCTACATTGTGGCCGAGACGGAGAAAGACAAAAAATAAACCATGCGTGATATGACCAAGGGTGCCCCGCTGGGGCACCTCTTTCTGTATGCGGTGCCGCTGCTGCTGGGGAACTGGCTGCAGCTGGCGTACAATGCGGTGGATTCCATCATTGCGGGGCGGTTCATCGGGCAGGATGCGCTGGCCGCTGAGGGCGTGGCAGGGCCGGTCATGAACCTTGTGATCCTTGCCATCAGCGGCCTGTGCATCGGCGCGGGTGTGCTGATGAGCGAGGCGTTCGGCGCGGGGGAGACAGCGCGCCTCAAGGAAACGCTGGCCACAACGCTGCTGTTCGGCGCCCTGCTCTGCTGCGGTGCGGCTGCGGCGGGCTGCCTGCTGACGCCGTGGATACTGCGGGCAACGGCTGTGCCGCCATCGATTTTTGAGATCACGGGTGTCTACCTGCGCATCACATTTCTGGGGACGCCGTTCACCTTCTTCTACAACGCGCTCGCGGCGGGGCTGAAAAGCGTGGGCGACAGCAAAACGCCGCTGAAATTCCTTGCCTTCTCGGCAGTGCTGAATGCCGTGCTGGATTTCGTCCTGATCGGCGGGCTCGGCTTCGGCATCCTATGCAGCGCGGTCACGACCGTGGTGGCCGAGGCTGCCAGCGCCGTGATGGCTGCTGTTTATATGGCCTGCCGCGTGCCGGAGCTTTGCCCCGAGCGCGGTCAGTGGCGCATCCGCCGCGCACTGCTCGGCCCGATCCTGCGCTACGGCTCGGTGACGGCCCTGCAGCAGGCGGTGCAGCCGATCTGCAAGGTGCTGATTCAGGGGCAGGTCAACGCGCTGGGCGTGGGCTCCATCGCGGCGTTCAACGCGGTGACGCGGGTGGACGATTTCGCCTTCACGCCGGAGCAGAGCATCGCCACGGCCATCACGACCTATATTGCGCAGAACCGCGGCGCAAGGCAGCCGGAACGCATCCGCCGCGGCTTTGCGGTGGGGCTGCGGCTTGAGCTGGGCTACTGGCTGCTGGTGGGCTGCGTGACGCTGACGCTGCGCCGGCCGATCCTCTCGCTGTTTGTGGCGGGGGAGGGCGCGGACGAGGTCATTGCGCTGGGCAGCCGCTACCTTGGGTATATGGCGCTGCTCTACGCACTGCCCGCCCTGACGAACAGCCTGCAGGGCTTTTACCGCGGCATGGGCAAGATGACGACCACCCTGATCGGCACCTGCCTGCAGGCGGGCCTGCGGGCCGCTGCGGCCGCTGTGCTGGCCCCGCGCGTGGGGCTGCCGGGCATCGCGTTTGCCTGCGCCTTCGGCTGGTGTGTCATGCTGGCATTTGAGGTTCCGTACTATTTTTGGACGTGTAAAAAGCAAAATTTGAAAAAGGCTTCTCCCATGGGAGAAGCTGTCCGCGAAGCGGACTGATGAGGGGCGGCGCTGCCGGTATTGTCCATTTGCCGGGCAGACGCGCCCCTCATCCGGCCTCGCGGGCTCGGCCACCTTCCCCCAATGGGGGAAGGCTTTTTTGTGTAAAATTTCCCCAATATCTGCTGCGGCTGATTGTAATTTCTTCGACAAAATGCTACACTAATAATAGCTATCCCTGCATAAAATCTACCCGGAGAGAGGTAAACCGCCGTGCCAGAAGAACGCAAAGTCTACCGCAGCCCCGCCCGTGCTGCCACCAAAGCCAGACCGGCCCAAACGGCGGCACCGCGCCCGCCGCAGCCGCCCCAAAAACCAAAGCGCCGCAGTGCAAAACGCCGCCGCAGCCGTATTGTGCTGGGGCTGTGTCTGCTCTGCCTGGCGGTCGTGCTGGTTGTGTCCGTTGTGCTGGTGCGCTGCACGGCGGAGCCCGGCGGCCCGGCCGAGGCTGACTTCGGCACGCCTGCCGCCGCATGGCAGAAAAACGAACTGGGCTACTACTTCAACGCCAGCGGCGGTGCGATTCCGGCGGCGGTGCTGAAGGGTATGGATGTCTCCAAATTTCAGGGAGAGGTCAACTGGGAGACTGCCAAGGCGGCCGGTATCGACTTTGCGATTATCCGCTGCGGCTTCGGCGGTGAGTGGGACGGTGTCGAGGAAAACTGGGCGCAGGATGACCCGCAGTGGCGGCGCAATGCTGACGAATGTACCCGGCTGGGCATCCCGTTCGGCACCTATCTCTACTCCTACGCAACAACGGTGGAGGAGGCCCGCAGCGAGGCCGACCATGTGGCGCGGCTGCTGGGCCTGACCGCGCCCCCGCAGGAGGGGCTGGACGACTACACCGCCAGCCCGTACCGGCTGAGCTACCCCGTCTACTATGATCTGGAGGACAAATACATCAGCGGCGTTTTCCCGTCCGAGATGGCCGAGATCACCAAGGCGTTCTTCGACCGCCTGCAGGAGCATGGCTACACCGGCGAGCAGGGCGTCTATGCCTCGCTGAACTGGGTGCGCGCGCGGTTCAGCGACCCCGGGTTTGACCCGTGGCGCGACAACCTCTGGATCGCCCGCTTCTCTGACGAGCTGGGCTATGCCGGCACCTACGACATGTGGCAGTCCACCTACAGCGCCCCCGGCGCGGACTACGGTGTGCAGAGCGAGACAGTGGATCTTGATTTCGTCATGCGGCCGTTTACATTTACCGGCGTGAGCGCCTGCAACGGCAAGACTGCCGCGCCGGTGCTGCAAAACGATACCCGCACCGATGAGCTGCATATGGACGGCAAGGACGCCTACGCCACCCTTGAGACGAACGAGCCTGACGAGGAGGCGGGCGGCCGCAGGGTCTACTGGACAACAAGCGATAAGAGCGTTGCCACGGTGGACAAAAACGGCACGGTCCGCGCCCGCACCGACAGCGGCGAGTGTACGATCACGGCCACGCTGGCCGACGGCACCGAGAGCCGCACCTGCCTTGTGCGGGTGGGGGACATCACGGTCCCGATCTTTGCCACGGCGGGGCTGCGGGGGGACCGCACCACACTGGCGGACGCCGCCGCGCTGAAGGCCTCCACCCCGGATTCGATCCTGCTGGATGCGGGCGATGCCCTGCACGGCACCCAGAGCGCCAGCCTGACCGGCGGCATGGATATGCTGTCGGCCTTCTCGGCGGCCGGGTATGACCTGCAGGCAATGGCGCTGAACGATTTTGCCTACGGCACGACCCGCCTTGTCAGCGATGCCAACATGGGCAGCGGCCCCTCGCTTGCCTCCAACCTGCTGAACAACGAGGCCACCGCCGTATTTTACCGCTCCACCAGCTGGAACCGCAACCGCGTTACGAATGGCATGTACACGATCGTGGAGCGCGCGGGGTACAAGATCGGCTTCTTTGCGCTGAATGACCCGGCGCAGGCCGCCGGGATCTCGGCGGCCAACGGCGAGTTTATCACGGCCCGCGACTGGACCGATACCGCCAACGAGCAGATCGCGGCGCTGCAGAACGCCGGGTGTGATGCCATTATTGCCATTGCGGCCACCGCGCCCGGGGGTGACTGGCAGAAGGCGCTGCTGAACAGCGGCGTGACCGCCATCATTGACGGCACCGCCGCCGAAAACGGCACAAATGTGCTGGGGGCGGCGCAGGGGCTTGGCGGCATAGCCCGGCTGGATCTGGTGTTCACGCAAGGCGGCGGCTGCCGCGCCGTGCTGCAGAGCGCGGTGACGGCCGAGGCGATGGAGAGCAGCCGCAGCACCTGGCTTGAGATGGCCGCGGCGCAGGCCCAGACCGAGACTGCCGCCAACGCCGCCGACCCCAGCAAGGATACCGCCGCTGCGGGCGGCAAGGACACCGCTGCCCCCACTGAGACGGCGGACGCAGCCCGGCAGGCCGGTGCAGATGCCTATGTCTACGCGGCGGCCAAGATCGCCGCGCTGGACGCCGATGACCAGAGCATCCTCTACACGCCGCTTTTCACCTACGCGGAAAACCCGAACGCGAGCCGGACGATCAGCTTCGGCAACTATCTGGCGGCGCTCTACGCTGAGGCTGTGGCCAACGATACAGCCAGCGGCCTGCCGGAGGGTGCTGCGGTCGAGGCCCTTGCAGGCGGTGTGACCGAGCCGGAGTACGGCGAGATCACCCGCGGCGATCTGATGGCAGCGCTGCCTGCCACCGCGCGCATCCAGCTTGTCAGCGTCCCTGCCGACGCCGCCAAGGCGCTGGCGGACAGCGGCAGCGTGAGCCGCGTCTACCAGAACAGCCTGACCGAGTACACACCGGCAGGGGACACCGCCTACATCGTCACCGACACAGCCACGCTGGCGGCGCTGAACGCGGACTACACCGTCCTGCGGGATTACGGCGATGTGTTCTGGGCGGTGCGGATGAATATCAATGATTTGACGAATAATTTTACCGATGGCTTTACCCTGCCCGAGGCCCCGCAGTACGGCGTGGGGCGGCGGGGCTAAAGGATGGATGGCAGCCTCCCGGGAGGTGTTCTTTCTTTTGCCAACAAAAGAAAGAACCAAAGAAAATTGCCGCTCTTTCGACGGAGCGGACCCGCGACCTAGGGGCTGCACGCCCCTAGGAACCCCAAAGCGGAAGTCGCAAGGCCCTTCGGCTACGCGAACGCAGTATTACTGTTCGCGCTTAACGCCTACGGGCCTTGCTCCACTTTTGAGTCGGGGGCCCGAACCCCCGCAGTGGAAAATGGGATGCGCGTAGGGGCGGGGCTCTGCTCCGCCCGCGCCGTCAGGGGAGGGCTTCCGCCCTCCCTTACCCCTCTCGCTTTTCCTCTGCTGCTCCGTAGGGCGGCCTGTCCTCTGGCCGCCGTACCTCGCCTTTGGCACGACTTGGCACTTTAGCTGTAGGGGACGGCGTCCTCGACGCCCCGCGGTCTTGCCTGCAGGTTCTTGGCTGACACCACCGGCCAAAGCCCCTCAGGCCTTTGCTTCGCTCGGCCACCTCCCCGCTATGCGAGGAGGCTTTCACGCGGGCGAAGCCCGTGTAAAAGGCTCCCCATTCTGGGGAGCTGGCCGAGCTTGCGAGGCCTGAGGGGCTTTGCGTACCGCACGACCACTACCCATTCTCCCTGCAAGCATCTCTCTTCTTTCTACTCTCTTCACTGAAAAGGGGGACCTACATGAAACTCACATTCTTAGGTGCTGACCGTGAGGTCACCGGCAGCTGCACCCAGCTGGAGGCAGCGGGCCACCGCATCCTGATCGACTGCGGCATGGAGCAGGGCCGCAATGTCTACGAAAATGCCGAGCTGCCGTATGCCCCCGGCACCTATGAGGCACTGCTGCTCACCCATGCGCACATCGACCACTCGGGCCGGATTCCTTATCTGTACAAAAACGGCTACCGCGGCCCCATCTACACGACCGAGGCCACCCGCGACCTCTGCGGCATCATGCTCGAGGACTCCGCCCACATCCAGGAGCAGGAGGCCGACTGGAAAAACCGCAAGGCGATGCGCAGCGGTGCCGAGATGATCGAGCCGGACTACACGGTGGAGGACGCCCAGCAGGTCATGAAGCAGTTTGTGCCCTGCCCCTATCAAAGCTGGGAGCTGCTGTTTGACGGCCCTGCCGGCCGCATGGAGATGCGGTTTACCGATGTGGGCCACCTGCTGGGCAGCGCGTCAATCTCGCTGCGCATCACCGAGCCGGGCCGTGCGCCGGAGATCATCGTTTTCTCGGGTGATATCGGCAACAGGCATCAGCCGCTCATCCGTGACCCGGCCAACCCCGGCCATGCCGACTATCTGGTCATGGAGTCCACCTACGGCGACCGCAGCCACGGCCCCAAGCCGGACTACCTTGGCGAGCTGAGCGGTATACTGCAGTCCACCTTTGACAAGGGCGGCAATGTGGTCATTCCCAGCTTTGCGGTTGGCCGCACGCAGGAGCTGCTCTATTTCATCCGCCAGATCAAGGCCGAGGGCCGCGTCAAGGGCCACGGCAATTTCCCGGTTTTTGTGGACAGCCCGCTTGCCAGCAAGTCCACCACGATCTTCCGCGAAAATTTTGCCGAGTGCTATGACGAGGAGGCGCTTGCGCTGGTGCAGAGCGGTGAAAACCCGCTGCAGTTCCCCGGCCTGTATATCAGCGAGACGAAGGAGCAGTCGGTGGCCATCAACGGCGATGAGACGCCCAAGGTCATCATCTCGGCGGCCGGCATGTGCGATGCGGGCCGCATCCGCCATCATCTGAAGTACAACCTCTGGCGGCCGGAGTGCACGGTGCTGTTTGTGGGCTACCAAAGCCCCGGCACATTGGGCAACGCGCTGGTCAACGGTGCGCAGGAGGTAAAGCTGTTCGGCGAGCCGGTGCAGGTACGGGCGCGCATCGCCCGGCTGGGCGGGCTTTCGGGCCATGCAGACAAGGACGGGCTGGAGGAATGGCTCCGCGCCTTTGACGAAAAGCCGCGCTTTGTCTTTGTCAACCACGGTGAGGACGCCGTGGCCGAGCATTGGGCGGATCATCTCAAGAGCGAGGGCTATGAGGCCGAGGCCCCCTACAACGGCTCGATCTGGATCGCCGCCGAGGGCCGCGTCGCCTGCGCCGAGGTAGGCAACACCCAGAAGATCCTCCGCACAAAGACGGCCGCCGCTGTGCGCACCAGCGCGGCCTACGACCGACTTTACAATATGGGCCAGCGCCTGCTGGAGGTCATCCGCCACAATCAGGGCGGTGCCAACAAGGACCTTGCAAAATTTGCGGGCCAGATCGCGGCGCTGTGCGATAAGTGGGACAGATGATCGCCATGCTGCAGAAAAAATGGAAAAGCCTGCCCGCCGCCCTGCGCACGGTGCTCACCCTGCTGGCCGTGACGGCGCTGGCCGCACTGCTGGCGACGGTGCGCCACAATGCAAGCGCCTACCGCACCGGCGTGTGGGACACCGGCTCGCAGACGCTGATCTATGGCCGTATGCACCAGATGGAGCAGGGCCAGCGTGCGCCCGGCGGCTTTCTGGGCGTGTATACCGAGGATTGGAGCGATGACCAGAACCGCTGCTGGTTCCGGGAGGATACCCCCGCCGATGCGGCGCAGTTCCGCCCCTACACCCACCAGTCCGGCCTGCAGGGCTGGGCGCTGGGTGGGCTGAACCGGCTGCTGCGCGTATTCCTGCCGGAGGGCATCGCCCGGGAGACCGCGCTCTACTGGGTGAACAGCACCCTGTTCTACGCTGTGCAGCTGCTGACGGCGCTGGCCGTCTGGCAGGAGCTGGGCCTGCTGCCGGCCGCGTTCTGGATGGCGGCCATACTGCTGGCCCCATGGCTGCAGCGCGGCATGAAGGACCTGTACTGGGTGCCATGGACATGGCAGCTGCCGCTGCTGGCTGTGCTGCTGCTCTGCCGCTGCACCTGCGCCCGGGGGCGCACCCCGCGCTGGTGCTGGCCGCTGGTCAGCCTTGCCGTGCTGGTGCGCTGCATGTGCGGGTTTGAGTTTGTCACGACCTTCCTGATCCTGTGCGAGATACCGCTCTGCTACGCTGCGGCAAAGGCATACTGTGTGGCAAAGGCCCCGCAGCGGGCCTGCCGCTGGCTGGGCCGTGCCGTGGGTGCGGGCGCAGCGGCACTGACCGGTGCGGCAGCGGCGCTGGCGCTCTGGTTCGGGCAGGAGTGCCTCTGCTTCGGCAGCGCGGCGGCGGCGTGGCAGAATATGGCCGAGGCCATCACCGACCGCATCAGCCTGACGGACGATGCGGTGCGGGCTGTCACGATCGGGCAGGTGCTGGCGCAGTATTTTGTGCTGGATACCGAGCCGGTGCTGCAGCTGGGGCCGGCTGCCGTCACGGCGGGGCAGCTGC
>OGEQ01002001.1_pt1 | contig 14859 bp, 9 predicted proteins | sample 1570731 | NCBI WGS metagenome assembly OGEQ01 (sample SAMEA2582132, study PRJEB24529) | metagenome | biome: Human gut stool | place: China | collected 2011
GGCGGGGACGCGAAATACTTTGCGAAAAGAATTAAAAACACGATATTTGCAAATTGTAATCTGGTCTTTTGCGGATTGGATCGAATTTTAGAGTACAATGCAAGTGAAGAACACCTTGATTAAGCTGGTTGTCGCGGCTGCAGCGATGTTTCCTTTTGCCGTTTCGGCCCAGACAAGCAGTATTAACGCATTCTCGCCCTATACGATGTACGGCATCGGCGAACAGAATACCCCCGGTACGCTGCAGATGCGCTCGATGGGCGGTGCGGGTGTGGCCATGCGTTCAGTGAGTACGGTCAACCTGCTCAACCCCGCGGCTTACAGCGCGGCTCCGCAGAAGACTTTCCTTTTCAACTTCGGGTTGGAGGGGCAGAACTACTACAACGCCCAGACGGTCGGAGGCGTCGGGAAACGGACGGCCTACAACACGTTCAACTTTCACGACATCGCTCTCCAGATGCCGGTGGCGAAGCGGCTGGGACTCGGTTTCAGCCTCACGCCTTACAGTTCGGTGGGTTACAGGACCAAGTATTATCACGAATACGATCCCGAAGACCCCATTTACGCCAACGTCGGCAATATTCAGTACAACTACCAGGGCGAGGGCGACGTGACGGAGGTCAAGGTCGGCCTGGGCTGGGAGCCGTTCAAGAATTTTTCGGTGGGTATCGCCGCACAGTATTACTGGGGCGACATCGACCGTACGTTCGTGATGACCCCGACCGCCATTACGGGCGAGGGAACCTTCACCTCGACGGTGGGGCAGGACAATTACAGCATTTCGAGCATCAAGGGGCAGGTCGGCGTGCAGTGGAACGCGATTCTGAACGCGAAGCGCATCCTGACCTTCGGCGCGACGTACGACTTCGGCGGTGACCTGAACCCGGAGGTGACGAAAAAACTCTATATCGGCGACCTGTACAACACGGTCGTCAAGGGCGATACGACGCACCTGAAGCTGGTGCTGCCCCGGCAGCTGGCCGTGGGGGCCTATTACCAGACCGGCAGGTGGGCCGTCGGCGTGGATTATGTGTTCCAGAACTGGGGCGGCCGCAACTCGGGCTACGAGATGACGGGAACCAGCGGCAGCGGGGAGAACAAGACGGAATACAAGGTGGCCTACACTAATACGAGCACGATCAAGATGGGTGTGGAATACACCCCGAACCGTTACGATGCGCGTCATTTCCTGAAACGCTGGTCCTACCGTGCGGGTTTCCGCTACGGGGCCTACAACCAGACGTTCAACGGGGACAAGCTTGCGCAGTACGCCGTGACGGCGGGCATCGGCATCCCGGTGAGGCGCGGCGCCTTCTCGGCCATCGACATCGGCGTCGAGTACGGTCGCCGCGGTTACAACATCGCCGACCGCCTGGGGCTGGTCCGGCAGCAGTATTTCAAGTTTGCGATCGGCTTCACGCTCTTCGCGGGACAGATGGAGAACGGCGAATATTGGTTCATGCGCTCCAAGTTCGATTAATGTGACAGGCAAGCAAAAATAAAAGATAGAAACACAAAAATTAATCTGACCGATGAAAAACGTTAAATTCCTGCTTTCTGCTGCGTGTGCGCTTTTTGCAGTCGCAGCGATGGCACAGCAAGATTTCAGTGATCCGAAGTACGCGGTCTGGGGTGACACTCCTCAGGAGCGGGAGCAGAACATTCTGAACAGCAACTTCCTCAAGGAGTCGCTCGACAACAAGGATTACAACGCTGCCGCGCATTACCTCAAGGAGCTGCTCGACAAATGTCCGAAGGCTTCGCAGAATACCTTCGTGCGCGGCATCACGCTTTATAAGAACAAGATCGCGCGCGCCAAGAGCATCGCCGAGAAAAACACCTACACCGACTCGCTGATGATCGTTTACGACCTGCGCAACGAGTATTTCGGCGACCATCCCAAGTACGGCACGCCCTATATCCTCGACCGCAAGGCCCGTGAGTATCTGATGTACAAACCCGCCGACCGCAAGGGTATCCGCGAAGCGTTCCGCGCAGCCATCGAGGCCGGCGGCGACAACACCGATCCCGAGACCGTCGTGGCCTATTTCTCGAACCTCTGCGACGATTACAGGAATACCGACGAGGTGATGCCCGACGAGATCATCGCCGAGTACGACCGTCTGACGCCATTCTTCGAGAAGAACCCCGCTGCCGCCGAGTACAAGAGCCAGTTCGACGCTGCGTTCGGATTGAGCGGCGCCGCAAGCTGCGAGAATCTCGAAAGACTCTTCAAGGGCAAGCTGGCCGCCGCTCCCGACGACGAGGCGCTGCTTTCGCAGGCCGTGGCTCTGATGTCGCGCGCCAAGTGCGACGGTGATTTCTACTTCTCGATCGCCGAGAAATACTATCAGGTGAAGCCTTCGTCGGAGACGGCCATGTTCCTGGCCCAGGCTTTCCAGAACAAGAAGGACTATGCAAAGGCGAAGACCTACCTGAACGAGGCACTGGATGTCGAGAAAGACCCCGCCGAGCGTCAGAAACTGCTCGTGCGCATCGCGCTGGTGGGCCTCGTGTCCAACGACATTCCGGGCGCTGCCGCCGCTGCGCGCCAGGCCCGCGACCTGGATCCCGAGGACGGCGTTCCGTACTTCATCCTGGCGCAGTGCTATGCTTCGTCGGCAGGTTCGTGCGGCGGTTTCGCCGGTCTGGCGACCTATTGGGCCGCTTACGATACGATGGCCAAGGCGGTCGAGCTGCTCCCGGCCGATTCGGAGTACATGGAGCACGCCAAGAGTTCCCTCGGCAAGTTCCGTTCGGTTTTCCCCAGCTCGGAGGAGTGCTTCTTCAACGAGTTGCAGGAGGGTGCGCGCTATACGGTGACCTGCGGAACGGCCGCCGGTATCACCACCACCAGTGTTACCCCCACCAGCATCACCGCCGCCGGTATTGCCGCCGGTATTGCCGCCAGTGGTGCCGCCAGTGGTGCCGCCAGTATTATCTCCGGTATTAGTACCGGTATTGTTACCAGTATTATCGCTATTTGTGTCATGGGACTTACTGTCATTTTCTTCAGAATCATAGTCTTCAGAATGTTTTTTATGTCCCGGACAACTCTGATCTGGAAGGCTGTCTGTTGCAAAGGTTTTATGTTTTGTGATACACTTGGACAACTGGAATTTGCCAGATATCCGCTAATTGTGCAGACGGATTTTTGCTCTACAGAACTTGGCATTACAAAATCTTTTGTTTCAAGATTCTCATGTACTCTGCTCATGATTCCTTTCCAGATGCGGAAACGGAATTTTGTATCGGAATTACATTCTTTGTTATCATCATAACCGCCCCATACAGCACATGTGTAATATGGTGTATATCCGACAAACCATAAGTCCTTGTTGGATGTTGTTGTACCTGTTTTACCGGCAACTGGCATATTATCTAACTGGCAGGCTTTACCGGTACCTTCCTCTACGACGGTCTGAAGAGCACTCGTAAGAAGTCCGGCTGTACTGTCTTTGATTGCCTGGTGACTCTCGCCAGTTCCGTCAAGAAGAACATTGCCATCATGATCTAAAACTTTCGTGTAAAGAGTTGGTTTATTGTAAACGCCGTTGTTGGCAATTGCAGCATAGGCACTACAGAGTTCGTAATTATAAACACCATCTGTCAGACCACCAAGGGCAAGGGTTTTTGTGTTATCAGAATAAGTTTTTCCATTTACTACTTTGTTAGTTACCAGTGTGCTGATGCCAAGTTTCTCACAATATTCCATACCTACATCTTGAGTAACAAGATCACTGGTCTGCACAGCACAGGAGTTGAGAGAAAGTGCGATAGCGGTACGCATGGATACATCGCCTTTACTTCCTTTAATAGTTTTTCCACCGCCAACATCATAATTTTTATCATCAATGACAGAAGCAAGTGTCATCTCGTCCAGATCCAGAGCCGGTGCATAAGCAGCCAGGATTTTAAAAGTAGATCCAGGTTGTCTCTTGGAACCTTTGTATGCACGATTCAGTCCTAGACTGGTTGATTTGGCACCTCGGCCACCGACCATGGCTTTGATCTGACCGGTATACTGATCCATCAAAGTAATGGAAGCTTGTGGTTGTGGTGAGATGTTTATAACTTCATTGTAAGTATCACCTTCCTGAGCGATGGTAGATTTCCATTCCTCTACCATGGCACGGGCGGCATCTTCACTTTTATATAAAAGTCCTTGATCTTTGTTATAGGTTTCTTTTACATATTTTTTGATGTGGCCGGAAGAGTAATTCTCAGTACTTCCATCTGCACGCGTGACAGTCAGTGCATAGTCGAGACCATATTCGATATTTGATGGATAATTGGAATCATCATTGGCTTCTTCGTCACAAATCTGCTGAAGAGACTGATTCTGAGTGGAGTAAATGCTAAGACCTCCACTGTAAACAGCATTGTAAGCCTGTGTTTCTGAAAAACCACATTGATCCTGCAGGTCATTCATGACTTGATCTGCAAGTGCATCTACAAAATAACTATATGCGTTGGAAGAATCTGTCTGGGTTTCGTTAACAGACTGGATTCTTGCATATACATCATCTGCCATTGCTTCATCATAAGCAGCCTGGTCGATATATCCCTGTTTCAGCATATTCTTAAGAACCTTATCACGACGCTTCTGGTTCTTTTGAGGGTTCGTGATTGGATTCAGGTTACCAGGACTCTGTGTAATACCTGCAATAACAGCACTTTCAGAAAGAGTCAGTTCTGAAACATCTTTGTTGAAATATCTTTTCGCAGCAGATTGAACACCGAGACAGTTCTGTCCTAAGTTGATGGTGTTCAGATAAGCTTCCATAATCTCATCTTTACTCATCTGCTTTTCGATGGAAACGGCAAGGAACTGTTCCTGGAGTTTTCGCTGTAGCTTATCGTAGAATGTCTTTTCATTTACAAAGTTCGGAAAGACATTATTTTTTATGAGCTGCTGTGTACTGGCTCCCTGGGATCCCCCGGAAATAAGAGAAACACCGGCACGGACAATACCTTTGATATCAATTCCGTTATGCTCATAAAAACGTTCATCCTCGATAGCAACAAATGCATGCTGAAGATCTGCCGGAATCTCATCGATTGTTTTATATACACGGTTAGAACCTGCGGCAACAAAACGTTCAATTTCAGTTGTTCCGTCGTCAGCGTACACTAATGTTGTAAATCCCTGTGGTTTTACATCATCAGGTGTAATATCCGGAGAATTGTCAATAATCTTTTTCACAAATAGTCCGCCACCGGCAACACCGGCGATTGCAACCACGATGATGCAAAGAAGGAGTGCCTTAAATAATCGGACTCCTACACGCTTTGCCTGCATAGCAGACTTTGACGTAATCTGCTTCTGGCGCTTTGCGGCTTTTTTCTTACCATAATTCATGCGTATATGCCTCCTTTATACCAGGTTATTATAGCAAATTAGCTATTTGAAATAAAGAAAAAAATGAAAACTTCATATTTTCTATGGAAAATCTTAAGAAGTTTGATATAGTAATGTGGTAGGAAGTAAAAAAAGACTTCTTAAGCGTAATATGTATGAATGAAAAATCAAGGGAGTTATGTAAATATGTTGGAAAAATATAAAGTTGTGTATAAAGGTGGACAGGATGAAATCATAGAAAAAAAGTCCAGATTTATTGCGACAGTTGCTCCGGTAGAAAGCGAAGAAGAAGCACTTGCTTTTATAGAAGCAATGAAGAAAAAATATTGGGATGCGAGACATAACTGTTTTGCGTATGTCATCGGAGAGAGAGGACAGCTTGCAAGATGCAGTGATGACGGAGAACCTGGCGGCACTGCCGGAAAACCTATGCTGGATGTTCTTCTTGGGGAAGAAATCCGCAATATAGTAGTTGTTGTGACCCGTTACTTTGGAGGAACACTTCTTGGAACCGGAGGGCTTGTAAGAGCTTATTCTTCTTCTACACAGGCGGGAATCCGTGCATCTGTAATTATAACCAGAATCCGGGGGCTTAAACTGAATATTAAGACAGATTATAATGGTCTTGGAAAAGTGCAGTATATTTTGGGACAACGTGGAATCAAGCTGATTGACAGTATTTATACGGAAAATGTAGAATTAAGTGTTTTATTGCCTTTGGGAGAGGTAAAGACTGTGGAAGCAGAGATTACAGAAGGAACTAATGGAAGAGTAAAAATGGAAGAAGGCGATGAGTGCTGGTTCGCACAGATTGATGGGGAGCCGCAGATAGTGGCGTAAGAGCAAAGTTTCTGCGACGCTGCCTCTCGGCCATGGCAGTCGCCATACAGAAAAAAGCAACAAGCAAGAGCCTCGATGCCGCGACGCTGCCTCTCGGCCATGGCAGTCGCCATACATAAAAATAACAAGAACGACCGGAGAATGTAAACACTCTCCGGTCGTTCTTGTTATTTCCATGTCTTGCTTGTTGCTTTATGAGAATTCTGGTTCGATTAATCCGAAAGATCCATCTTTTCTCTTATATACTACGTTAACTTCTTCATTCTCAGCATTGAAGAATACAAAGAAGTTATGTCCAAGTAATTCCATCTGTACGCATGCGTCTTCTGGATACATTGGTTTGATTCCGAATCTTTTTGTGCGGACAATTTTTACTTCATCGTCTTCAATTGACTCTTCTGTCTCAAAAAGAGTCTTGCTGAAGTTGTTACCTTCCTGATTCTTTGCTACCAGTTTGTTTTTATATTTTCTGAGCTGACGCTCGATGACTTCTTCTACTAGGTCGATGGATACATACATATCGTCGCTTTCCTGCTCGGAACGAATGATGTTGCCTTTTACAGGGATTGTAACCTCAATCTTCTGATGTTCTTTCTGAACGCTGAGTGTTACATGAATCTCTGTGTCAGGTGTGAAGTAACGCTGTAATTTTCCTAATTTGCTCTCTACAGCATCTTTTAATCCTGGTGTTACGTCAATGTTCTTTCCAATAATAATGAATTTCATATTGTCCAACTCCTTTGCTACGTTTTTTCAGACGTTAATATCTGACAGTTGGTGGCCAGAACGGTAATCTATCTGATAGATATAGTATAGCACGTTTTGTTGTTAATGTATAGCACGTATTACTTCAATTCTTGAAATTTTTCCATCAGATTTTTTTGCGATGCGTAGACCGAAGCTTTTGAAGAAAACACAGGCTCCGATCTCGTTATTTATATTTTCTTTTTTTAACTGATCAAGCATCACCTCTTCCAGTGTATCGTTTCCTGAATACGGAAGGTCAATGGAAAGAAGCCTGGCAATATTTTTTGCTTTTGCAGATGCGTGGAAGATGTATTTGTCAGCATCATCAAAATTACAGAATAAGAATTTACGTGTGGCAAATAATACAGCGATTGCGCAGACACCGACAAGACTGCTCCAGATGGAAGAATGATCGATGATGATTTGTCTTGCAATTGCAAATAAGAGAACTTCGAAAACTGTCTGTGGGGAGTGAGAGTACATCATTTTAATAAGCTCGACACCGATGATCAGATTGAAGCAAGTTTCCAGAAGATCTTCGTAGTTAGGCCAGACATTTAAATCTGGAATTTTGTAAATCGCACCGGCTACACGCAGACACAATAAGATAATACCGGCGGTCAATATAAATGAAATAACAAATTCCAAAATATCAGACAGCCGTTTTAAAAATACAGATATAGATTCTTTCATATGTTTTTTGTCTCCTTGGGAATTAGTAATAAGTAAGTAGTAAAAATCTACAATATAGAGTATAAAGTATCGGAGTAGTCTTGCCAATATAGAATTTGGAAAGGATGTAGAAAATATGAAGAACACGGTCAAAAGATTCAAAAAACTGTCCGCAACAAAAATGTATACGGACAGCTTCAAGTCTTGAATAGTATTTTATTATTTCAGGTTGCTTCTTTTTCTCATCTTAGGATCCAGAATTTTCTTGCGGATTCTCAAATTGTCTGGTGTAACTTCCAGAAGCTCGTCAGTGTCGATAAAATCGATTGCCTGCTCCAGACTTAATACTCGCGGAGGTGTCAGGCGGAGAGCCTCATCTGCACTGGAAGAACGAGTGTTTGTAAGATGTTTTGTCTTGCAGACATTAATCTCGATATCATCTGTCTTTGCATTCTGTCCGATGACCATACCGGAGTAAACTTTTTCACCTGCTCCAATGAATAACTGTCCACGCTCCTGGGCAATATAAAGTCCGTAAGTTACAGATTCTCCAGTCTCAAATGCGATCAGAGATCCCTGTTTTCGATACTGAATATCACCTTTGTATGGTGCGTAGCCGTCAAATGCTGTGTTCATGATTCCATTTCCCTTTGTATCAGTCATGAAATCTCCACGGTATCCAATGATTCCACGGGAAGGAATACGGAACTCAAGACGGGTATATCCGCCATTTCCGGCACCCATCGTCTGAAGTTCGCCTTTTCTCTGGCTCAGTTTCTCGATGACAACACCAGTAAATTCGTCTGGTACATCGATGTATGCAATCTCCATAGGCTCTAAGAGCTTACCATTTTCATCTTTCTTATAAAGAACTTCTGCCTTGCTGACAGCAAATTCGTATCCTTCACGTCTCATATTCTCAATAAGAACAGAAAGGTGAAGTTCGCCACGACCAGAAACTTTGAAAGAATCCATGTTCTCTGTATCTTCGACACGAAGGCTGACATCTGTATTCAGCTCACGCATCAGACGGTCACGCAGGTGACGGGAAGTCACAAATTTTCCTTCCTGTCCGGCAAATGGGCTGTCATTTACCATGAAGTCCATGGAAATCGTAGGCTCTGAAATCTTCTGGAACGGAATGGCTACCGGATTTTCAGGAGAGCAGAGTGTATCTCCGATGGAAATGTCGGAAATACCGGAAATTGCTACAATGGAACCGATGGTTGCTTCTTTTACTTCTACTTTTTTCAGACCATCGAATTCGTAGAGCTTACTGATTTTAACTTTCTGCTGTTTGTCCGGATCATGATGGTTGACAACAACCATATCCTGGTTCACTGCGATCGTACCGTTATCTACTTTACCAACACCGATACGTCCTACATACTCATTGTAATCAATTGTACTGATAAGAACCTGAGTCGGAGCTTCCGGGTCGCCTTCCGGTGCAGGAATGTAGTCTAAGATTGTATCAAACAGTGGTTTCATATCTTTCATGTCATCTGTCAGCTCTAAAGCAGCAACACCAGCTTTGGCAGAAGCATATACGAACGGACAGTCAAGCTGCTCATCCGATGCACCAAGATCAATGAGAAGTTCCAGAACTTCATCGATAACAGACTCAGCTCTTGCTTCTGGCCGATCGATTTTGTTGATGCATACAATAACAGGAAGTTTTAATTCCATTGCTTTTCTGAGAACGAACTTTGTCTGTGGCATAGCACCTTCAAATGCATCAACTACGAGGATAACTCCGTTTACCATTTTAAGGACACGTTCTACTTCGCCGCCGAAATCAGCATGTCCAGGTGTGTCAATGATATTAATCTTCACCCCGTTATAAGTAACGGCAGTATTTTTAGAGAGAATAGTGATTCCACGTTCTCTTTCAATATCGTTGGAATCCATGACACGTTCCTCAACGGCCTGATTTTCACGGAATACGCCGCTTTGCTTTAATAATTCATCTACCAGTGTCGTTTTACCGTGGTCAACATGGGCGATAATAGCGATATTTCTTACATCTTCGCGTTTTGTCTTCATTTTATAACATCCTTTTCTTTGAATCTTCACTTGTAAACACTTCTAATTTAATATATACAACTTTATTAGTCTACCACATTTTTGAAATTTTACAAGAGTTTAAAAAAGTTGTTCTAAATTCTGTACTTTAAGCATAGATTATTAAAGACCATAGGAAATACGTTTTAGAGGAAGGAGAACTTAAAATTATGTCAGATAAGATTATTGAAAATAACCAGGTGACGATTATGGGGGAGATTGCTTCAGATTTTACTTTCAGCCATGAGGTATTCGGGGAAGGATTTTATATGGTAGAGGTAAAGGTGAAGCGTCTGAGCAACTCGGAAGACCGGATTCCACTGATGATTTCGGAGCGTCTGATTGATGTGACAAGAGATTATACAGGTGAGTATATTATGGTGAATGGTCAGTTCCGGTCTTATAACAGACATGAAGAGCAAAAAAATCGGCTTGTATTATCTGTATTTGTAAGAGAGTTGGAGTTTATTGATGAAGAACTGGATGGAGCGAAGACGAATAGCATTTTCCTGGACGGCTATATCTGTAAACTTCCGGTCTATCGGAAAACTCCACTTGGGAGAGAAATCGCTGACCTTTTGCTGGCGGTGAACAGACCATATGGAAAATCAGATTACATACCATGTATCTGCTGGGGAAGAAATGCGAGATATGCTTCTGCATTTGAAGTAGGAGAGCATGTGCAGATCATAGGCAGAATACAGAGTCGTACTTATATAAAGAAGTTATCGGATACGCTGACGGAAGAGAGAACCGCGTATGAGGTATCTGTAAGTAAACTGGAATGTGTGGAAATATAAAAAATGGGCAGGTCAGAATGTTCGCAACTTGTTTAGAAGTATAGTCTTTCATTGACATCCCTTGATAATGATGCTAAAATTTCAATTAATAATGAATCATGACAGATAATTTAAAGCGCATGGAAAGTCAGGAGGAGTACGATGGCTATATTTACTGGAGCTGGAGTGGCAATTGTCACACCATTTAATGATGATGAAGAAAGAAGTATTAATTATGATAAGTTGGATGCACTGCTTGATTACCACTGCAATAATGGAACAGATTGTATTGTAATCTGTGGAACAACTGGCGAGTCTGCAACAATGACAGAAGAAGAACATATGCAGTGCGTAAAGTTTGCAATTGACAGAGTAAAAGGCAGAATCCCAGTTATTGCAGGTACAGGTTCTAATTGTACACGTACAGCAATTGATATGTCTAAGGAGGCAGCAGATTATGGCGCAGACGGATTACTTCTTGTTACACCTTATTATAATAAGGCCACACAGGCAGGACTGATCGCACATTATGAAGCTGTAGCAAAAGAAGCGAAGGCACCAATTATTATGTATAGTGTTGCAAGCAGAACAGGCTGTAATATTGAGCCGGCTACTGTGGCAGAACTTGTAAAGAATGTTGACAATATTGTGGGTGTAAAAGAGGCATCTGGAAATACTTCTCAGGTTGCAAAGATCATGTCTCTGACAGATGGTAACATTGATCTGTACTCAGGAAATGATGATCAAATCGTACCATTACTTTCTCTGGGAGCAAAGGGAGTGATTTCGGTTCTTTCTAATGTAGCTCCAAAGGAGACGCATGATATCTGTGAGAAGTTTTTTGAGGGAGATGTGAAAGGAAGTCTGGACCTTCAGTTAAAAGCAATTCCGCTTATTGAGAAGCTTTTCTGTGAAGTAAATCCGATTCCTGTTAAGAAAGCAATGGAACTTATGGGAAAAGACTGTGGACCGCTTCGCATGCCATTAACTGAACTTTCACCAGAACACACAAAAGCACTGGCACAGGCCATGAAGGGTTTTGGAATTGAGCTGGCATAGAGATTTTTAAGAATGGCAGTAGGAATGATAATTACAGATAAAAGGATATCCCGGGTGATATCCTTTTCTGTCATGTAAAAAGACAAGGAGGAAAAATATTATGGTACGTGCGATTATGCATGGCTGCAATGGCAAGATGGGACGTGCAATCACTACACTTGCAAAAGAAGATGCAGAGGTAGAGATTGTGGCAGGAGTGGATGCATATACGGAAGTTGCAAATGAATATCCAGTGTTCGATAGTATCGAAAAGTGTGATGTAGAAGCAGATGTTGTGATTGACTTTTCAAATGCAAAGGCAGTAGACGGACTTTTAGATTATTGCGTAGAAAAACAGATTCCTGTTGTTCTTTGCACAACGGGACTTTCAGAGGAACAGCTTCAGGAGGTAGAAGAAGCATCCAAGAAGGTAGCAGTTCTTCGTTCTGCCAATATGTCACTTGGAATCAATCTTTTGATGCAGCTTTTGAAAGAGGCGACAAAAGTACTGTCTCCGGCAGGTTATGATATTGAAATTGTTGAGAAGCATCACAACCAGAAATTGGATGCCCCAAGTGGAACTGCAATCGCTCTTGCAGATTCTATCAATGAGGCGGCAGATGGACAGTACGAGTATGTCTATGACAGAAGTCAGGTCAGAAAGAAACGTGATAAAAAAGAACTTGGAATATCAGCCGTGCGCGGAGGTACAATTGTTGGGGAACACGAAGTACTCTTTGCAGGAATAGATGAAGTGATTGAGTTCAAACATACAGCATACTCCAGAACTGTATTTGGAAAAGGTGCGGTAGAGGCTGCAAAATTCCTTGCTGGAAAAGAGGCAGGAAAATACGATATGTCAGACGTAATATTAAAATAATATTACGAGGAATCTTGGGGCAGATTGCAGGAATGCAAAGCACAAAGCAATCCGTAAATATTATAGTTGGAAAAAACAACCATATTATATAAAGGAGAGGTTATGAAAGATTTAGAAGCACGTTATTTGGAGAGACTTTCTCAACTGTATCCGACCATTGCTAAGGCATCAACAGAGATTATTAACTTACAGGCAATTTTAAATTTGCCAAAAGGGACGGAACATTTTCTTACGGATATCCATGGGGAATATGAAGCATTTTCCCATGTTCTTAAGAATGGATCGGGAGCAGTTCGTAGAAAAATTGACGAAGTCTTCGGAAATACTATGAGTAGTAAGGATAAGAAGACCCTTGCTACTCTTATTTATTATCCAAGAGAGAAGATGGAGCTCATTAAGAAAAAAGAAGAAAATATGGAGGACTGGTATAAGATTACGTTGTATCGTCTGATTGAAATCTGCAAGCGGACTTCAAGTAAGTATTCCAGATCTAAAGTCAGAAAAGCTCTGCCTCCGGAATTTGCTTATGTCATTGAGGAATTGATTACAGAGAAAGCAGATGTTATGGATAAGGAGTCCTATTATAATTCTATTGTAGATACGATCATCCGGATCAAACGTTCCGAAGAGTTTATTGTGGCTTTGAGTGAATTGATCCAGAGACTTACTGTAGATCATTTGCATATTGTAGGAGATATTTATGATCGTGGGCCGGGACCACATATTATTATGGACAAGCTGATGGGTTATCATTCTATGGATATCCAATGGGGAAATCATGACGTGCTCTGGATGGGGGCGGCAGCAGGACAACAGGGCTGTGTTGCAAATGTTGTCCGCATCTGTGCAAGATATGCAAATCTGGAGATTTTGGAGGATGGCTATGGAATTAACCTCCTGCCGCTTGCTACATTTGCACTGAACACATATCGGGATGATCCATGCAGCTGCTTTGAACTGAAGGATGATCCGGACTATGATCCCAGCGAAACAATGCTGAACATGAAGATGCATAAGGCGATTTCTATTATCCAGTTTAAAATAGAAGGGCAGATTATCAAAAAAAATCCTGGATTTAAGCTGGAACACCGAAATCTTTTGCATCTGATTGATTATGAAAATGGTTTAATCGAGTTGGATGGAAAAACATATGAACTTCTGGATAAAAATTTCCCGACGATCGATCCAAAACGGCCATATGCATTGACAGAAGCCGAAGAAGAGGTGCTGGATCGTCTGACACAGGCATTTGTCAACTGCGAAAAATTACAGAGCCATATGCATTTCCTTTTAAGTAAAGGTGGATTATACAAAGTATACAATAACAACTTGTTGTATCACGGTTGTATTCCGCTGAATGAAGATGGAAGTTTTAAGTCAGTAAAAATATATGGGCGTTCTTACAAAGGAAAGGCACTTTATGAGGTGCTGGAAAGCTATGTGAGAAAGGGATTTTATGCCATTGACGAGAAAGAACGAAAGCGTGGGAAGGATATGATGTGGTATATCTGGCTCAGTGAGAATTCACCGCTGTTCGGTAAGGACAAGATGGCAACGTTTGAGCGATATTTCCTGGCAGAAAAAGAGACACACAAGGAGAAAAAGAATCCTTATTATGATTTTTTGGAAAATGATAAGGTGGTCGACCGTATTTTGAAAGAATTCGGACTAGAGCATTCCTTTAGTCATATCATCAATGGTCATATGCCGGTAAAATCCAAAAACGGAGAAAATCCGATGAAATGTGGAGGCAAAGTATTTGTTATCGATGGAGGATTTTCAAGAGCATATCAGAAACAGACCGGAATTGCAGGTTATACGCTGATCTATAATTCTTATGGTATGATTTTAAGTGCCCATGAGCCGTTTGAATCGAAAGAATCAGCAATTGAAAATGAAACAGCTGCTGCAGTAGAAATCATGAAAAAACTGTATCCACATACTGGGCATGCCTTTGTCCTTGGTATTACTGGCCCACCAGGTGCAGGGAAATCCACTCTTACCGATAGACTCGCAAGAGCTTATCGCAATCAGGGAAAAACAGTTGGTATTATAGCTATTGACCCAACTAGTCCATTCACAGGCGGAGCTATCTTAGGTGACCGTATAAGAATGAACAGCTTAACCCTCGATGAAGGTGTCTTTATCCGTAGTATGGGGACAAGAGGTAGCTTAGGCGGCTTATCTCATAAAACAGCTGATGCAATAAAAGCTATGGATGCTTTTGGCAAAGATGTAATTATTGTAGAAACTGTAGGGGTAGGACAATCTGAGGTTGATATCGTTAAAGCGGCTGATACTACTATGGTTGTAATGGTACCAGGCCTTGGAGATGATATCCAAGCTATAAAAGCAGGAATATTGGAAATTGGTGATATCTTCACTATCAATAAAGCAGATCTTGATGGTGCAGATAAATTATATACAGAGCTTAATATGATGCTAGACCTTGATGGAGAAACACCAGATTGGCGTCC